>APMI01011700.1_pt1 | contig 16564 bp, 15 predicted proteins | sample 667938 | NCBI WGS metagenome assembly APMI01 (sample SAMN01084076, study PRJNA167559) | wastewater metagenome | biome: Wastewater | place: Denmark: Ejby Moelle, Odense | collected 2011-11-28 | reverse complement strand
CCATAACCAACTGGCCGAGCTTTATACCGTGCGGACCGAGCTGGAGGGGCTGGCGGCCCGTCTGGCGGCGCGTCACGCCACGGATGAGGAGGTACGGGTATTGCAGGCCATGGCAAGCGAGGACCGCAAGCTGATCGGGGGCGACCCGCGCGCCCTGAGCCGGGCGAACAAGCGGTTCCACCGGCTGATTCACCTGGCCAGCCACAACCGCTTTCTGGTCCAGCAGCTTGACCTTGTGCATCGGTCGATGGCGCTGATGGCTTCTACCACCTTCGCGGCCGAAGGGCGGGACGAGGTGGCTTTGGATGAGCATGAGCAGATCGTGCGGGCGATTGCGGCGCATGATGGCGATGCCGCCTATCATGCGCTGAAATCGCATATCTCGAAGGCGTTCGAAACGCGACTGCGGGTGGATGCCGGGGAATTGCGGACGCGCTAGGCTGTCTGACCGACCATGCTATGCGGTGTTTTCCCGGGACAGGCCATGGCGTGTCTTGTCCCACCAGAACGGGCGCATGATCATTTCATAGGCAGCTTTCCAGGCGGCCAGCGTCGCCAGCGCGTTATAGGGCGCCATGGTCAAGAGCCACAGCGGGTTGATCTTTTGCCGGGCCAGCAGCAGGCCCGCCAATCCAAAGGCCATGCCCAGGCATTCCGAAATCACGAAAGCGGCGCCCAGCAGCCGGAATGCCAGAGGGCCCATGGCCAGCGCCAGAGGATGGGGAAAGCCGAAAAAGCTGATCCAGAACGACCACAGCAAAGGCGCCAGCAGCGCATGGCAGACCGAGCCGAAGACCAGCAGTTGCACCCCCAGAAACCGCGTCGCCCCCAGCTCTTGCCACAGGCGGCGGGGGTTTCGCATATGGGTCAGCCAGGTCATCATGAACCCCTTGATCCAGCGTGACCGTTGCTTGACCCAGGCCCGAGGATGGCAGTTCGCCTCCTCATAGGTCGTGGTTTGCACGATTTCGGTGCGCCATCCCCTGCGGGCGATGCGGATACCAAGATCGCAGTCTTCGGTGACATTGTGGGCGTCCCAGCGCCCCAGCTCTTCCAGTGCTGCGCGGCGGAAGAACAGGGTGGTGCCGCCGAGGGGGACGACAAGGCCCAGCCGCGCGATGCCGGGCAACAGCAGCCGGAACCAGGCGGCATATTCGATGGTAAAACAGCGCGACAGCCAGTTCTGGCGCGGGTTGTAATAGTCGAGAATGCCCTGCAGGCAGACCACATCGGACCCGCGGGCATGAAAATGGGTGACCATGCGATGAATCTGGTCAGCCTCGGGCGCATCCTCGGCGTCATAGACGCCGATGAAGCTGCCCCGGCAATGATCCAGCGCATAGTTCAGCGCGCGGGGCTTGGTGCGCACGGTGCCAACCGGCACCGGCACGACCCGCATCGACAGTGGCAATTCGGCACGGGCAAGCGCGGCGCGGGTGGCGTGATCGTCTTCCTCGACGGCAAGGACCACATCCAGCAGGTCTTCAGGATAATCCAGTGTCTTCAATCGTTTGATCAGCCGCTGAGCAATGTCGGTCTCACCATATAGCGCGACGATGACCGAAACGACGGGCAGGCGCACGATGGTGACTTGCGGCAGGTCGGGTTCGGGTTTGCGCAAGGCGAGCCAGGCGGCCAGCCGCAGGCCCATAAAGCCCGCCATGGCCGCGACCACCAGCAGCGTGAACAGCGCCAGCAGCCAGACCGGCCGCCACAGCAACACTGGTGCGAGCGTCAGGGCGGCAAGGCAAAGAAAGCCCATCGTGCGGGCAGGATCATAGGTGCGGCAACTCAGCCCCGATGGAACGGTGGTTTCGGCGGCCCGTATCATCGCTGCACCGCGTTGGCGCAGAACGGCGGCGCGCAGGTCGTCTTCCGGGCAGAAGGCCGGAGCGACCGGGCCGAACAGGGCGGTAAGCCGCGGGCCTAAGCGGGCGAAAGCCTCAACCGAAGAGGTGGCGACAATGGTAAGGTCGGCAATCCGGCGCCAAGGCATCAGCCCTTCGGTCAGGCAGGTCGTGGCGCCAAAGGCATCAATCAACGCAGGATCGGGCGGGCCGTGCGCCTGTGTCAGCGCACCCAGTCCTTGCCGTTCGGCAAGGTTGCGCAGCGCCCGCACCTCGCCTGACGTCTCAGCCTTTGCCCTGTCGGTCAGCGCCTGCGAGATGGCCTGATCGCCGCGCGCGCCGCGCCGCAGGGCTGACAGCAGGGCATGGCCTGGCACCTGTCGGCTGCGCAGCAGGTCCACGGTCGGCATGGGAATGCCAGACAGTTGGGCAACCGCCGAGACGATCGGGTCCTGGCCGGAGGAGTCCGGGCTGATCGACTTTGGGCCGGGCGATTTGTCCGGCGGGCGCAGTGGTATGACAGTCATTTCCCCTCCGTCCAACCGGCTCACCTTCGGGGTGAACTGGTTAAGAAGGGGTTAACCCTAACGCTCGACCGGAAAACGCGAGACTGGAACCGGATGACTGGGCAAACTCAGGCGGCGCGGCGGGCCTTCATCGCCTCGGCAAAGCGTTCGAACAGGTAGAAACTGTCCTGCGGGCCGGGCGACGCCTCGGGGTGGTATTGCACCGAGAAGATCGGCTTGCCATCCACCGCGATGCCGCAGTTCGACCCGTCGAACAGGCTGACATGGGTTTCCGACACACCCTTGGGCAGGGTCTGGCTGTCCACCGTGAAGCCATGGTTCATCGAGGTGATTTCCACCTTGCCGGTGGTCAGATCCTTGACCGGATGGTTCGCCCCATGATGGCCGTGGTTCATCTTGACCGTGGTGGCGCCAAGGGCCAGCGCCAGCATCTGGTGGCCAAGGCAAATGCCGAACAGCGGCAGGTCGCGAGCCAGAACGCCCTGAATCATCGGCACGGCATAGCTGCCGGTTGCTGCCGGATCGCCGGGGCCGTTCGACAGGAAAACACCTTCGGGGTTATGGGCCAAGACCTCTTCTGCCGTGGCCGTCGCGGGCAGCACCACGACCTCGCAACCGACCGAGGCGAGGCAGCGCAGGATGTTGCGCTTGGCGCCGTAATCGACCGCGACCACCTTGAGGCCGGGGCCTTGCCGCCGGGTGTAACCCTCGGGCCAGGCCCAACGCTGTTCGTCCCAGGAATAGCTTTGGGCGCAGGTTACGTCCTTGGCCAGATCAAGTCCGACCAGCCCCTTCCACGCCCGAGCCTTGGCGACCAGCGCGCCGATGTCGAACTTGCCGTCGGGGTTGTGGGCCAAGGCCACATGAGGCGCGCCCTGCTGACGGATGGCACGGGTCAGGCGGCGGGTGTCGATGCCACCCACGCCGATGCGGCCAATCTTCGTCAGCCAGTCGGTCAACTCGCCCGTGGCGCGCCAGTTCGACGGCTCGGTCGGATCCCATTTCACCACCATGCCCGCGGCAGCGGGGGTGGCGGTCTCGTCATCTTCGGCAGTCACGCCGGTGTTGCCGATATGGGGGAAGGTGAAGGTCACGACTTGCCCGGCATAGCTGGGGTCGGTCATGATTTCCTGATAGCCGGTCATCGCGGTGTTGAACACGAGTTCCGCCACGGTTTCGCCCACCGCGCCAAAACCATGGCCGTAAAACAAGGTGCCGTCTGCAAGGGCGAGGCAGGCGGTTGGCATCTTCTGGTCAGGGGTGGGCATGGGCGACTCCGAAGCTGCGGGCAAATTGGCGGGAAACTAAGGGTTGGGCGCGGCAGGGTCAAGGCTTTGGTCGAAAAGGAAATTTGTTTATTATCAAATACTTGATCAATGTGTGACAGGTTGCTCTGGCAAGCGTGTCAAGGTAAGGTGGCGGGGCTGACAATCTGGGGGAACACCATGTCGCTGCGCGAACGCCTGCAAACGGCGCTGAAAGAGGCCATGAAAGCCAAGCAGGCCGACCGTCTGTCAGCCCTGCGGCTGATCAATGCCGCCATCAAGGACCGTGAGATCGCCGCGCGCGGCGAGGGTGTGGACGCGGTATCGGACGGCGATTTGCTGGCCGTGCTGGGCAAGATGGTCAAGCAGCGCCAGGAATCGGCCCGCATCTATGAAGAGGGCGGGCGACTGGAACTGGCGGCCAAGGAAGTGGCCGAGATCAAGGTGATCGAGGAATTCCTGCCGCGCCAGTTGTCCGGGGCCGAGGTGAGTGCCGCCATCGAGACGGCCGTCACCGAGGCGGGGGCCAGCAGCATCCGCGACATGGGCAAGGTTATGGCGGTGCTGAAGGCGAAATACACCGGCCAGATGGATTTCGCCGCCGCAGGTGCGGCGATCAAGTCGCGTCTGGGTTAAGGCGCGCGGCGCAGGGCGGCAAGACGCTGACGCAATTCCCCTTCCAGCGCCTTGCGCTCCTCGGGTGTGAGGAATGCGCCGATCTCTACCTCTCGCCCGTTGCCGCGCAGCGTCAGATACTCCGGCACCGGCCCGCCGGTGTGGTAAATGCTGACCTGCACCCAATGCGGATTGGCCTGCCAGGTCTGCTGGCCCTTCGGCCCGCTGCGGGTCAGGGTGACGAGATCCCTGGTTAGTGTCAGAACCTCGGTGATCTCGCCATCGCGATAGCTTTTTTCTAGCGCCAGCCAGATGGCCGCCACCGCGCCCAAGAGAAATGGCAACAGCGCCCAGAGGATCGGAGAGCCAAGAACGGCCAGCAACGGCACCGCCAGCAGCCCGGCGGTGATGGCGATAAAGACGACAAACCCTTGCCGAGGCAGGGAACGGTGCGGCCAAAGATTCAGGCGTTCTGGAGTTTCGGCTGTCCAGCGGTAGGGCATCAGGCTTTCCACAGGCGGGAAACTACGCCGACGACAAGTATGGCAAGCAGAATCATTATCGCAATCTGCATCAGGTGAGCGGACACCAAATCGACCGAATTTATTCGCCGGAACCAGCCCGGATAGTCCGCATATCGGCGCGGCATGGTCAGCAGTGTCAGCACTTCACGGACAATGGTGAGGCCTGTCGCACTATGCGCCAAAAGCAGGGCGGCCTCGGTCAGGCGCGACAGGACTCTGTGTTTTCCAATCCCGCCGACAATCAGCCCCAAGCCGGTTAATCCCAGATATATCCAGGTAAACGGTTGCAGAAAGCGAGCCGTCGAGATGACGTAGTAGGTGTCTTGATAGCTTTTCCCCGTAGCCTGCATCGACTGGACGGGACGGTCCGCATCAGCAAGTAGCAAGGCGACGCCGACCAAGCACAGCGCGCTGATGACAAATCCGCCAACCAGTCGAGTCAGACCCAATCGGCGGGCAAAAGGCGCAAAGGCAAGGGGGGACAGCCACCACAGAAAGGTTAGCAGGACCGCAGGTTCTTCAAACATGCTCATACCCAAAGCAAAAGGCCCCGAGGTTTCCCCCGGGGCCTTCTTCATTTTCCGCACTCAGTGCCCGTGGGCGTGGTCCCAGTCGGACTGCTTGGGAAGCTGCTCGAACGTATGTTCGGGCGGCGGGCAGGGCAGGGTCCATTCCAGGGTGTCGGCGTATTCGTTCCAGTAGTTGTTCTGGGTAACGCGCTTGCCGAAGAACAGGGTGTAGAACACCACGCCGATGAAGAACACAAACGAGGCGAAAGAGATGAAAGCGCCGATCGACGACAGGTGGTTCCAGTAGGCGAATGCCTCCGGGTAGTCGATATAGCGGCGTGGCATCCCTTGGCGGCCCAGGAAGTGCTGCGGGAAGAAGGTCAGGTTCGCGCCGATGAACATGGCGAAGAAGTGAACCTTGCCCGCCCATTCCGGATACTGACGGCCCGACATCTTGCCGATCCAGAAGTAGATGCCGGCGAAGATGCCGAACACCGCACCCAGCGACATCACATAGTGGAAGTGCGCCACGACATAGTAGGTGTCGTGATAGGCACGGTCCACCGGAGCTTGGCTCAGCACGATGCCGGTCACGCCGCCCACGGTGAACAGGAACAGGAAGCCAAAGGCCCACAGCATCGGGGTTTCAAAGCTGATCGAGCCGCCCCACATGGTGGCGATCCACGAGAACACCTTGATGCCGGTCGGAACCGCGATGACCATGGTGGCCAGCATGAAGTAAGACTGCTGATGCAGGCTCATCCCCACGGTGTACATATGGTGCGCCCAGACGACGAAGCCCAGCACGCCGATGGCGACCATCGCATAGACCATCGGCAGATAGCCGAAGATGGGCTTGCGCGAGAAGGTCGAGATGACCTGCGAAATGATGCCGAAGGCCGGGATGACGATGATATAGACTTCCGGGTGGCCGAAGAACCACAGGATGTGCTGATACAGGATCGGGTCACCGCCGCCCGAGGGCTGGAAGAAGGTGGTGCCAAAGTTGCGGTCGGTCAGCAACATGGTGATCGCACCCGCCAGAACCGGCAGCGCCAGAAGAATCAGCCACGAGGTGACAAAGATCGACCAGCCGAACAGTGGCACCTTGTGCAGGGTCATGCCCGGCGCGCGCATGTTCAGGAAGGTGGTGATCATGTTGATCGCCCCCAGAATCGACGAGGCGCCCGAGAGGTGGACGGCGAAGATCGCCAGGTCCATCGAATAGCCCTGATCGCTGGTCGAAAGCGGCGGGTAAAGCACCCAGCCCACGCCCGCGCCGGTCTGTCCGTCGCCGCCCGGAGCGAACAGCGAGGCCACGGCCAGCGAGGTGCCCGCGACATACATCCAGTAGCTGAGGTTGTTCATCCGCGGGAAGGCCATGTCCGGCGCACCGATCTGCAACGGCATGAAATAGTTGCCGAAACCGCCGAACAGTGCCGGGATGACCACGAAGAACATCATCAGGATGCCATGGGCGGTGACGGTCACGTTCCACACATGGCCGTTGGGCGTGCAGGGCTGCGAGGCGTCGGCGAAAAGCCGCATCCCCTCGGTGCACATGTATTGCACGCCCGGCTCCATCAGCTCCAGTCGCATATAGACGGTGAAGATGACCGAGATCAGGCCGACGATACCGGCCGTGAAGAGGTAAAGGACACCGATGTCCTTGTGGTTGGTGGACATGAACCAACGGGTGAAGAACCCTTTGTGATCATGGTCGTGGCCGTGAATGGCTGCGTCTGCCATAGGCGTCTCCCGTTACTTTCACGTGCTTTTCGCGCGGCAAACCGCGCCTGTTCATTGAAACCGTGTTTAGTGCGGGGCGCGGATCACGGCAATGTCAGAGTTTGATCCAGATCAAGAAAAGCTGTCGCAGCCGCGGTTTGGCCGGAACGCAAAAGGGCGGCCCCGCCGGGACCGCCCTTTCCTGACCGCATAGGCCAGATTACTTCTGGGTTGCCAGATAGGCGGCAATATCCTCGCCACCCTTGGCCAGTTTGAACGTCATGTTCGACTTGGCGGCGGCATCGCCGGTCTTCTCTTTCACAAAGGCGGTCGGGTCGGTGACATAGGTGGCCAGCGTCGCCTCGTCCCAGACAAGGCCCGTGCCGCCAAGTTCCTTGAGGCCGGGACCATAGTTGAACCCCTCTTCCGACCCTGCGGCGCGGCCAATCACGCCGAAGAGGTTCGGGCCGGTCTTGCCGCCCTTGACGATGGCGGTGCCGTCGGCTGCCGTGATCGAGTGGCAGGCCTTGCATTTGTTGAAGCCCTTTTCGCCGGCTGCCGGATCACCGGCAAGGGCAGGGGCCGCGGCGGTCAGGCCGCACAGCAGGACCGTCAGAGAAATCTTGTTCATGTTCACCTCTTGCTATGCGCTCGCTGACGGAAAGCCCGGCGAGTCGCCCTGGCGCGCTTCACAAGAGATGTTTGGGCGGGGTCATGCCCAATATCAAGGCATACAAAGGGCGGATTGACGGGTCACCGTCTGCTCAAATGTCGCAGCCAGGGCCGCGTCAAGGTCGGCCATCGTCACGGGCAGGCCCAGATCGACCAGGCTGGTGACGCCATGCTCGCGGATGCCGCAAGGAACGATCCCATCGAAATGCGACAGATCGGGCTCGACGTTGATCGAAATGCCGTGGAAGCTGACCCAGCGGCGCAGTTTGATGCCAAGGGCGGCAATCTTGTCTTCGCGCAGCGTGCCGTCGGGAAGGCGGGCCTTTTCGGGCCGCTCAACCCAGACACCGACCCGGCCGGGACGAATCTGACCGGTCACGTTGAATTCTGCCAGTGCCGCAATCACCCAGTTCTCCAGATCGCGGACAAAGCAGCGCACATCGCGCCCGCGCTTGCCGACATCAAGCATGACATAGACCACACGCTGGCCCGGACCATGATAGGTGTATTGACCGCCGCGCCCGACGTTGAAGACCGGAAAGCGGTTGGGCTGGGTCAGGTCGGCGGGTTTGGCGCTGGTGCCTGCGGTATAAAGCGGCGGATGCTCCAGCAGCCAGATCGCCTCTGGTGCGCGGCCCTCGGCAATGGCGGTGGCGCGCTCCTCCATTGCGGCAAGGGTCTCGGCATAGGGGGCAAGCCCCGGCAGGGTCTGCCATTCAGGTTCCTGGGCCATCTGCGCCTCCGATCTGCTGAGTGTCATGTGGCGCGTGATGCGACGGTTTGCAACCGGCGTCAGAATCCCCCTTTTCTTCGCCCGGTTCAGTCGCTACATAGCCGCCACCTCAGGGGCTTTGCCCATACAGGCCCAAGTGTGCGGATGTGGCGGAATTGGTAGACGCGCAGCGTTGAGGTCGCTGTTCCTTAACCGGAGTGAAAGTTCGAGTCTTTTCATCCGCACCACTTTGACGAACAGGCCCCGGTTTTTCCGGGGCTTTTTCTTTTGAGGTGGTTTCAGCCCCACAGGCATTCGAAAGCCGGCATTTGCCGCACGGTCCAGCAGGTGAGGTCTGTATTTTCTCAGGTGCCGGGCGCCACTGCCTGCGGATCGCCGGAGTTCGCGTTTAGCGTCGCGCAGCCGGTTTGGATGATGATGTTTTGAACATAGTCGCGTTGAGTCGCGGTGCTTGGGACGCCGGGTCTCCTGCTCTCGATTGACAGGTGGTATTGTGGCATACCACCATACCATGGCTGAATGGGGAATCGGTGGTATGCTACAGGTCGGCAGGGTTTCTGATGCTTGCAGTGGACACAGATATGAAGGGTTCCGCCACGTCAGCCTGACCGGCGCTAACACTATTGGCCGGACTCGATTCGATCGTCGTGATGCCGCTATGGGCGGCAAACGCGGCGTAAAATGCCCGATCGTGACGCGTTTCGTGTGCGAGCAGTCGGAAACAGATACGGACGTTGCCAACCCTGGCTGCATCCGCTTTAGTCATCGGCAAGAGTGGCGGAAAACGTCACCGGACAGACAGGGAGAATGAAGGTTTGGCACAAAACGGGCCTGGCGACGCATACGTCGAATTTCAGCATGTCCAGAAAAGCTATGATGGCGTTTCGCTGGTTGTGAAGGATCTGAACCTTTCGATCGGAAAGGGCGAGTTCCTGACGATGCTGGGGCCCTCGGGGTCGGGCAAGACCACCTGCCTGATGATGCTGGCCGGGTTCGAGACTGCCACCAATGGCGAGATCCTGCTGGACAAGCGCCCGATCAACCAGGTGCCGCCGCACAAGCGTGGCATTGGCATGGTGTTCCAGAACTATGCGCTGTTTCCCCATATGACGGTGGGTGAGAACCTGTCCTTCCCGCTGGAAGTGCGGGGCATGGGCAAGGACGAGCGCGAGACCAAGGTCAAGCGTGCGCTTGACATGGTGCAGATGGGCAATTTCATCAACCGCCGTCCGGCCCAGCTTTCGGGCGGCCAGCAGCAGCGGATCGCCCTGGCCCGTGCGCTGGTGTTCGATCCGGCGCTGGTGTTGATGGACGAGCCGCTTGGCGCCCTGGACAAGCAGTTGCGCGAACACATGCAGTTCGAGATCAAGCACCTGCATGAAAACCTTGGGATTACCGTTGTTTACGTCACTCACGATCAGGGCGAGGCCCTGACGATGAGCGACCGGGTGGCCGTGTTCAATGATGGCCGCATACAGCAGCTGGCTTCACCCGCCGATCTGTATGAGCGGCCTGAAAACAGCTTTGTCGCCCAGTTTATCGGCGAGAACAACAAGCTGCCCGGCACGATTGAGGAATTGAACGGCGACAAGGCGCTGGTGCGTCTGGCGACCGGAGAGCTGATCGATGCGACGGCGGTGAACGTCAAGGAAAAGCGCCAGAAAACGCTGGTCTCGATCCGGCCCGAGCGGGTGGAGTTCAAGCCCTCGATGATGCCCGAAGGCGCCCATACGCTGGACGCCGAGGTGATCGAGGTCATCTATATGGGCGACATCCTGCGCGCGGTTCTGCGCGTTGCCGGGTCGGACGACTTCGTGATGAAGATGCGCAATACGCTTGGCCAGACCAGGCTGGCGCCGGGCGAAAAGATCAAGGTGGGCTGGCATCCGCTGGACGCCCGCGCGCTGGACCCGATGTAAGGATCCCCTCGGGCGGGGGTGGCGGGCGCTGGCCCGCCGCGATGACCGAAACCAACCAAAAAACCAACCGGGAGTTTGCAATGAAAAAAATCCTGATCCTTTCCACCGCGCTTTGCGCCGTGGCGGGTGTCGCACGCGCCGACCTGACGGTGATGTCCTGGGGCGGCGCCTATGGCGAAGCCCAGACCGAAGCCTATGTGAAGCCGTTCATGGCGGCGACGGGCAAGCCGACCGTCATGGTGGACAGCGAAAACCCTGCCCCCGCCATCAAGGCGATGGTCGAGGCGGGCAACGTCACCGTTGACGTGGCTTCGGTCGAATATGCCGATGCGATCCGTCTGTGCGACGAGGGCGTTCTGGAGCCGATCGACGTGGCCTCGCTGCCTGCCGGTGCCGATGGCACCCCGGCCGCCGATGACTTCTTGCCCGGCGCCGTGACCGAATGCGGTGTTTCGACCGACATCTGGTCGAACGTATTCGCCTATGATTCGACCAAATTCCCCGAAGGCCCCAAGACGGCTGCCGACTTCTTCGATCTGACGAAGTTCCCCGGCAAGCGTGGCCTGAAGAAGGGTGCCAAAGCGACGCTGGAACTGGCGCTTCTGGGCGACGGCGTGCCCGCTGCTGATGTTTACAAGGTTCTGTCAACCCCCGAAGGCGTTGATCGTGCCTTTGCCAAGCTCGACACGATCAAGAAGGACGTTGTGTGGTGGGAGGCCGGTTCGCAGGCCCCGCAACTTCTGGCAGACGGCGAAGTGGCGATGACCACCGCCTATAACGGCCGCATCTTCGCGGCGGCGATCAACGAGGGCAAACCCTTCCAGATCGTGTGGGATGGCCAGATCTACGAAAACGAAATGTTCGTTATTCCGAAGGGCGCCCCAAACGCAGCCGATGCGCTGGAGTTCGTGAAATATGCGACCTCGACCGAAGGCCTGCGTGCCCAGGCGACCTTTATTTCCTATGGCCCGGCCCGCAAGTCGGCTTTGAAGGAAAAGCTGATGTTCAAGGACGGCAAGACCGAGATGGGTCCGCACCTGCCGACCGCGCCGGAAAACATGAAGAACGCGCTGGAAACCTCGTCGGATTTCTGGGTTGACCATGATTCCGAGCTGAACGAGCGCTTCCAGGCCTGGCTGACGAAGTAATCCGACGATAGTCCCAGAGGTGTCTGGGTCTGTGACTTCCGGGCGCGGGGTTTCCGCGCCCGGACCTTACGAAAGGATTCCGGGATGGCCGAAGCTGCCACGACACTGCTGACCACATCTGACGGTCGCCCGCTCAAGGCCGCGCTGGCCACGGCCCAGGCCCGGGCCAAACGCCGCGCCTTTCTGCTGGTGCTGCCACTGTTGCTGTTCGTGCTGCTGACCTTCCTCATCCCCATCGGCTATATGCTGAAACGCTCGTTCGAGCATGACGGCTTTTCGGCCTCTGCCCCCGGCCTGTCGGCATGGTTCGCCCAGAACCCCGGATTCGATCCGGCCAATCCGCCGGAAGAGGCCTATGCCGCGCTGGTCAGCGACCTTGCGCTGATGCAGAAGGAAAAGACCACCGGCATGGCGGGCACCCGCATCAACTATACCGTGCCGGGTACGATCAGTCTGTTCAAGGCAGGCGCCCGCGCCGCTAAAGATTTGCAGCCACCGTATAAAGACGCGCTTTTGGCCGTTGATCCTGAATGGGGAATGCCGCGGTTGTGGCGCGCAATGGAGGCGGCCTCCAGCCCCTATACGACCGAGTTCTATCAGGTCGCGACTGACCGCAAGCTGGGCGACGATGGCTGGGGGCGAGGCGCAGATCAGGACCGGATCTATCTGTTCCTGTTCTTCAAGACCTTCCTCGTATCGGGTGCGATCACACTGATCTGCCTGCTGCTGGCCTTTCCCGTTGCGCATCTTCTGGCCGTGTTGCCGATGTCGAAATCATCGCTGCTGATGATTCTGGTTCTCTTGCCGTTCTGGACATCGCTTCTGGTCCGCACCACCGCCTGGATCGCGCTTTTGCAGGAACAGGGGATCGTGAACGACCTTCTGGTCTGGATGGGCCTTTTGTCGAACGACAACCGTTTGCAGGCGATGTACAACATGACCGGCACCATCGTGGCGATGACCCATGTGCTGCTGCCGTTCATGATCCTGCCCCTGTATTCGGTGATGCGGGTCATCCCGCCCAGCTATGCCCGCGCCGCGCGCAGCCTGGGGGCGACCAGTTGGACAACCTTTCGCCGCATCTATGTGCCGCAAACCCTGCCAGGTATTGCCGCCGGGTCGCTGTTGGTCTTCATTCTGGCGGTCGGCTACTACATCACCCCCGCGCTGGTCGGCGGTGCCGACGGCCAGTTGATCTCGAACCTGATCAGCTTCCACATGGCGAAATCGAACTGGTCGCTTGCCGCAGCCCTTGCCGCGATGCTGCTGGCCGCCATCCTAGTCCTTTACTGGCTTTACGACCGGCTGATCGGTATCGACCGACTGAAGCTGGGCTGAGGAGGAGACACCCATGGCCCTTCCCATCTATGCCTCGCCGCTGGAGCGCATCTGGCATTATACCTATATCGCGATCTGCGTCCTGATCTTCCTGTTCCTGATCGGGCCGATCCTGGTGGTGATCCCGCTGTCCTTCACCGCGGATGCCTATTTCAGCTTTACCGACAAGATGCTGCATTTCGACCCGGCGGGTTATTCGCTGCGCTGGTATGACACGCTGCTGACGCTGGGCCATCCGGCGCCGGACGGCCCGCGCGATGCGAACTGGTGGGCGATGGCATGGGAGCGTTCGACCTGGATTCAAGCCGCCAAGAATTCCTTCTGGGTGGGCTTGTGGGCAACGATCCTGGCCACGGTTCTGGGCACCATTGCTGCGCTTGGCCTGTCGCGGCCCGAAATGCCGGGGCGGCGGATCATCATGGCGATCCTGATTTCGCCGATGATCGTGCCGATCATCATCATCGCTGTGGGGATGAGCTTTTTCTACGCCAAGGCCTGTGTGGCGCCCGACAGCGCGATGAATGCAATCTTTGGCTGGATGCTGTCGAGCAAGGGCTGTCTGGCGAATTCCTATCTGGGCGTGATCATCGCCCATGCGGTCCTTGGCATTCCCTTCGTGATCATCACCGTCACCGCCACCATGTCGGGGTTTGATCAGTCGCTGATCCGCGCCGCGCATTCGATGGGGGCGAACCCGCGCGTCACCTTCTTCAAGGTGGTGATGCCGCTGATCCTGCCGGGCATCATCTCGGGCGCGCTCTTCGCCTTTGTCACCTCGTTTGACGAGGTGGTGGCGGTGCTGTTCATCGCCGGCCCAGAACAACAGACCATCCCGCGCCAGATGTTCAACGGCATTCGCGAGGCGATCAGCCCGGCCATTCTGGCGGTGGCGACGATCCTTGTGATCATCTCGGTCCTGTTGCTGGCGACGGTCGAGTTGCTGCGCCGCCGGTCTGAACGCCTGCGCGGCGTGACGCCGAGGTGAGCCGTGACCAACAGCTATGAAACAGGCAGGCTGAACCTGCCCTTCGTGGGAATATCCACCTTCGGCAAGCGGCCCTATGTTTCAGACTGGGACCGGATCGAGGCCGAGGTCGCCGTGATGGGCGCGCCCTTCGATTTCGGCACCCAGTTCCGTGCCGGGGCGCGCTTCGGGCCAAGAGGGGTGCGAGAGGCCTCGACGCTGTTCAGCTTCGGCCATGCCGGGGCTTACGACCACGAGGATGACGCAACCTATCTGCCGCAATCGGTGCGCATCGTGGATATTGGCGATGCCGACATCGTGCATACCGATACGGCGAAAAGCCATGCCAACATCCGCGCCGGGGTCGAGGCGATCCTGAAGTCGGGCGCCCTGCCGGTGGTGATCGGTGGCGACCATTCCGTAAACATCCCCTGCATTCAGGCCTTTGCCGGGCAGGGGCCGATTCACATCCTGCAAATCGACGCGCATCTGGATTTCGTCGATGAACGCCATGGCGTGAAGGTTGGCCACGGCAGCCCGATGCGCCGCGCGGCGGAGCAGGACTATGTCAGCGGCCTGACACAGCTTGGCATTCGCAACGTCTCATCCACTGCCCGCGACGGCTATGAGGCGGCGCGCGCCATGGGGGCCGACATCCTGTCGGTCCGTCAGTTCCGCGCCCTTGGTCCGGCAGCCGTGGCTGCGCGGATTCCGGCGGGCGCGCGGGTTTACGTCACCCTGGATATCGATGGCTTCTGCCCCTCGATCGCGCCGGGAACGGGCACGCCCAGCCATGGCGGGTTCCTTTATTACGAGGTGCTTGAATTGCTTCAGCACGTCGCAAAGGCGCATGACGTCGTCGGCATGGATCTGGTCGAGGTCGCACCCGATTATGACGCGGGGCAGGTGACCTCGGTTCTTGCGGCGCAGGTTTTGCTGAACTTCCTCGGCTTCATCTTTCACGCCAAGGGGTTCCGCTAACCCTCTTCATCTTCCCCTTCTGAAAATATCCCACGGGGGTGCGGGGGTGTGAAACCCCCGCGTCCTTCGGTCAGGGCAAGATATGCAACCAGCCCCAGATTGTCAGCATCGACAGTGCCGTGGCAATCAGCACGGCAGAGGCATTGACCCGTTTCGCCACCCCATAAAGATGGGCGAAGAGATAGGCGTTCACCCCCGGCGCCATCGATGAGGTCAGCACAGCCGATCGCAGTTGGTCCACGGTCAGCCCGAAGCCCCAGCGCCCAAGGCCATAGGTGATCGCGGGATGAACCACGATAGACAGCGCGCAGACCATGGCGATGGTTTTCATGTCGCCTTCGGGGCGATAGCGCAGCAGCACGCCGCCCAGCCCGAACAGCGACGCAGGCACCGCCGCCTTGGCCAAAAGATCGACCGCCCCGCCCAGAATGGTCGGCACCGGCAGATGCAGCAGGTTGAACGCCAGCCCCGACAGCACCCCCAGAACCATCGGTTGCCGCAGGATGCCCTTGACGATCTGTCCTGCCAACCGTGCAGGGTGCGTCAGCCGCCCGTGCGACCGCGCCAGCTCCATCATGATGATGCCAAAGGTATAGAACATCGGCGAATGCAGCGCGATGATCGAGAAATTACCGGCCAGTGCCGCCTCGCCATAGGCCCGCTCGGTGATCGGCACGCCCAGAAGCAACGAGTTCGAGAACAGGCAGGCAAACCCGATGGCCACCGCATCCTCGGGCGGGCGGCCAAAGATATGCCGCGCCCCCAGATAGCCCAGCACATAGCAGGAAAACGCCCCGATATAGAACGACAGGAACAGGCCCCATTCTGCGGCCATCGCCATGTCGAGTCCTGCGATGGATTTGAACAGCAGGCAGGGCACCGCGAAACTTTGGGCAAAGCGCATCAGACCATCGACGGCGGCTTCGGAAAAGCCCAGCCAGCGCGCGGCGGCATAGCCGAAGCCGATCACCAGAAAGACCGGCAGAATAACGTCAAGCAGCGCGCTCATGGGACGTTGTCGAAGGTCAGCACCATGCCGTCATGGGCCGGGCGGATATGGGGCGGCAGTTCGGTCAGCAGGGTTTCGTAATCCATATCAAGGTGCATGTTGGTCAGCACCGCCTGCGCCGGACGCGCCTGGTCGATCCAGCCCAGAGTCATTGCCAGATGGGCATGGGTCGGGTGGGGCTTTCGGCGCAACGCATCGACGATCCAGCAATCCAGCCCGGCAAGGACCGGCCAGCTTTGCTCGGGGATCGCCACGGCATCTGGCAGATAGGCCACGTTGCCCATCCGAAAGCCAAGCGCCTCCATGCTGCCATGGTCTGCCTTGAACGGGATCAGCCGCACCACGCCCCCCGCACCTGAAACCTCCACCGGCCCGTCGATGCCGTGCAGATCCAGGATCGGCGGATAGGGACTGCCCTCTGGCTGGATGAAGGCATAGCCAAAGCGCGAGATCAACGCATCCTGCGTTGGCCCATCCGCCCAGACCGGAAGGCGGTGGCGCAGGTTGAAGACGACCTGCCGCAGATCGTCGATGCCATGGGTATGATCGGCATGGGAGTGGGTAAAGACCACCCCATCCAGCTCTCCTACACCTGCATCCAGCAACTGGTCACGCATGTCGGGCGAGGTGTCGATCAACACCCGTGTCACGCCCTCACCCGCAATACGCTCGACCAGCAGCGAACAGCGGCGGCGGCGGTTTTTCGGGTTCACCGGGTCGCAATCCCCCCAGTCGCCGCCCAGTCGCGGCACCCCGCCCGACGAGCCGCAGCCAAGGATGGTAAA
>APMI01041767.1_pt1 | contig 16572 bp, 7 predicted proteins | sample 667938 | NCBI WGS metagenome assembly APMI01 (sample SAMN01084076, study PRJNA167559) | wastewater metagenome | biome: Wastewater | place: Denmark: Ejby Moelle, Odense | collected 2011-11-28 | reverse complement strand
TCTTAAATCTGCCAGCGCCATTATTTTAGTATTGGGTATATGTGTCCAGCGTTCTACAGCGCTCGGGCCACGCATACCCAAACCAATAAAGCCAACACGCACAACAGGGATCTTTGGCGCCGCATAACCCAGCATATCCATTTGTCCGGCAGGGCGTGGCGGTGCGGGTACTGCCAAAGGTTTAAAGCCGGTGGTTTTAGTGTTGCTGGCCGTAGCTTGTTTAGCGCTTTCGCAACCTTGCATAACCAATAGTAAGGATGTTACTGCCAGTAATAGAAATTTGATCTTGTTCATAATTTAATATTTAAAAAACTGTTGTTTGAAAATCGGGTTATAGGCAATCTTAGCATATATAGTAAGACCTCTAAGTTAATTTAATAGTTAATACAAAAATGAAAAATTCTTATTCAACCGATTGCGCAGCAGGCTACGGATGGGTGCAATACGAGAACTGAATATCAGGTATAAATCTGGTCTGTCATAATATCTGATTTACACTTAAAGGGTATTTTACTACTTAAAAATACTTTTGCTTTTCCGCATCTGGCAATACTATGTTACTTTATTGCCGGCGACTCATAGTTATTAATTCGTGCCGCTGCCATTACATTTATTTCATCAACCGGTATATTTTTGTTTCGTGAGCAGCAACAGAAACTTTAATAGTAGCAGATATTTTTGCAGTGGTTTTGCCCCACACATCAAAGGATTTTGTTTTTCCTGCAATGCCCAGTTCTGCTAAATTGATGTTAGCTGTTTGTGTTTTGTCTGAAACATTTAAAATGCCTAAAGCCACATCGCCGTTGGATAAAGGTTTTACAAACATCTGCCATGTATCGTTTTTAATTTTTCTTTCGGCTTGTACGCCTAATATATCCTGATCAATTGCAATAACATCTTTGTTCAATAAAATTCTTTTTGTGGCATCGTTCATATTTCTCACGTCGCAGGTGATCATGAGCGGTGATGCCATTAAACACCATAAACTCATCTGGCTTTGATATTCCACATCGGTACAACCCACGCCGCCTAAATCTCCCGAAGGGCCTTTTTTACCATATAAACCTACCACTAACATATCCGGATCGTTCCAGCCATTTGGCCCGGCGAATTTATTAAGTTCAGCATTAATGTTCACTATGTTCATTATTCCCGCGCCTACACTATGTAATTCATAAGCAGTTTTTGGGGGGTTCAAACTTTCCCATTTATCCCTGATGTCGGCCGTAGTACGCCATAACTGGCCGCCGCTTTTTTTTGCCCAAAGCCAGGGTTCTCGGTCACCCCATTCGCAAATACCAAAAGTAATATCCCGGCCTGATTTTTTCAAAGCCTCTGACATGGTTTGATAACGTTTTATAGCCGTTTGCCAATCGGTTGGCGCACCACAATAATCGTATTTTAAATAATCAAAGCCCCAGTTGGCAAAGGTTTTAGCGTCTTGCTCCTCAAAACCCAGGCTTGCGGTATAGCCACCGCAGGTAAGCGGCGCTGCATCAGAATAAATACCGATCTTCATTCCTTTGCTGTGTACATAATCCACCAGCGCTTTCATGCCCGAGGGAAATTTTTTAGGGTCGGGAATCATGTTATTTTTATTATCCCTGCCTCCCTGCCACCCATCATCAATAAAAATAAAATTATAGCCGGCATCGCGCAGGCCGCTTTCTACCATCGCATCGGCTAAAGACTTTACTTTGCTTTCGTCAATATCAAGCGCAAAATAATTCCAGGTCATAAAACCCATGGGCGGGGTAGGTGCAAGGTTTTTGTTTTGGGCAGTTGCCAAGAACACTGTAATTGTAGAAGCGAAAAAAAGAAAAAATTTTTTGTACATGATTTATAATTTATTTTTTGGAAACCAGCAATAAAGTCATTCATTTATTGCTATAAAATATAAGTAATTTTTATAAAAATTTGTCACAAAGTGGGGATGTTTATTTATTTCAAATAAAACACACTTATCTTTTAAGAATGCACTTATCTAAAATTCAACTCAAATCAAAAATTATCCGGTTTTTATTATTTATATAATTAGTGATCTTTATAAAAAACTTGTTACAAAACGGTGTTTTTGATTTCATTTGAAATAAAACAACCATCCTTTCCGCGCCTCAATTTTTATTGTATCTGTTGGTTTCAAAATAAGTGCCGGTTGAAAGTCTTTGATTGCCGGTGCTATCAGCATCGCTTTATTTTTATCTAAACCCAGTTGTTGCCAGTTGATATTTTCTAAGGTAATTTCTTCCGTTTCATCAGTGTAATTGCCGATAGAAATGAGTGTAGCACCGGGTTTTACGTAGCTGGTAATTTTTACATCTTTATTATTTGATTTTACGGGTGCATTTGCTTCCCAATAGCCCACCATTTTTGCATCCTGTATTTTAAACTCATCCCATAGCTTCCAGATGGGACGGGGATCAATTTGAACGCCTTCTGTTATCCAGGGGTGGCGCACTGTCATGCCGTATTGCATGCCCAGCCAGCGGTTGCCACCGCCATGCAGCATATCGCCCATTAATCCAAAGGGAATGCCCGATACTTCTACCAGCCAGTTTTCCGGCGACATTTTATGGTATATAAAACTTTCGCCAAACCAAAGCTTATCTACATACGGAAAATATTCCGTGTATTGCGTAGTGGGGCCGCGCGAAAAGCCGGTATTAGAGTGCAGGTCAATAATACAACCTGGTTTAATCAAATCCATCGCCCGGCGCATTCGTTTTAGCATTCTCCTGTCAAAAGCCACATCATCTAAATAAATGCCATCAATACCAGTATTTTTTATCAGCCAGGCCAGGCCTTCCACATAATAATTATACCAACGGGAGTCGCCTGTGGATGTTAATACAGAGGCATCAGCAGTAAAGCCGGTTTCATCAAGCGAGAGGAAATGGTGGTACCATTGTGGTGTGTAGTCTGTTATAAAATGTTCCCGGTTCCAGGGAAAGCCGCCGCCTTTGCCGCCGCGTAAAATTTCATCGCCCAAACTTCGTAAGGCCCATATCTCCGTAACAGCGCTTGTTAACTCCCGTATGGTATAATAAATTTTTACTTTTACTCCTTTTGCATGCCACGCGTTCGTAAATTTTTTTAATGTATCAACAGTGAGGAATGGATAATTAATAACAGGGGTTAAATAGTTGGCATGATGTACGTTGATGACTTTTACACCGGCTTTTACATCTTCATCAGTTGGTACGGGTTTGCCTCCGTTATGGTAATAGCGGTCTTTAAACTGGCTTTTATAATTGATCTCTTTTACGGGTGTGATCAGCAAAGCAAATTCAAAATTCACTTCCTCGCCTACTTTAAGATTTCTTTCGCCGCTATAAGCGGTAACAGTACTGGCGCCGTTATTTTCTGAAAGGGTAAAACCGCCTTTGCCGTTGTTATACCAGGAGGCGGGATAAGCCGGCCTGTACAAATTTAGCAAGGGCCCCGAATAGGTGCTACCCCTGAATTCACAATGAAGACCAGCATGAGCGTTTCCGATCCAAAAAGCATCAAAAGGCCAAAGCCTGCTATTTTCTTTATTGGTCGGAAGCGATACGGTAGCCGCTTCAGTTTGAGTATTTGCATCCCATTTGCCTGCAAAAGTTTTTGGAGTAGCTTGCCCCGGAAGCCCGGCCCCCATAAAATAAGAAGCCATTTCTTTCTTTACGGGAATTTCAAGCCGTATATCGGTTATAGGAGTTTCTTTTCGGGCTTTAATGGTGTATCTATAGTTTATCCAACCATCAAACTCCATCGTCATATCGGCTGTTATTTTTAAATCCTCGTCTTCACCTGCAATTATAGTTGAAGCGCTTCCTTTTGTACGTTTGATGCCGGAGAATTTTACCGGAATATTTTTAATTCCTTGTGGTGTTTGAATAACAAACCGTATAGGTTCAGCTAAAATATTATGTTGCCAGGATTTTATCTGCGCAGGTAACCCTGATCTGTTATCCAGCGTTACACTTCTACCGAAGACTTCAATGCTTTTATCATCTAACTTTACGGGTGTATAAGGATTTGTTGGCTCATCACCAATGCCGAGTGTAGAATTGAGCCAACGCAATCGGCTGTGCCGCCAGGGTTCACTATCGCCGCGGTCTGCAAGTGTTTTTCCCGAAATAGTAATTTGTAACGGTGTTATTTTTTTATACCCTGATTTATCTGTAATGGTGATATAGCCTTTGTAAATGCCTTCGGGCTGATTGGCAGGAATATCAATTCCAAACCAAAGCGCCTGCACATGTCCCGTAGCGATATCAATTTTTTTCTTAAAAGATTTTCCATAAGGGTCAACACCTTCTTTGTTGAAACAGGTAATAGCGCTGGAGAAAATGCTTTTGCCCCATTCGTTTTTCAGGTCAGTAGCAGTATATTGAACATCTGAAATATTTTCAGTAGGCGACCAAACTGCTATTTGAAAAGCATAATATTCGTTTGGGCGGGCTATGCCACAAAATGCGTTTCCCTGTTTTATTTTTAACCATCGCTGCGGAATGTTATTCCGCATCCTGATGGGGAATTGGCGGTCTTCGGGAAAAGTATAAAAAAGAGCAACAGTTTTACGATAAGTATTTTCTTCGCCTTGGGTAGCAATAATTTCCATTGGGTAAAAGCTATCGAAATGTGTCCTAGCTTCTACCTGAATAATTTTTGCCGCTGGAATATTTTTTTGTGCTGATAGTTTTTGCAACCACTTATCACCAGCTTTTTTTTCCGGCGCATCATAATCACCTCTATAAAAGCCGTGCCCCGCCTGCACTTCGTAAGGCAGGTAATAAAAATAATAGGTTCCTTTTTCTACCGGGCCGAATTGAATTTTACAAACTTCATTTGAAACCTCCTGGCGATGAATGTTTTTTACGGTATCGCCGGTGATAGCGCTTATAATGAGAAACCGACGGTCAGCCACATCTTTATCAGGTCGGCGCCATTGAAAATTTAAAGAAGCAGCTTCGGCAGGTGCAGCAATGTTCAATACAGCGCGGTGGTTGCCGCAGGCTTCGTTCCATGGTTTTTGGGAAACTTTGTATTGGTAAAAAGAGCCGGTATTTTGGCCGCTTGCCACAGCAAATACAGTGATAAAAAGTAGCAATAAAATTAAATTGTGTTTCATCTTTTAATATTTTCGATGAGTTCACAGCCTCCTATAAAAAGCTAACGGGGTGTTACCACCCCGATTAGCTATCGAACCTCTGATTGCTTACCTGGTAAACGATGTAGTTGTAATCGTCCAAATTGTTGATGAGCCGGCTGCCGCTATAATTTTTTAGCAAAAAGAACCGGCAATTTCATCGAATCTTTGATGAAAAGTAACTCCCTAATCTTTCCAGGTAAATGTTTCGTCAAACAATACCCTGTGAGGAGTTATTACGCTTGGCTGATTCATCCAGTATTTTACTTTAAGTGTTTTAGTAGCCGGATCCCATTTGTTAACCCCGGAAGGGTCTAACTCAGCCGAACGGCCATTGGCGGAAGGCTGCCCATCTTTATTAGTAACACTTGTTACATTGTTATTTGCATCAAAAGTAAATACAGGTGTAAACTGGCCATAATAAGAATCGCTGCCACCACTTAAAATACGGTGTCCATACCCTTTTACAAAATCGAGGTCCCACATTGCTACTGAATTTTCCGATTGTGAGACTAGCGATACATTAGCTGGGTATTTTCCTGTTAATGCACTGCTGGAGTAATCAACCATTGTACCTGTCACTACGTAATTGCCATCAAACCTATTAATGATCGGCAGATTCAACTCCGTAACACTTATGGTCCAAATTGCTGTAGTGCCATTTGCTGCCTGAACAGTATATTTGTTTTCTTTGCTCCAATCGCCATTTAAACCCAACGCGGGCGCATCTCCTACCGGAAATATTCTTGCAGCAGTCGGTAATGCTACCACTACCGCAAGATTCTTCAAACTTAATTGAGCCCTTGCTGCTTCAGGAATTGATTTTAAAATATTTGCAGATGGTGATACTTTTATTGTAACTTTTTTATTGGTTGCATCAATATTTTTAGTAATACCGTCAAGTTCCAATTTCTGTACTACATCCCTGTCAGAAACTTCTTTAGTAACATATCTGTACCAAACTCCGACTACATCTGAAATACCATTCCCGCTAAAAAGTTCCACAGATTCCGTGTTATTTTTAAGGCAAGAAGTAAATATTATTGATAAAACTATTCCCAAGACGGGGAAAAATATTTTATTTTTCATGTGTGTATACTATTTAATTTTTTTCAAATTCATTACCATCCTTCATTCTGGGTGTCTATGATGCCATAAGCAGCCCGTCCGTCAATAAAAGATTTTGGGATAGGATACAAATAACGTTTTGTTGTAAAATTTCTATCCCAGGCATCGTTCACTACTATTTGGCTTATAAAAAACTCTTTCCTGTCTTTTTTGATTTGAATTTTATAAACCGGTTTGTTCAAATCCTGAATCACTCCTCCTGCAGCTTGTCCATAATTAGCGGCTCCGCCATATTTACCCCAGCGTAAATAAGTCCAATATAGATCCCCTTCATAAGCCATTTCGCAACGACGCTCACGAATGTAATCAGCCCATGCATCATCTTCATTAATAACCACAGAAGACGGCAAACCTCCATGTGCTATTCTTGTTTTATTTAAAGTAGCAACAGCCTGTGGTATATTGCCTTTCAACAAATAAGCTTCAGCCAGATTCATATATACTTCGCCTAAGCGCATCAATACAAATTGATAGTTAATCTTATTATTGTAATACACACGAGGATCTACGTTTTCAACTGCTTTGCGCCAATAATAATTGGAGACTGTTGTATACCAGGAAGAACTCTTATCCTGACGTACCCCGGCCCAAAGATTGCCTTGTACACTTAGCGTTACCAACTCGTTGGTGAGCCATATACAACTATCATAGATGATAGTTGAATAAAACCGCTTATCCCGGTTGTTATACATAATCTCATTGATTCTGGCATTTGTGATTACTTTGCCATAACGTGCTACTTTAGCTCCTTTAGCGTTACTGCCCATATCAGCTGATTCAGGTACTTTATGATACCCTATTGTACCTCCGGTTGATGTAGCCGTAAAACTATTTTCGGTAAGGCTATTTGTAGGTTGCTCTGATACATTATTACGGTATTGTGTCGTTTCGTACCAAGGTTTTGCTCTTCCATCAACATTATCAATAACCAAATACTGATCAACTAAATCTTGTGTGGGAAAAAAGCTTGCCCAGCCTTCAAAAGAGCGACCTTTAGGGTCTTGCAGCAAAGGAGATCCTCCCGAATTTCTCACTTCATCATTCTTAACATTTGGTACCGCAGATATCATTTCATTAAAAGAATATACATAGGTATTTAGAGATAAATACTGGCGATTTAAAATAATTTCCTTATCATCTTTCCCATCAAATGAAAACAACCGCCCGTAATCCGAAGTCAACGCATACTTTCCGGAGTTTATCACATCGTTTGCTGCACTAATGGCGCCGTCTAAGTATTTTACATCTTTTGTATAGGCATATGCCTGTAACGCAATCCTGCTCTTATATCCTAATGCAGCATACTTTGTAATCTTGCCGGTTAAACCTGTTTCTGGCAGTCCATTAATGCTGGAGTCTATATCTGCCATTACATATTCGTAACTTTCAACAACGCTGGACGTAAGCGGAATTTTCAAATTAGCAGTATCTGCCAGAGAAAAAACCTGATTAACAGGAACAAACCGTCCCATTTTGCGTGTCATATCAAAATACATTAACCCCCTTAAAAACTGTGCGGTGGCAATGTATTGCTTTTTCGAATCATCCGACAATATAGAAGATTCACGCGCATTCTTGATAACCAGATTGATGCGCCTCAACGCAGTAAAACGCCCCTGACCTCCATTCCAGTTGGTAGCATCTATACCTCTTTCAATAGGAAAATTGTCTCTCGAATTTAAATCGCTATGAATTCCATTAGGCGTATATGATTCCATACTAGCATACTGCCCTGAATAATAGCCTAATACATCCGCATAACATTGACTCAATACTCCCTCAAAAGTAGATGTAGAACTATATGCCTGATCGGCATCTATAGAGTCGAATGGCCTGGTATCCATCACTTTATTACATGACGCAATTAAAGACCATACTAATACCGATCCTATAATTAATTTATTTGTGCTTCTTTTCATGTTTCTTTATTTTAGAATCCAATATTTAAATTGATACCTATCACTCTTTCTATCGGGTATGAGCTTAATGTATTGCCGACTTCGGGGTCAATACCAAACTTGGTAGCTTCGGAGATAGTAAATAGGTTCTGCGCTGTTAATGAGATATTACAAGTCCGGAACCAGTTGGCATTTTTTAGTAATGAATATTTTAAATCATACCCTAATATCGCGGACTTCAATCTGATATATTTTCCATTAAAAGCCCATGCTTCGCTAGGCAATGTATTATTACCACCGTTAACAGCCTGTGTTGAAACAATTCTTGGAAACTTAGCATTTGTATTCTCTGGCGTCCAATAATCCAACTGATAATCATATCTTGACAAGTAGTTGTAGCTCCAAAAAGTTCTGTCTATAAGTAAATCTCTTTTACCAGCTCCCTGTAACAAAAGGCTCAAATTAAACCCTTTATAAGAAAAATTCATTGGTACACCATAGTTGATCAACGGTTTGGGCGCATACCCAATCCTGTATTGGTCTTCTCCTGTAATACGGCCATCTCCGTTAAAATCTTCATAGATAAAGTCGCCACCAGTAAGGTTAGTAGATCCTGGCCTTTGAGCATACTTCATCCATTCTGCGGCACTTGACGCTGTTCCCAAGTAATGATAACCTACTTGTGAGAAATGCTCATATTGCCCAGTTTGACGGGTGTAAGGGTTCATTTTTGTATCTAAACTTTCGTAAGGATAGTTTGCCCAAAACACATCATACCAAGTATAATTAAATCCGATATCATACTTGAAATCTCCTGTTCTTTTTCTATAGCCAATTTGAAAATCAAACCCTGCCCTTCTTTTTTCTCCTTCAGACTTGATTTGGGGTAAATCGCGGCCATAAGGTGCTATATAACCAATCGACTTCGGATCGGGGTTAGCCATGTAGCCCGTAGTAGCAAATAAAAAATAATCAAAAGAACCATACAGCCTGTTTTGTAAACTTTCAAAATCGAAGCCTGCGCCATATTGGTTATCAGTATACCAGGTAAGGTTTACGGATGGCGCTGCACCTTCATACAAAGTAGGATACATTTTACCATCATATACATAACCCGTTGGTGTGTAATTATACATATCCAGATACAGATACCGGCCAATTCCTTGTGTCATACCAACCTGCCCGTAAGAGCCCCTGAGTTTAAAAAAGTTGAAAATATTTCTTTCTTTCAGCCCACTCATAAAGCCTTCATCGCTCAAGATCCAGCCTCCGGATACAGAATAGAAGCTTCCCCACCGACTATTTTTGGGGAACACATCGCTTCCATCACGGCGAATAGATCCTTCGATATAGTATCTTGATTTGAATCCATATTTCAATTGACCAATAATACCGACATTTCCGTATTCAGATTCAGAAGAGCTGTTATCCATATCATCGGTAGGGCCAAATTTTACCTGATCTATGCTTAAGTTATAATTGTAACGGTTTAGACCAATACCTCTGTACTTTCCGTAGTTTGCCTCGTAACCTCCCAGTGCAGAAATGCTGTGATCACCGAAAACTTTGTCATAATAACCAAAGTATTGAAAAGTAACTTTTGAACCTTGCCCATCACCCATATACAACTGTGGTTTTGCAGCATACAGAGGCTGAAGGGAATTCCAGCCGTACTTGGCCGCGTCTTTGCGCCAGTTTTTCGTATTTGCATCATACCAGTTATAGTTACCTGTAGCTCTAAATTTTAAGCCTTTTACCCAAGGCACAGACCATTCTGCATTCAGCAATCCATTTAGAACTGTACTCGTTGAACTTAAATAGCCGGCATCCTGAGAAACATCTGCTACCGGGTTGTTGGCCAGGTCATAAGGTAACCCATACTTGTTAATTCCTGGCTTATCAGGCTCCTTCATGCCAACCTGTTGAATGATGTAACCATTTCCAGCTCCTTCAGAAGTATATATATCATTTGTTTTTTCAATAAAGCCTGAAATTTGTGCGGTAATTTTTAACCCAATGTCTTTAATATTAGTTGTATTCGACAAATTAAAATTATATCGATCATCAGTGTATCTGCCACTTTTAAAAAGCGAGTTCATATCAGTATAACCCACTGACGTATAATAATTATTAAAATCAGAACCGCCTGCCATAGAAATCGTATGCCTAGTTGTTGGCGCCCAGCTTTTTAATACCAGTTTGCGCCAATCAGTATTTACGTATTGACCGGTAGTATCAGTTAATTGTTGCCATTGCTTTAACTGATCCTCAGTAAATTGTGCACCAAGCCCTTCATTAATTCTTGCTTCATTGATAATTTTAGCACTTTCGTACGAACTCACACGCTTGGCCCAAAAACTTGGCTGGCCCCAGGTTTGTACCACTGAATAATTAACTTGCGGCCTGCCGTTCTTACCTGCTTTTGTAGTAACCTGTACAACTCCATATGCTGCGCTCATACCATAAACAGCAGTAGAAGATGCATCCTTTAAAATTGACATAGTTTCTATATCATCAGCATTTAAGTTTGCAAAGTCATTAGCACTTCTAATAATACCATCAATAATATACAATGGATCGCCACCGCCGCGGATTGATATAGAGGCTTTCGAGTTGAGCCCGGAACCGGATTGTACAATAAGACCGGCCGCCCTGCCCGCTAATGATTGCGTGATATTGGATGTAGGTAATTTGGAAAAGTCCTCTGTCTTTACTTGTGCAACAGAAGATACCAGTGATTTTTTAGTAGAAGTACCATAACCCACTACCACTACTTCATCCAGGCTGCCGCTGACAGCTGTTAATGCTACTGTAACAGTACCCTCATTGCCTATTGTTACTTCCTGCGTGGTAAAACCTACAGCTGAAATTACTAATACATCACCTTTGTTTGCATTAAGCGTAAAAGCACCGTCTGCATCTGTAACAGTACCGGTAGTAGTGCCTTTTAATATTACAGAGGCACCCACCAATGCTTCTCCTTTATCATTCATTACATAGCCGGTAACCGGCGGCAATACTGCATTGTAGTTTTTAAAAACTATAATCAGGTTATCATTCCCTTTTTTATAGGACATAGATACTGCCGCAAGCACTTTATTCAGCACTTTATCAAGGTCTTCGTTTTTTGAATACACACTTACAGGAGTAGTGTTTTGTATCACTTCTTCGCTATACACAAAGCGATAGTTTGTTTGAGTCTCTATTTTTTTCAGGATGCTTTCTACATTGCTGTTTTTTATATTCAGGTTTATTTTGTTTTGCCCTAAACCATTTAATGCAAATGATTGAAAAGAAAAAAACAGGCTGGCAATAATAGCAAGTTTCATCATCAAAATGTATTTTGTAAATAAGCAATCCGGCAAATGATAGCGAAGGCTTTCATTTTTTTTCATATTATTGTATCGTTTAAAAATGATAGGATATTGCTGTGGTAGCAATGATTACTGTCTTTTAAATATCCGGCGGTGGAAATGCTGCAATCATTTCTCCGCCTTTTTATTAGCTTACGTTATTATTTTCATGTTTTCAGTTTATTTGGTGTGATAAAATTTTGTTAATAAGATATTGGTATCAGTTACTTATAATCCATGTTTTATTATCTAACCTGTACTTAAATTGCCCGGATATTTTTAAGGCTTCCAAAATATCTTTCAGGTCTTCATTCTCAAACGTACCACTAAAGCGACGTTTTTTCAAGTCCGCAGAAGCAATTGTAATAGTTGTGCCAAAATATCTTTCCAATGTTTGGGCAATATCCACCAAGCGGTCACGGTTAAACACCAGCTTGTTTTTTATCCATTCAATTTCGGCAACAGCAGAATCTAATGGTGTTTTTTCAATTCGTTTGATCATAATTTCGGGTAAAATATTACGCTCCGCTGCCGTACCACTTTCCGGGCTGCTATTTACATTCTCTACTATTATTTTTTCATTAGGATTTAATACAATTTTTTTACCTGTATTCTTTTTCAGTGTTACTTCTATAAGACCTTTTAACAGCGTGGCCACATCGTTTTCTTCATTAGTATAGGCCCGAACATTAAATACGGTACCCAGAACTTTAATATCCATATTTTGCGTGTGTACAATAAAGGGCTTGGTTGAATCCTTTACAACATCAAAAAAAGCTTCGCCTGTTAGAAAAACCTCCCGGCTGCCTTTGCCAAAACTATCGGTGTAAACAATACGGGTATCTGCATTAATAGCAACCTGCGAACCATCAGGTAATACAATATTTGATTTTGAACCTTTTTTAGTAGAAACGATGTTCTTATCATTTTGATTATGCCCTGATTCTTTTTTGGACTCATTGATTGATTGAAAAAAAACAACAAATCCCACGATAAAAACGATAGCTGCCGCTACTGCTGAAATCTTTTTCCAATAGGTAAACCGGATAATTTTGCCTCGCTTGCTTTGAGAACTTTTAACAGAAATTTTTTCGTGAAGACGGTTCAATGATTTTGAAACCTGATTGGCGCTCACATTATCACAGTAGTTGTACGGCGTTTCGTATACCTCATGTAATAGTTTTGACAATATAGTAGCATGCGCATCGCTTTTCAAAAAATTTTCCAACTCCAAATGCTCGCGGAGTGTAAGCTCTCCGGCTTTCTTTTTAGTCAATAACTCCAGCATTCGTATTCTGTCCATAATAACAAGTATCATATTTATAGACAGGATAATGTTTTCAATACCCCCAAAACATAGTAAGAAAACACGAATTTATTTTTAAGAAACGGCTTTCACATACTCCGGAAAGAGTTCCAGCAGCTTTCCCATGATGCGGCTATTGGCTATAGTCATTTGATTTTCAACGGTTTTTACTGACAGACCTAACATTTTGGCCACATCGCTATATTTTAGTCCTTCTTCTTTAATCAGCCTGAAAATTAACCTGCATTTGGATGGTAACGTATTAATAACTGCAGAAATCTCCGCCAGGTGATCATTAGTTAACAGTTTGTTCTCGGCCGTATTAAAGGAAAATAAAAAATCGTCACCTATATCATCCAGCACAGTACTTTTTCTATAAATGTTGTGCTCCCGGCTGTTAATATAATTGATAGCCGCATGCCTGGTTGCTGTATATAAATAACCGGATAAATTTTTGATAAGAAGCAGGGTTTGCCTGTTTTCCCAAATTTTTACAAATACATCTTCTACCACCTCTTCAGCAATATGCGTATCCTTAATAATGGAATGAGCTACCGACAATAAGCCAGAAAAATAAATCCTGTACATTTCATCAAATGCCAGCTGGTCGCTGTTTTCAGCTATTGCTTTGGTAAGATATTTTATTCTTTCATTCAACATGAATCGCCTATAATTTAAGTACGCGTATTAAAACAGTCTTTCTTTTTCCCTGCTGCTAAATAATACGCAAACCTGTTAACAAAACAACCGAAAGTTTACCACTTTTGCGCAATCCTGCAGGATGCTTTGTACAAAATAAACCGCGTAAATCTGTTTTTGACATGTCACAATATATAAAATACAAAAACTACCTGATTGGCCTGATCCAATAACTATACTGATAATTGCCCGGTTTGATCCAATACTCTTTTAAGGGCATACTGCCCCAGCTATCAATACCCTGCAAGCCAAGCTGTCTTAAATCAACATGCATAAAGATCTGGTTGCGCTCCACCAGTTCACCGGAATGATACTGACGTTTCTGAGCTTCCGGATCCAGATCATCAATATTATAAGGCAAGGCAGCCACTGAAAGCAGGCTGTCTGCAAATTCAAACCTTAATCCTTTGCCTTTATTATTAGTGAGGCTTATCCAGCGCACATCTGTTTTATTACCGCTTTCCTGGGGTCTTGCATAAGGAAAGTATTGCTGGCTCAGGTTTTGGCTATACAAACCTACCTGGCTGGCTGTATGCCTGTCCCAGTAATTTTCACCGGGGCCGCGGCCATACCATTGCAGGCGATTCAATTGTTTGTTTAGTTCCAGATCGGTGCCCATACGCATTACGGTTCTCAGCTTTTCATCGGCAGCAATGGTGAAATCATTTTTCACCAGCAGGCTGCCATCACCCCATATGGTAAAAGTTTGCTGTGTTTGAGCTTTGCCGTTCAATATATTTTTTACGATGTGCACTTTATATTCATTGCTGCCTGTTTTATCTGTGGTTACAGTAGCCCCGGCTGATTGCGCATAGGCATCGCGCCAGTTACGCAGCGACCTGTTGAGGCCGGCGCCAATATCATTATCCGTTGGTGCGCGGTAAAATGCAGGCTGCGGGCCATTTTCAATAAGAGAATTTCCATTTACCGTATAGCTGTTTAGTACTCCTTTTTGTGTATCAAATTTTACAATAAAGCCTTTACCGCTAATTGTCAGTTCATTCCCTGAACGATTTTCACTAAGTGCATTATTTGCCGGCTGTTGTTGTGCCGCTATGGGCGTACCGGCATACACAAATTGGTTGCTGGCTATCTCATACCCTTTTTCAAGAAAGGGTTCTGCATTTTTAAGGCTATAGGACAGGTTCAGAAAATATTCTTTACCGGCTGTGATCTTTGCTTTTACGGGAAGCTTTACAGAAGCTGTTTGCCGGGGTTGTATGGCCAGATTCATTACTGTTCCTTTATCAATTCTTTTACCGTTCTCAATAATTTCCCAGTCCAATTTCATGTTGCTGATATCGCGGAAAAAATAGCTGTTGTTGATATCAATTTCATTATTCCCTTTGTAGATTGTTTTTATAAACTGGTGAATTCTTTTTAATTCAATAGCCATAGGCGTTAGTTCCCTGTAAGCTGTTACCACGCCTTTCACACAAAAGTTATTATCGCTCAGGTTTTCATCCACCGGGCCTTCCAGCGGAAAATCGCCACCATAGGCCATAATACGTTTGCCATTTTTTACGGTATCAAAAGCCTGGTCAATCCACTCCCATACATAAGCACCCTGCACGCCGGGCGTGCTTTCTATTGCATCCCAGTATTCTTTAAAATTGCCCAGGCTGTTACCCATAATATGTGCATATTCACTCATGATCATGGGTCGTGCATCTCTGGCGCGGCCCCAGCCTGCCACCCAGTTTGGCGAAGGATACTGCGGACAGATCACATCGGTATTATAATCAAATTCAGCACGTTCATATTGTACAGGCCGATCATCTTTTTTCTTCAGCCAATCATAAGCTTCGTACATGTTGATGCCGTTACCCGCCTCATTGCCTAAAGACCAGGTAATAATTGAAGGATGATTTTTATCGCGCTCATACATTCTTATGATCCTGTAGAAATGCGGATTGCGCCATTTTTTATCGTTAGCCAGTGTATATTGTAAATCATAATACCTGCCATGCGATTCAATATTAGCCTCGTCAATCACGTATAAGCCGTATTCATCGCAAAGTTCTATCCAGTAAGGATCGGGCGGGTAATGCGAATGACGTACGGCATTTACGTTTAGCTTTTTCATCATCTCCATATCTTTACGCATATCTTCCCGGGAAAGCACATGTCCTTTTGTAGCATTATGCTCATGCCGGTTTACTCCTTTAAAAAACACACGTTTGCCATTCACTAAAAAATCACGGCCTTTTATTTCGATGCTTCTGAAACCTACTCTCACAGGAATTACTTCTACAAGAGTGCCGCTATTATCTTTTAACCTAAGGTATAAAGTGTACAGGTAAGGTATTTCTGCCGACCATTGCTTTACACCCGGAATTGTTTTTTGAAAATTGATATTGGTTTTATATTTACCCAAAACAGATTTTATATCCTGAGTACTTTCTTTTAAAATTGATTTTCCGGCTGCATCTACCAATTCCATTTCAACGCTGAAAGTATCCGGCCTGGAATGCAAAGTTTTGGTATCAATTTTATAGCTGTTTATTTCCAGGTTTACCTTCAGCTCACCCTCTGTATAATTATTTACGAGACCGCTTTCTATTTTAAAGTCGCGGATATCAATTTTGGGTGTGGCGTATAGATACACATCCCGCTCAATACCCGAAATGCGCCACATATCCTGGCACTCCAGGTAGCTGCCATCGCTCCAGCGGTACACCTGCAAAGCCACCAGGTTTTCCCCGGGTTTTACATATTCAGTAATATCAAATTCTGCTGCCAGTTTACTATCCTCGCTATAACCCACTTTTTTACCATTTACCCAAATAAAAAAAGCTGATTTTACGGCACCCAGGTGAATAAATATTTGCCGGCCATTCCAGTCCTGCGGAATCAGTATTTTTTTGCGGTAAGAACCTACGGGGTTATTATTTGCCGGAATATCAAAAGGAGGATTGAGGGCGGCACCCATTTTAGCACGGCCGGTAAACTCATAGGGATGGTTTACATAAATAGGAAGCCCGTATCCATTCAGCTCCCAGTTGGCCGGCACGGGAAAATTTACCCATTTGCTGTCATCATAATTAGTTTCAAAAA
>APMI01002282.1_pt1 | contig 16581 bp, 21 predicted proteins | sample 667938 | NCBI WGS metagenome assembly APMI01 (sample SAMN01084076, study PRJNA167559) | wastewater metagenome | biome: Wastewater | place: Denmark: Ejby Moelle, Odense | collected 2011-11-28 | reverse complement strand
CGGATCGCAGGCCGTCTGGATGCCGCGCGGCGCGGCGTGCAGTCTGCCCGCCGCCGCCTGCAAGAGATTCGCGCCGCCTGCGATCTGCGTACATATGACCGCACCGGGCAGGCGCATAGCCTGACAGCCGGAACACCGCCCACCGCCCACCGGTTCTGAGAGAATCGTTCAAATGCTGTGCATACGGGCGGTGGTGATTAGGAAAGCCTTAGAACCTGGCGGTCTTCAATCAACCTGCATCCCATGAGGGGGTGGCGCTGCGGCTTCGCCACAGCACAGGCCGAACAGCCCTTTGGTCAGCCTTGCGGCTGACAGAACCCGCCGGACGGAACACTCCGGCAGAAGACCGAGGTACAGGACATGTCGTCCATTCTGACCAATACCAGCGCGATGGTTGCCCTTCAGACCATGAAGGGAATCACCGCCAGCCTGAACAAGACCCAGAACGAAATTTCGACAGGCAAAAGCGTGGCAACAGCGCGCGACAACGCTGCGACCTGGGCAATTTCGAAAACGATGGAATCGGACGTCAAGGGGTTCAAGACGATCTCAAGCAGCCTTGCTTTGGGCTCTTCGACCGTCGAAGTGGCCCGTCAGGCGTCTGAAAAGGTCAACAGCCTGTTGACCGACATCAAAGGCAAGATCGTCGAAGCCCAGGACAGCAACAAAGACCGTACCAAGATTCAGACCGATATCGTGGCCTTGCGGGACCAGATCACCTCGGTGGTCGGGGCGGCGCAATACAACGGGCTGAACCTGGTCGATGGTTCGGTCGCCTCGATGAATGTCCTGGCCTCGCTGGACCGCAATGCCACCAGCGTATCGGCGTCGTCGATTGCCGTCACTGCGCAGAACCTGTCCACCGGCGGTTACACGGCGAATGACGTCTTCGGCGCCACGACCGGCGGTACGGTTTCGACCAATGCCGACACTTTCGTTCTGGCGCTGGATCAGGGCGGCGGGGCCGACGACATCACCATCCAGGATGGCGCCACGGCCTGGGCCGCTGGCGACCGCATTTCGATCCGCCTTGGAGAGAAGACGGCATCTTATACGGTATCGGACAGCGATGTGACCAGTGGGGCGAACTCGATCGCCGATCTGGTGGCGGTGGGGTTGAAGAACTCGATCGACGCGTTGGGGATCAGCGGCCTGACGGTTGACTACGACTCGGCGAACCCGGGCCAGCTTGCGTTCACCAACAACGGCACTTCCGACCTGTCGGTGTCGGGCCAGTTCAAGAACGCGGGTTCGGGTGGTCTCAGCGCGCTGTCCGCGATCGACGTCTCAACTTCGGCCGGGGCGACCGCGGCACTGGCGAGCATTGATGCGCTGGAACAGACGGCCATTGATGCGGCCGCGTCCTTCGGTTCCTCGCAGAACCGGATTGACATCCAGAAAGACTTCGTCGGCCAGTTGACCGATGCCTTGAAGGCCGGGATCGGCTCGATGGTCGATGCCGATATGGAGGAAACCTCGGCGCGTCTGCAAGCCTTGCAGGTCCAGCAACAGTTGGCGACTCAATCGCTGTCGATTGCGAACCAGGCGCCGCAGAACATCCTGTCGCTGTTCCGGTAAGCACCTTATGGGGCGGGAATATCCCGCCCCGTGATTCCCCGTCCCATGATCCCCTGATTTGCCGGAGAACACTTCCGTGTCAGCCTTTTCCGTGGCGGCGCAGGCTGCCTATTCCCGCCCCGATCCGAATGTTCTCAGCCCTCGGGCTGCGGAATATGACCTGCTGGGCAGGGCCACACGACGATTGTCAGACGGCTGGCGCAAACGCGAAACCGATCTGGCGGGCCTTATGGCCGCTGTCGATGAAAATGAACGTATCTGGGCGACCCTCGCGCAAGAGGTGGCCGAACCGGCCAACGCCCTGCCATCGGAGCTACGAGCCAAGCTGTTTTATCTGTATGAGTTTGCCCGCCATCACGGACATCTTGTCCGGCAGGGCAAGGCGTCAGCCGAGATTCTGGTGGAAATCAACACCGCCGTGATGCGCGGCCTGCGCGGGCAGGTGCCGGTATGAGTGGCCTTGTCCTGAAACTGGGTCCGCATGAGCGGGTTCTGATCAACGGCGCAGTGATTGAAAACGGCGAAAAACGCTCTCGTCTTGCGGTGGTATCGCCGAATGTGAATATCCTGCGCCTGCGCGATGCCATTCACCCTGAGCAGGTCAATACGCCCGTGCGGCGGGTTTGCTATATCGCGCAGCTTGTGCTGTCTGGCGATGCGGATCCGGCCGAGGCACGGTTGCAGTTGCTGCGCGGGATTGAGCAGCTCAGCCAGGTTCTAGTCGATTATGACAGCCGCAACCTGCTGAGCCATGCCACGGCGGCCGTACTGGAGGATCAGCACTATCAGGCGCTGAAGCACTTGCGCGCCCTGTTGCCGCGCGAAGAGCGGTTGATGGCGGCGCATCGCGCATGACCTATACCCCCGCCTTGCCGTTGACGGGATATGCGGGCTGGGTCCTGCTGAAGCGCACGATGGCGGCACAGCAAAAGGCGTATCTCGCCTCGCCTCAGATCACGCGGGACGAAGATTACTTCAAGGCCAGGATAGGCCAGATAAAAACGGCGGAACAACTGGTGTCGGATCGGCGGTTGCTGAGGGTTGCCTTGGGGGCCTTCGGCCTTGAAAGCGACCTGAACAGCAAGTTCTTCATCCAGAAAATCCTTGAAAGCAGCACGATAGATCCCAGCTCTCTTGCCAGCCGCCTGTCCGATAAGAAATACCTCCAGATGGCCTCGGCCTTCGGCTTCGGGGATTACTCAACACCAAGGACGCAGCTTTCGACCTTTCCGCAAGAAATCCTGTCCGCCTATGAAACCCGCAGTTTCGAGACGGCAGTTGGCGACCAGAATGACAACATGAGACTGGCGCTGAACGCAGAGCGAGAGCTGGGCAAGCTGGCTGCGAAATCATCGTCTGAAAATACCAAGTGGTTCACCGTGCTGGGTGATGCGCCGCTGCGCACGGTGTTTGAAAAGGCGCTTGGCTTGCCGGCGGCCTTTGGGCGGTTGGACGTTGACAAACAGTTGGACATGATCCGCCAGAAGGCAGAGATTCAGCTAGGGAGCGGCACGATTGCACAGTTCAGCGACGCAGAAGCGGTGACGAAATTGATCCGCCGTTTTCTGATGCGTTCTGAAATCAGTCAGTATTCTTCGTCTGGTAGCAGTGCGCAGACCGCCCTGACCCTGTTGCAGAACCGGTTGCGTTAGGCGTCAGGCACCCCCTCGGCTGGACAGGATTGCAGCCAGTCTGGCAAAACTGGCCTCGACACCCCCGGTCGGGGCATCTTCGCCGATGAAACCATCCAGAGAAGGCCAGATCTGCATTGCCCGATCCACCACCGGATCGGTGCCCTTTACATAGAGGCCCGCCTGAATCATCAGTTCGGCCCGATCCCAGGCGCCAAGCAGCTTTCGCACCTCTGCGATCAGGCCATTCTCCTCTTCGGTCGCGGCTTCCGGCAGGCTGCGGGAGACGCTGCGCAGAAGATCGATCGCGGGAAAACGCCCCCGCTCTGCGATCTTGCGGTCCATCACCACATGGCCATCCAGCACGCCGCGCAGAATGTCGGCTACCGGCTCCTCCATATCCGATCCGGCGACCAGCACCGAAAAGATTGCAGTGATGTCGCCGACCTCTTCCGGCCCCGGCCCGGCACGTTCGGCAAGTGCCATGATGGTCTGGCCCAGCGAAGGCGGATAGCCCCGCAGCGCGGCAGGCTCACCTGCGGCCAAGGCCACCTCGCGATGGGCTTCGGCAAAGCGGGTGACGGAATCGACCAGCAGCAACACATGCAGACCCTGATCCCGGAAATGCTCCGCCACAGCCATCGCGGTCCAGGCACAGCGACGACGCGTCAGCGCGGACAGATCCGAGGTGGCGGTGACGATCACCGAACGTGCCATGCCTTCGACACCAAGCACGCGTTCCGTGAATTCCCGCAACTCGCGCCCACGCTCGCCCACCAGGGCGATGACCACGACATCGGCTTCGACCTTGCGCGCGAACTTTGCCAGAAGGGACGATTTCCCCACGCCCGATCCGGCAAAAAGGCCGATCCGCTGACCGCGCACCAGCGGCAGCATCGTGTCAAACACTGCCACGCCTGTGGAAAGGCGAGCCCCCAGCCGCTTTCGCCTCGCGGCCTGCGGGGCATCGGTGCGGACGGGGCGCAGGTCGGGCCCCTGTAGCAGCGGTCTGCCATCGAGCGGCTGGCCATAGGGATCAACAATCCGTCCGATCCAGCCATCATGCGGGGCGATGCCGCCACGACCGGCCACCACGACAGTCTGGCCGATGGTCAAACCTTCTGCGGTTCCGTCCGGAAGGATCACGGTTTCATCCGGTCTCAGGCCAATGACCTCGCCCGCCAGCGCCCCCATTTCAACCCGATCGCCCAGCGAAAGCGCGGCTTCCAGTCCCGTTACCCTTACCGTTCCCGCCTCGATCCGCGCGATACGGCCGACGGGGAACACCACCGGAATTCGGGCGATTTCGGCGCGCAGGGCAGCAAAAACATCCATCATGCGATTCCCCTTTTGTTCATGCTTACCGTTTCTAAAGGAATCACCCTTAAGCCTTGATGAAGCAGGTCACGGGAGAAGCCCGGATGTTCGAATCCTTGAAGTTGACTGCCATGGCACAAGCCATGGCCGCCCATGCCGGAAGTCGCATGGGCCTGATCGCACGAAACGTGGCGAACGCAGATACGCCCGGCTACCGGGCGCTGGACATCCCCAGTTTTTCTGAAATCTATCAGGAGGATGGCGCCTTTGGTGCCGAGTCTTCCACTGCGATGGCGGCGGGCAAAGCCCAGCCGTTCATCGTGCCGGGCGATGTCGAGCCGAACGGGAATTCGGTTTCGGTCGAGGTGGAAATGGTCAAGGCCGCCGAAGCGCGGCAAGAGCAGGAAATGGCTCTGGCTATCTATCGCAGTGCTTCGGGCATTATCCGCGTCAGCCTTGGCAGAGCGTGAAAGGACGCCGGGCATGAGTGAACTTCTTCAATCCTTGTCCTATTCGGCCTCGGGAATGCAGGCACAGGCCTCCCGTTTGCGCCACGTATCGGAAAACATCTCGAACGCCGATACGCCTGGCTATCACCGCAAGCTGATCTCCTTTCAGGAGCAGTTGGAGAGTGGTCAGGTCACGGTAGGGCCGGTCAGCCTCGATCAAAGCCCGCTGCAAAGCGTCTATGATCCGGGCAACCCGCTTGCAGATGACACCGGGCATTACGACGGATCGAATGTCGATCTGGTGATGGAGATGGCCGATGCCCGCGAAGCGCAGCGCAGCTACGAGGCCAATCTGCGCATTTTCGATCAGGCCCGCAGCATGACCCTCAGCCTGTTTGAAGTGCTGAAACGATAGGACCACGCAATGGATATCAAGACGACACTTGCCACGCAGGGCTATTCCCAGGCCCGTACCGCCGCCGCACCCCAGCCGGTCTCGGCCGAGGCCGGCTTTGCCCGTTTCGTATCCGGTTTCGCCGCCACGCTGTCCGAGGGAGAGGCCACCGCGCGTGCCGCGATGGTAGGCGGGGCTGATCCGCACGCATTGGTGCGGGCGCTGGCCGACAGCCAACTTGCGGTCGAGACGGTTTCGACAGTGCGCGACAAGGTGGTTGAGGCCTATCAGGAAATTCTCAGGATGCCGGTATGACGCAGGTGCTGCTTTATGACGTCCTCCGTCAGGGCCTTTGGGTTGCGGTTCAAATTTCTGCTCCGCTGCTGGCCGTGGCTCTGGTTGTCGGGGTTGTCATCGGGCTGTTCCAGGCACTGACCTCGATTCAGGAGATGACGCTGACCTTCGTGCCCAAGGTCGGCGTGATGCTCGCAGTCTTCTGGGTCTCGATGAGCTTCATGACCACAACGCTGATCACCTTTTTCACCAGTCGTATCGTTCCCCTGATCGGAGGTTCGTGATGGATTCCGCTGGCTACGTCACCCTGTCCCGCCAATCCGGCCTGATGCGAGAGATGCAGAGCGTTGCGAACAACATCGCAAATCTGTCCACAGCCGGGTTCCGCCGTGAAGGCGTGATTTTCGCGGAGCATGTGGTTGGCCTGTCGGAAGGACCGTCGCTGTCGATGGCAACGGCTTCGGCACGGCTGGTCGATCTTCAGCAAGGGGATATGGCCCAGACCGGCGCCACCTTCGACTTCGCGATTGAGGGCGAAGGTTTCTTTCTTGTCGATACGCCCGCAGGTCAAAGATTGACCCGCGCCGGCAGTTTCACCCCTGGCGTTACGGGCGAGTTGATGACGGCGGATGGTGCGCGCCTGTTGGACGATGGCGGCGCGCCGGTTGTGGTGCCGCCCGGCACCCTGGACGTAGTGATGGGTGTGGATGGCACGCTGTCTGCCGGTGGCCGCCCCCTTGCCCGCATCGGCTTGTGGCAACCGGTCGATCCGGTCGCGTTGCGGCATCAATCGGGAACCTTGCTGGACGGCGGCGAAGTTCAGCCCGCCGACGGAAAGGCACGGCTTTTGCAAGGGTATCTTGAAGACAGCAACGTGAATGCGATCACCGAAGTGGCCCGCATGGTCGAGGTTCAGCGCGCCTATGAACTGGGCCAGGGTTTCCTGGAACGTGAGGATCAGCGGATGCGCGGTGCAATCGAAACCCTGGGGCGTTAGGACAGCAGATGAAAGCCTTGCAGATTGCAGCCTCTGGCATGGCCGCACAACAGATGCGGGTCGATGTCATATCGAACAACCTCGCGAACATGTCCACCACCGGCTACAACGCCCGGCGGGCCGATTTCGCCGATCTGGCTTATGAACAGATTGCCCGTCCCGGTGCGATCACTGCAACCGATGGCACGGTCTTGCCGACGGGAATTCAATTGGGCATGGGGGTCAAGCCTGCTGCCGTCTCGGTTGTTCTGGCGCAGGGTGCCCCGGCGCAGACCGGCGGTGATCTGGATGTCATGATTGATGGCCGCGGCTATCTTGAGGTTACGCTGCCTTCGGGTATTGCCGGATACACCCGCGACGGAGCCTTGCACCGCTCGCCCGACGGGCTGATCGTGACAGCCGAGGGCTATCAGGTGGCCCCGGGCATTACCATTCCGGTCGATGCCAGGTCGGTGGCAATCAACGCGAATGGCGAGGTTTATGCCAGTTTCGCCGATCAGGTCGATCCGCAATTGCTGGGGCAACTGACCCTGGCGACCTTTGTCAATGAAAAGGGATTGGAGGCGACGGGTTCCAATCTTTTTCTGGAAACGCCCGCCTCGGGCGCGCCGATCACCGGCACGCCGGGTCTGGATGGGCTGGGGAGGGTGCGGCAAGGCTATCTGGAGGAAAGCACGGTCGATGCGGTCAAGGAGGTGACCGAGTTGATCAAGGCCCAACGTGGGTATGAGATGAACGCCAAGGTCATCACAGCGGCGGATCAGATGTTGTCTGCCACCACGAGCCTGCGATGATCTGGCGACTCCTTCCCTTTCTTCTGGCCTGTCCGGCCTTGGCCGACAGCGTGGTGGCCACACGGCTCATCCGATCGCATTCGGTCATTGCGCCAGAGGATGTTACCCTGGTCGCCGCAGATATTCCGGGTGCCTTGAGCAGTTTGCAGACAGTCGTCGGGCAAGAGGCGACGATGCAAATCTATCCCGGCAGGCCGGTTCTGGCGGGCAACATCGGCGCAGCGGCGGTGGTTGAGCGTAACCAGATCGTTCCCTTGGCGTTTCAGCACGGGGGCCTTGCCATCGTGACAGAAGCTCGCGCGCTTGGCCGGGGTGCGCCGGGTGACTTCATCGAAGTGCTCAATCTGGCATCGCGCACCAAGGTCATGGGACAAGTCGGGGCCGATGGAACCGTTTATGTAGGGAAAACCCCCTGAGGGAACATGAAGCGTTTGATTTTTCTTACACTTTCGATTGCCGCTTGCGGTCGCCTCGATCAGGTCGGACGAGCCCCGCAGTTTTCGCCGCTGGAAGGCAGCTATCAGTTCCACGCGCTGTATTCCAATCCGCTGCCGGAAGATGGCGGGAATGGCGGCCCGGGGGAACAGTCTTCGCTGTGGAATGCATCGAAAAGCTCTTTGCTGGGAGACCGGCGTGCTGCGCGTCGGGGTGATATTCTGACGGTGGTGATTGAAATCGACGACAGCGCAGAAATGAAAAACTCCACCAATCGCAGCCGCAGTGGCAAAGAGAAGATGGGTCTTGGGTCGTTGTTCGGTATTCCGCAGCGTCTTGATGCCGAATTGCCAGATGGTGCGAGCCTGGAGGAGGCTGTCGATACCTCTGGCAACTCCAGCTACAAGGGCAACGGCAATGTTGCGCGCAATGAAAAATTGACTCTCCGCGTTGCCGCGACAGTGGTGGAAGAGCTTGCCAATGGCGTGCTGCGGATCGAGGGCCAGCAGGAGGTTCGCGTCAACAACGAACTGAGAGAGCTGATCGTGACGGGCTATGTCCGGCCCGCGGATATCTCGCGCCAGAATGAGATCACCTATGACAAGATTGCCGGGGCACAGGTGTCTTATGGGGGCCGCGGCCTGATCACCGATGTTCAGCAGCCCCGCTATGGTCAGCAGGTGGCTGACGTTCTGTTGCCGTTTTGACCATGATCAGGAAATTCGTTCCGATAGTACTGCCGATCATGGGCCTGGGTCTTGGAACAGGTGCCGGCCTTTTCCTGAAACCCGATCAGGCATCGACGGCAGAGGCATCTGTCGCCGGGCAGGGTGAGATAGCGGCGCCCGGAGAGGCAGGCGGCGAGCACGGAGAGGGCTCTGCAATCCCGTCAGAAGGCGCTGTGGCGAAAGGGCAGAAGCCTGACGCTGCGGGGGACGAGGAGAACCCCGAGTTTGTCAAGCTGACCAACCAGTTCGTCATTCCGATCCTTCAAGACGGGCGCGTCGTGTCCCTGGTCATCCTTTCGCTGAGCCTTCAGGTGAAAACCGGCACGTCGGAAGAGGTCTATGCGCTGGAACCCAAACTTCGCGACGCGTTTTTGCAGGTTCTGTTCGATCACGCGAATGCAGGCGGGTTCAGGGGGTCGTTTACCGACGGGTCAAACCTGCTCTATTTGCGGCGGGCGTTGCTTGAACGTGCCCAGGGGCTGGTGGGGTCGATCATTACCGATGTTCTGATCAGCGATATTGCCCGGCAGGATTCCTGAGACCGGGCAGAAGCCGACTCCTGCTATTATCCTGTCAGTTTTCGGGCGAGATTGCTCAACGCCTGATCCTTTCCAAAGGCTGCCCGGGCGGCCTCTGCTGCGTCCAGCCAGACGGCGGTTTTGTGTGCCAGTTGGCGATTGAGCTCTTCGCGGCGCAGATCCACCCATCAGAGGTTCAGCGGGCCTTCGAGATCGGCTTCCTAGTGTACCTGCCGTTTCTTATCATCGATCTCGTGACTTCGGCCGTGCTGATGTCGATGGGTATGATGATGGTCTCACCTGCGGTGGTCTCACTGCCCTTCAAGCTCGCGTTCTTCGTTGTTGCAGATGGCTGGACGCTGATCTCCAGCGCACTTGTTCGCAGCTATCTGTAAGGGACCGGACGCGCCGGGGTGCAAGCGCACCCTGTCGTCCGTTCCCACACCACCGCTGCTCCGATCGGCCTTGAATCGCGGCTTTCATCGCATGGACGCGGCCATCTTGATGCGACGGACGCAGGCTGTTCAGTTGACCACGAACTCGGCGTGCAGGGCGCCGGCCGCATTGATGCTTTTCAGGATGTCGATCATGTCGTGAGGCGAAACGCCCAAGGCGTTCAGGCCAGCCACAACCTGTGACAGCGACGCGCCCCCCGTCACCTCTGCCAATCCGGTCCCGGGCGCATTCTGCACATCTACCTTGCTTTGGGGGACGACAACCGTCTGACCTTCGGAAAACGGGTTCGGTTGAATGACCGCGGCCCCTTCCTCGACCCGCAAGGTCAGATTGCCCTGGGCAACCGCAACCCGGCTGATCCGCACATCCTCGCCCATGACAATCGTGCCAGATCGCTGGTCCACAACGACCCGGGCGCGCGATTGCGGTTCAACCGGCAGGTTCTCAATTCTTGCCAGGACATGCGCTGGTGAGGCGGTGCCAATTGCCGACAGGTTCAGCGAAACGGTGCCTGCATCCAGCATGGTGGCCGCACCGCGGCCAAGCTCTCCGTTGATCACCCCCTCGATCCGGGCCGCCGTTGTGAAGTCCGGGGCACGCAAGGCAAGGCGCATCTGTTCCAGGCCGGCGAAATCGAAATCGACCTCGCGCTCGACATGCGCGCCGGCGGGAATTGAGCCTGCCGTCGGTACGCCCTGCACCACCCGCGCAGCTTCCCCTTCCGCCGAGATGCCGCCCGCGATCACGGTGCCCTGTGCTACGGCATAGATCTGGCCATCGGCACCGTTCAGAGGCGTCATGACCAGTGTTCCACCCAACAGACTTTTGGCGTCGCCAATGGCCGACACTGTCACATCGACGCGCCCTCCAGCTCTTGCAAAAGCAGGCAGTCTGGCGGTCACGAAGACGGCTGCGACGTTCTTGGGGCGCAAGTCCTCTCCTGTGACGTTGACGCCCAGCCGTTCCAGCAGGTTTGACATCATGTCTTCGGTATAGGGCGTGTTGCGCAGGCCGTCCCCCGTGCCGTTCAAACCGACGACGAGGCCATAGCCGACCAGATCGTTACTGCGGACACCGTCAAACTCGACCAGATCCTTGATCCGGACCGGACCTCCCCAGGCGGGCATGGCCAGAGAGATGGCTATAACCAAGGCAAAACGGCGGATCATCGCAGATACTCGACCAGGCTGAGCTTCGACAGGCGGGCTGTCAGCGCATAGAGCAACTGCAGCTTTTCTTCGGCAGCCGTCAGTTGGCTGGAGGCTTCGTAGGAATCAACGCCAACCAGATCGACGCGGGCGATCCCGAGAGCGGAACTCTCGGCGCTGTTGCGCGTGGCGGAATCGGCGATGCGGGCCTCGGTCATTCCAAGATCGGCAGCAAGGTAGATCATGCCCGATTGCGCCGACAGCATGGCATTTCCCGCGAGGCCCGCCAGGCTACGACGGGTATCGGCCTGCCCGGCAAAAAGCCCACGGTCCAGCAGGGCGCCCATGGCAAGGCCCTTTAGATAGTCGCGGATCGCAGCATCGTTGGCGGTCACCGCGACGGTTGCGGTTTCGCCCTCGGCGATTGGCACCGCATCGACAGCGGCCCCTCCCAGATAGCCGGTGCTGGCATAACCGACCGGATCATCGAACCAATCCGCCACCAGGGCCGCGGCATCTGTGGCCGAGGTGGCGGGGGCCACCGCAGCTTCCAACGCTGACATCATGGTCGCAAAATCGGCAACGGCCGGCCCGCTCAAATGGGTTCCAGAAAACAGACTTCGTTCACCAAAGCCGCTGTTCAGTGTGGAAATTACTCCTTCCAGTGCGGTTCTGGCGGCCAGGGCCCCGCTGTTGACTTGGGCAACCGAGGCCGTACCGGCGCTGATCTGCAACGCCGACTGCGCTCCTTCCCCAAGCTGGGTTATGGTGCCAAGCGCCGATTGAGTTGCCCTTGCCAGAGAGCCAAGTTCATTCGTGGCTGTCTTGAAGGCCGAAAGTCGCGCGAGGCTGCTGTCAACGGCGTTGATCTGCCCCAGATTGCCCGAGAGATGACGAACCGTGTCGCTGCTGAGGCCGGTTGCGACCTCTTGTTGCAGTCGGGTAATCGCACTTTTTGCGGTGCTGGTGGTATTGGTGAGCAAAAGCGTCTTGGCAAGGTCGCCATAACGTATCTGAACCATGTCTAGATCTCCAGGAGACGGTCGATCATCGAGCCGAGGGCCGAGATCACCTTGGCATTTGCCGCATAGGCCTTTTCCATCATCAGAAGAGCCTGCATTTCCTGATCGGTATCAACACCGCCCGCAGCCTCCTGCGTGCCGAGGGCAAGGGCCTTGGCCGCAGCGAAGCCCTGTTCGGATTCTGCCGTCAGCCGATCGGAGGCGATGCCGGAGATCAGATCGGAAGCCAGAGCGGCAAAGCTGCGTTGGCCCGGCATGAAGCCACCGGAAACCGGAAGGCGCTGGGCCAGCAAGGCACCGCGATAGGCCACAAGCAAGCCGGTCGCGCCGCTGTCGCCGCTGGTCGCGGCCCCCAGGCCATCGCGAATTCGCCAGATCGAGCCGCCGTGCCCGGGATCGACCGCAGGGTTGAGGGTCAGGCGTTGGGCCAGCCCGGTTTCATCTGCAGGATCGAAGGCCAGGCCGCTATCGGTGAACAGGCCGGCTGCACCTGCGGGCAGTGTCGCATCCAGCCCCCCTGCGGCAAATCGCTCGATCAGATCGCGCGCAACTGCATCCAGACGGCCCTGCGCAGTGACGGCGATCTCGTCTCTTACGGCGAACTCTGCGACCAGCGCACCTCCCGCCAGCGGACTGCTGTCGGATGCTGTGCTGATCGGGCGATTGTTCAGGGTCAGACCAGACAGGGTTCCGCCTGCCAGACCGAGGTCGGCAGTGACAAGCCCGGTTCTGGCAAAACCAAAGGTCGAAGCCGTCCCGTCCAGCAGGACGGAACCGCCCGTGCTGAACAGAGCCACCGTACCATTGTCGCGCTGGGCGACCCGGACGGGAATTTCCTTGCCGATCTCGTCGATCAGTTGCTGGCGTTGGTCCATCAAAGCTGAGGGGTCATTTCCCCCCGAACTCATCACCCGGATCTTGGTGTTCAATTCCGCGACGCGCGCCAGTGAGGTGTTCAGTGCCTCGACCTTGCTGGCAATCGCGCCATCGGCCTCAGACCTGAGGGCCTGTACCTTTGTCGCAGCCGATCCGATGTGGTCGGCCAGCGCATCCGCCGCATCGACCACGGCTTGCAGCCGGGCCTCGCTGTCGGGGCGGCTGGCGGCCTCGATCAGGCGGCTGTCGAAATCGGCAACACGCGCTTGCAGCGAAGTGGCGCTGTCTGTCGTGCCAATAGTCTGCTCGATAGTTTTTAGGGCTTCGGCGGTCACCACATTGCCGGCATCCGCCGCCTGTGCCGCGCGGCGGTCATTCTGCAAGGCAAGATCGATATGGCGGCTGACCCCCACGATCCGAACGCCCAGCCCCTGACCGCCGGCCGACCAGGCGGTGGTCACCAATTCTCGTCTGCCGTAGCCGGGGGTTGTCGCGTTGGCGATATTGTTCGAGATGACCTCGACCTGTTTATTGACGGCAGTCAGGCCGGATACGGCGCTGGACAGACCTGCGGCAAATGACATGGCGGACTATCCTAGCGCTTGAGATTGGCGGTTTCCTGCAACATCTCGTCCACCGTCTGGATGACCTTGGCATTGGACGAATAGGCGCGCTGCGTCTGGATAAGCTGGGTCAGTTCGGCGGCGACATCGGTGGTCGATTCCTCACGCGAATAACCGACGACCTTGCCCACGGGCCCGGTGCCCGCATCCCACAGGCTGATCGCCCCTGACTCGGGCGAGACCCTGTATGTCTGGTTGCTGGTCGAAACCAGCCCGTTCGGGTTGGGCACGCTTACGACCGGAATCTGGAACAGCGTCCGGGTAAAGCCCTGATTATAGACGGCAAGCAGATTACCACTATCGTCAATCTCCAACGAGGCGATTGTCGCGACCGGAGAGCCGTTCTTGGTCACGTTCACGGGCGAGAAATTTGCGTCCAACTGGCTGATGCCGCCCGTGGCGCCCAGTTTGCCGACATCCAGCGCGATGGTGCCGCCCCCGACAGTGACCGGGATCGCGCCGGTCGCCGGGTCATAGGCCGCACCGCTGATTGCGGTGATACTGGCCAGGGTTCCGCCGCCGGTCTGTGCGGTGTTGAACGTCAACTGATACTCGCCCACCACCGCGCCACCCGAGGCGGTGTCGGTGATCTTCATCGTCCAGGTGTTGGAGGCACCGCTTGCCGCGACCGTTGGGGTAAATGTGATATCCAGCGATTCCGAATTGCCGAGGTTTCCGAAGTATTCGACCGACATCGCCTCCACCGTTCCGGCGGCCCCGGCCTTGGTGGAGGAGAACGGCAGGTTGACACCAAGGCCGACCTTGCTTGTCGGGTTGGCCACGGCCTGATTTTCGTTGATCTGTATGGGAACCAAGCCCGAAAAACTGTCCCGCGGGAAGGTTCCCATCGTGCCGTCGGCATTCGCGGGCCATCCCATCAGAACCTGTCCCATGGGTGTGCGCAGAATCCCATCCTCATCCTGACGGAACGAGCCAGTGGTCATCAGGGAAATCGGAAAATTACCGCCCGCTGCCAAGGCTGAAACATCAGTGACAGCGATAAAGCCGCGCCCGTCCACCGCGATATCGGTCGAGTTGTCAGAGCCGATCAGCGGCCCCTGATCGTCGATCATCCGTACCGACGAGGTCCGCACGCCGCCTGCGGTGTAAGAGCTGTTGCCTGCCCCCTGCACCACGAAAGAGAAAAAATCCGTCTCGGCCCGCTTGTAGCCATAGGTTGACGAGTTGGCGATGTTGTCGGCGATGCCCGCCAGCTTGTTGGCATTGGCATTCAGCCCCGCCACCCCCGCTTGCAGCGAAGAAGAGATCGTCATCGGAAGCGCCTTTCTGCAGTGTCTGGCCTGTCATCGGCCACACTGCGTCCGGCGGGTTAAGATGCCGCTAATGGCATTGCCGATTTACGGCAGGTTGTGATGCTACGGCTGATTTCGCAGCAAAATCAGCTCGACACGGTTGTTTCGCAGGGCAATCGGGTCGGCCACCGCCGGCTTTCGGTCGGAATGCCCGGTGATCCGGGCGATTCGCGGCGCAGCGAAACCCTTTTCCTCCAGCAGAGCACGAAAAGCCTGGGCGCGTTCCGAGGAGAGGGACCAGGCAGGGTTGTGGATCAGGGTCACGGGATAGGCATGAACATAGCCATCCACCGAGATCTGGTTTTCGGTCACCGCCAGGACTTCGGCCAGAAGGGCGGCAATCTGGCGGGCCTCTTCGGTCGGGGCCGCAGTATCCAGATCGAACAGGGGTTTGCCTTCGATGTCGAACAGCTCGATCACCAACCCCTCGTCGGTGACGCGGGTGGTCACATGGCGCAACAGCCGCGCCATCACCATGCTTTCGCCGCCAAGGGCGGTCAGTTGCTTTTCAACCTTTTGCTGTTCTTGTTCATCGCCCTTGCGCCCGTTTTGCTTGCCCGCCTGCGAATTGGTTCCGCTGTCGCCGCGCGCCTTGTCGCTGTCGGAGGGATAAAGGTTGGACGCCCCGGTGCCGTTTTGCGCCAGTGTATCTTCGGTCATTACGGAATCCCCCCCGAAGGCACCATCGCCTCCTCCGGAAATCCGGCTGACCGGGACCGTCGGGTTGAAATAATCCGCAATCCCCTTGCGTTGTTTTTCCGTCGTCGCGTTCAGCAGCCACATCAGCATGAAGAAGGCCATCATGGCCGTCACAAAGTCGGCATAGGCCACTTTCCACGCCCCACCGTGGTGACCACCGCCGACTACGATCTTCTTCCGCTTGATGATGACTGGCGCGGCATTCGTCTGCCCGGCCATTCACACACCCAGTATTTCACACCCGGGTTCAGCCTGCCTTATCGCGATTTACAGGAGCTTAAGGTCCGGCATTTTAGCTATTTGGCGGGGAGACCGCACCTGGTTCGGCGAATTCCCGTAAATCCGCCGTCGAACGCCGAGAGGCAGAGTTGCTTTAGCGCACGCCGCTCTGTATCCCGTAAACATTAGCCCGAGGAGCGCCATGCCAGCTATTCGTCCGATTGCCTTCAGCTTTGTCCTATTGGCGCTTGCGGCTTGCCAGAAAAGCGATCTTGCAGAGCCTCCGGTGCCGCTTGGGCCGTTCCGGCTGGGCCTGAATATCGCGGTGGCCGACAATATCCAGAAGGTTCCGATCTCTCGCGAGGCGACCAAGGCAGAGTGGGAGGCCGCCATTGAAAAGGCCGTGCAAGACCGCTTTGGACGGTATCAGGGCGACAAACTTTATGACATCGGCATCGCGATCGATGGCTATGCTCTGGCCCCGCCCGGCATTCCGGTGGTGCTGAAGCCCAAGTCGATCCTGGTGATCACGGCGAACATCTGGGACGATGCCGCGAAGAAAAAGCTGAACCCTGAAGGCAAGCAGATCATGGTGTTCGAGAAGGCCTCGCCCGAGACCTTCATCGGATCGGGTCTGACCCAGTCCAAGGAAAAGCAGATGGAGATTCTAAGCTACAACGCGATCAAGAAGGTCGAGCAGTGGCTTCTCACCAACCCCGAATGGTTCGGGCTGCCGCCGAAGGGAACCAAAGCCGCTTCAGCCCCCACCGCTTCGGCACCTGCCGCTCAGGCGCCTGCGTCAGCCGCTGCTTCCCCGGCAACCGCCGTGGCACCTGCGGCGCCAGTCAAGGTCGCCCCGCAGACGGTAAAGAAGAGCAGCGCCAAACCATCCAAGACGCCGCTGCTGCTGCCCGATCCGGCCGGAACGGTTCCCTGAGCCAACTGGCCCTTGATTTTCCCCTTGCCAGCAGATAAGTCGCCGCGCGTGTAGAATAGGGTCCGGCTGCCGGGCCCCCAAAACCGAGGGCGCCATCATGGCAAAGGCAAAGTTTGAACGTAACAAGCCGCATGTGAACATCGGGACCATTGG
>APMI01065864.1_pt1 | contig 16582 bp, 6 predicted proteins | sample 667938 | NCBI WGS metagenome assembly APMI01 (sample SAMN01084076, study PRJNA167559) | wastewater metagenome | biome: Wastewater | place: Denmark: Ejby Moelle, Odense | collected 2011-11-28 | reverse complement strand
CCGGTGGGCTACACTGCAGAGATACCGGTCTGACCTTCGGTGCCGACCGGTGGGCTACACTGAAGAGATGCCGGTCTGACCGTCGGTGCCGACCCGGGGGCTGCACTGAAGGGATACCGGTCTGACCTTCGGTGCCGACCGATGCTTTACACTATAGAAATCCCGGTCTGACCTTCGGTGCCGACCAGTGTGGCACTACTTCACTTCCACCCTTACCCCTTCACTATGGCTGGTAAACTCGGGCGCATACATGCATTGGATCGTCGTAATGCCATTGCTGAAATTTCCCTCATGCGTTACGAACAGCGGGTATTCAAAAACATAACTGCCTTTGTTCAGCCAGTTAAAGAAAAAATTGGTGCTGGCATCTTTGGTGCTTTCATAGTAACCAAGCCCCCCCTGGTATTTGTAGCCGCTTAATACATTCACCGGCTCCATGCAGGCTGCCCGCATGTCTTTCATGTGAACGTATTCCATATCACGGTCAACACGAAGTTCTATCCGTACTTTTATCTTGTCGCCCACTTTTAACCGGGCACCATCCGCCACCGGTTCCAGCACGGGCCCTTTATCGCTGTTTCGTTCTACAAATAATTTTTTGACCAACTTCAACGGTGTTTCAGCAGAGGTGATCTTATCAAGGTCTTCAAAATATTGCCAGTACACACTCCCCCAGGAAGTGGATTGCTGACCGGCGGGGTTGGCCGATGGTTGAACACTAACAGCAATATTTCCCATGGATGGTTTCACCTCTTTGCCTTCAATTCTTTTTTTGAAATAGCCGGTGCCTGCTTCCGTTGCATTGTCAGTGCTTTTAATGCCTGTGCTGCCCAAACTGATGGTTACTTCTTTTTCTTCAGTCAGCCAATTGCTGCCGTTTAAGAGCAGGGCATAACAGGCTTCCGCAGTAGCCCTGGTAGTACCCCAGTTCTGCGTTTGTTTCTGTTTCAGCAACCAGGTTTTTAAATCATCAATGCTGGTGGTATTCCTGTCAATTTCTGTGAATGCTTCTATCATCATCGCCTGGCTTTCAATAGGGGCCTGGTGCCAGAACCAGCCATGGTTGTTCCAGTCTTTCCAGTACCTTCCCAGTTCCGGGTTATTGATGGAATTTTCTTTGAGTGAGCGGATGATGGCTTTCGGTGTTTTATTGTCGCCGGTGCGCTGCAAGGCGAGGGCGATCATTGCCTGCATGTATTTTCCGTTGTTCAACCAGTATTGCTGGGCCTGTTTTTTATAGTAGGCAACCGCCGTTTGTGAAGCAGCCGCCACCGGTGTTTCGGTAAAAAAGCTGCGCATGTATAAATACTGGATCGCCGTGTAACCAAGATTATTTTGGTTAAGTTTTACTTTGTGCTGCAGCAGGCGGTCATATTCTTCCTTTATTTTTTTATCCAGGTAGGGAAGGGCCTTTTGAACGATCGCCTGTATGTCCTGCTCCTGTTTTTTATCATTGGCAGAAAAAGCGTTTAACTTTTGCAGGTGCCCGATGCCGGTAATGATGTATTGCGTAATGTACAGGTCATCCGGACCACCTTTAAACCACACAAAACCTCCATTCTCACTTTGCATTTCTTTGAGCTTGCCAATGTTCTTAGTGGTTTCGCTGCTCAGCTTCACCATATCAAACAGCAGGGCGATGTTTTTCTTTTGCTGTGCTTCGTTTTGTGCATCCATCACCCAGGGCGTTTCCTGCAACAGGGCCGATTTCAATTCCTCGTTTTTTTCAAGGTTACTCATCAATGCAGCCGTATCAGCAGTTTTCCATTTTTCAAAAACGCCTTTTATTGCAGGAATGGAATTGCTTACATAAGAAGCCAGCGTATTGGCATAATAGCGGTTAAAGGTTTGTTCCGCACATTCATATGGGTATTCCATCAGGTAGGGCAGCGCCTGCACAGCATACCAGGCCGGGTTGCTGGTATACTCCACCGTTAGTGCATGGTTACTTAGTGTAGCCCCGGCCAAACCATTCCCGGCAGGAGTGCTTTTTAGGAGTTTCTCAAATTTGAAGTTTTTACTTTTTTCGTAGCCACGGAGGTTCAGGGGCATGCTTTCGGTAACCAATGTCCTGTTGGTAACAACCGGTAGGCTCATTTCTTCCCCGTCACTAAAATCATTTGCCTTTGCAACAATGCGGTAGGTGAGGGCGCTGTTAAAATTGACCGGAATTTCAATGGCATATTTTACCACCGTGCTTTGTCCTGCTGCTGAAGTGAAATTTTGTGTGGGTGCAATGTTTTTGAACAGGCCATCAACCGGTTTGTTCGTAGCAGCATCCAGTAATTCCAGGGTAGCAGTTCCTGTAAGGGTACTGTCGCTCAGGTTGGCGATCTTCGCACTGAATTCCATCCGGTCGCCTTCCCTCATAAATCTTGGTGCATTGGGCTGTACCATGAGTGGTTTTTGGGTAACCAATGTTTTTTGAACATAGCCGCTTTTTAGGTCTTTGGTATGCGCCAGGGTCATCAGTTTCCATTGCGTTAATGCTTCGGGCATGGTAATATTAAAAGAAATATTGCCATCTGCATCGGTGGTAAGGTCAGGAAAAAAGAAGGCTGTTTCATTGAAGTTTTTTCGGATTTGAACGTTGCTGTTGTTTTTTTCTTTATTTACACTGTCAGGATCTTTTTCTGCACTAATTTTTGCCGAATCAAGTACTATATCAAAATTGGAATTCTTGAAATCACCCTGCTTACTTAATAAATTGTCCGCAGTTTTTGCTGAAGCAGCAACAGGAGCACTTAGCATACCCATTGCATCTCTATCAAATCCGCCGGATTTCCGTGCAGTTCGTCCTTCAAATTTGTTGCCCCGGTAATAATTAAAATCATTCCCAAATAAGTTTAGCATCAATAGCCTTGCATAAGATTTATTCACCTGCTTCTCATTTTCGATACCGGTATTGTCCCGCTGGTCAGACTGTGCGATTTCAAACCCATTTTCTCTCCATACAATATTATTAAACAATACGGGCCAGATATTCATCCTGCTCCATCCATGGGGTTTAAACTGGTCGAGGCTGGCATCATACATACCGGCCAGCATTTCCGCACCCAGTTTTTCGCCTTTGCTGCCGCTGATCTTCACTGTCCATTTTTCATTGGCACCGGGCAGTAATTTATCCCGGAAAGTTTGGTAAGAAATATTGAGATCTTTATTGGTCCATGGTATCTCAAAGTTCTCAGCACCGCTGTACACCCGGTTGTGCTTTACAAATGCATAATTAATTGCTATGCCACCACGATCAGATTCCGTTACAGCCAGTTCGTTCTTAAATGGCTTTTCCGGCTGCAGTACAGGATAGCTCACTGTAACAAGGCTATCCATCTTCGAGAGTGTATGTATTATCCAAATATTGTCAAACCCTGTGGCAATATTGTAGTGGATCGTTTCGCCGGGCGCCGCTGCGGTTTTATCAGTAATTACTGTAACGGCCTCGCCTGTATTTATTTTAGAGCCTGTTAGCTGTACATATTTTTCTGCTTTTACTTCTTCACCATATTTATCAATACTGGTAGCGGTTATCTTGTACCAACCCGGCAGCAGTTTGCCTTCTGCTGTTCCCTTTTGAAGGCGCAGGCTGATACCCTGCTGCTCACTGGTGGAGTCGCTGACCGATATGATCTCCCTGTTTACCTTCCAGTTCGCTGTTTTGTCTTCATCTTTGTATACATCGTAGGGGAAGAGGTTGTAATATTCATCCCTGCTCATCACAAACTGGTCTGGCATTTCCCAGTAACGTTCCCTGAAGATCCTGTTGGGCTCCTCCAGTTTATAGATCGTGATCTTAACGGTCGTTTTTTCAAACACATCATTCAGGTTGGCAGAACGAATTGTTAATGTATGCAAACTATCGGCATTCATTTTATCCGTTACATCAATGTTCAGTTGCAATGCCTGGTAGGCCACCGCTACAGTTGTTTCACCACTTCTTGTTTCGCCGTTCAGGTCGGTAATATCAGCAGTCACTTCGTAATAAAATACCGGCTGGTCTTTTTTGCTGACGCTTTCATCCGGCAATGCTTTAAAAACAATGTTGAACTCTCCATTGTCGCCTGTTACGGCTGTACCGTTGGTTATCTCCATTTCATTATTCCTGCCATAGGGTGGCCATATGCGTCCACCACGACTTTTGCGAATATAACCGCCATAAGCCCACCATATGGGGTAGCGCACCTTTCTCACAACACGGTATTTTACTGCAGCCCCATCTATATTATTCCCGGCATAGGCTTTAGCTGTGCCTGTTATTTTAATGCTATCGTTCACCCGGTAAGTACCTCCCGGTTTTTTTATCTCAACAGCAAACTTTGGGCGCTTGTATTCTTCTACACTAAAATACTGCGTAGCATGTGTGGCGGTGTCATACAGGCTGAACTGGCCGTTCAGGCTTCCCTCCGGCAATTTGAATGATCCATGATAGGAACCATATTCATTGCTGGTGAAATCCAATTTTCCACCATCCTGACCATTGGCGTCTTTTAACACTACGCTGGTTTTGAAACCCGCCAGCACAGTGCTTTTTTCAGATTTGACAGCCTGCTGTAAAACAATGCCCTTAAAATAAATGGTTTGACCAGGACGGTAAATAGAGCGGTCTGTAAATAAAAAAGTAAGGGGCTTTGGTTCTGTTATCCCCGGTGAATATGTTTCGTAATAGTTGTCATTCTCGTCCAAAAACAATTCATCGTTGCCGTTAGTCATCTGCAGCAGTATGGTCCTGTACTGGCCCGTTCTTTTTAATTTAAAGAAGCCTTTTTTATCGGTGACGTATTGTTCGGCTTTCACAACTTCGTAGCGGCCGGCAGTATAATCATACTTCGACTCCCACACCTGCACCTTCGTATTGGGCATGGGGTTGCCGTTGTCCCTGTTGAGAACATAGTACTCATCGTTATTGTGTATATAACTGATATTACTAACGTACAATAGCTGTTTTGAAATGATATTTTTCTCCAATGAAAAACGTTCATCTGTGCTTGCCAAAAGAAAATACATACCATTGCCTGTTGCATCCACTTTTATCTCGGCGGCATGGTCCTGGTAGTCCAGTGGGTCCGGCAGGGCCACACTCCAGCTTTTTACAGGTTTCATGGCTACATAGCTTTGCCATATTTTCGCATAGTCCCGGCGGTCATTTTTCTGTATCTCTTCCCTGGAAGTTTTCACCAGCCTGAAATAGACTGTTTTTACATTTTTATAATTTACCCGCGTGCGGAAGGGTTGCCCTGGTACATTCACTTTTTCAGTTTCAAGACTAAGTGTTGGTTTTAGGATATTGTTGAGCAGGTTTTGCGCATTGATACTGCCCTCGGATGTTGCAAATTTGCTGATGATGCTTTCACAAAGTTCCTTTGCCCTTTTTATTTCGTATTGGTTAGCAGTATTGCTAAAAGGATCATAGCCCTGGCCTTTGTCATAATAGATCTTTGCCCGCAGGAACATGGCCTGCGCAACAGGTGTACTACCGGAATATTTTTCTTCAATATTTTTCAGGGCAGCTTCGTATAACTCGTTTCGGTTTTCATTCACTGCATGAAACTGTACAAAATTCAGCCTGATCAGGTCTGCATCCAACAGTGCATCATTGCTTGTATCGGTAAGATGAAAAGATAATATCCGCTGTAAAATTTGTAATGCCTGGTATTGCAGGGAACCTGTATCCTTTGTTACAAACGTGTGTTGTGCAAACTCACTGGCTGGTGCAAATGCAACCGGATCGTGAATGGTAAAAACGTAGGCTGGTTTGATGATGTCTGCTTCATCCGTCATAAAATAATCCAATGCACGGAAGGCTAAAAAATCATACAGGGTGGGGCGGAGCTTTGCGGTATTTTGTCCCTTGATTATAATGGGATCAAAATCGCTGAGCCTGGTTTTTTTTAATAAGGCTTCGCTTTTTTCAGCAAGGGAAGCTTTGTATAATGCAGTGATAGTGGCGTGCAGTTTTTCCAGGCTCCAGGTACTGATATCCCGGCTTTTTTCTTCAACCAGGTTGGTACGGTTGTAGAATTTCCAGCGGTTGTTCTGCAGGTATTGCCACAACATTTCGGCCTGCATACTCTGCAAAATACTTTTTGCCGGCGATGTAGCTTTGGCAATAAGCGTGTCCACAAAAAAAATATTGTTTTCCTGGCTGTTCTCTTCAAGTATATTCCGGTACTTTACCTGGTATATGCAGCTTTTTATTTGCTGTGCATCGTTTTTATCTTTTATAGCCAGTTGATAAATATCCAGCACTTCTTTTAATGCTGATTCGGTGAGGCCTTTTTTTTCAAGCGCTGCTACCTTTTTCCATTGTGTTGAATAGTCATTATTTTTTTGTGCCATAGCGATGTGCAGGGTTGCTGTGATCAATATTACCAGCAGTGAAAATTTCTTCAGGAACATTTTTTTCAATTTATAGTACAAGATACAATTTGTGCTGTTGCCGACCCCTGCAATTAATCGCCTGTGCGAATCCGACGGGGCCTGCCCGGCAAATGTAATGACAGCTTTCAGATGTGTACCCGTTGCACTTTGCATAAATTAAACATATTTTTTTCTTTAACTATTTATTATGTATTACTCAGGAACTATCGGCACAAGGTTTGAAATTTACACAGCAAAGGAGAAAATTATTATGAAAAAAACATTTACACTCAGCACAGCAGTTTTACTAAGTTTAACCATGTTTGCTTACAATGATTTTTCAGGCATGACCGTTTCTGCTGCGGGCAACACAACAGGTTTAAAAGTACTGATAGACGGGAACGACTACCGAAGCAAGGTTGATAACACCGTATTTATCAGTAATCTTTCTGCCGGGTATCATTTGGTGAAGATCTACCAGCTAAAAAACGAAGGCAGGAACAGGTATTTTGCTCCCAACTACCGCCTGGTATATAACGCTAATGTGTATGTGCGTCCAAGGTATGATATCGATATTACCATCAACCGTTTTGGAAAGGCATTTTATGATGAACAACCATCAGGCAATGGTTACAATGACAATGATGATCATTATGGAAATGACCGTAACAATGATCACCACGACAATAACGGCAACAACAATGGATGGAACAACAATGACAACCACGGCACCCGGGAAATGAATGCATCATCATTTAACCGTTTCAGGGAATCACTCAGGAATGAATCCTTTGAAAATACCCGGGTGAACATGGCAAAACAGGTTATTGCAGCTAATTATTTTACTACCAGCCAGGTAAAAGACATACTCCAGGTATTTAGTTTTGAAAGTAACAAACTGGAACTTGCCAGGTATGCTTATCGCTATACGCTTGATAAAAAAGAATATTATTCTTTGACCGATTGTTTTAATTTCAGTAGTAACAAAGATGAACTCATCAGGTACATCAACAACTACAGGTAAGGGTTAATAAATATATTTTTGAAAAGACCGGCAAGTTGCTGGTCTTTTTTTGCTCCTGAATGCTATCGTTGATTGTACGGTGTTAAAATCCCTATAAAGCTGTAGCTTGTGAATAAAAATTTCATGAAGAGCTGCTGTATATTTTTTGTGTTGTTTTTTATCCTGCAACAGGCTGCATCCCAGCAATGTCGTTTTGAAACATCCGGCGGTAAAGAAACGGCCACTTATTTTGAAGCGATCGACTGGTACAAAAAGCTGGATGCGGTTTCTCCAAATATTCTGCTTAAACAAATGGATGAAACAGATGCCGGGTATCCCCTCCATTTAGTATTGGTAAGTGCCGATGGGAAATTTTCACCGGCGCAATGGCATCAGCAGCAGAAAGTGGTGGTACTGGTAAACAATGGCATCCATCCGGGTGAGCCCGATGGTATTGATGCCAGCATGATGCTGGTAAGGGATATAGTTACTAAGAAAATAAAATTGCCAGGGAATGTCGTGCTGGCATTTATCCCGGTTTATAATATTGGCGGCTGCCTCAACAGGGGGACCTCTTCAAGAGTTAATCAAAATGGTCCGGCTGAATATGGTTTTAGGGGCAATGCCCAGAACCTTGATCTGAACAGGGATTTCACTAAATGCGACAGTAAAGAGGCAGGGGCTTTCACAAAAATATTTCATTGGCTGCAACCGGATATTTTTATTGATAACCATGTAAGTGACGGTGCCGACTACCAGCATACGTTTACCCTTCTCACCACTCAATATGATAAACTGGGGCCGGTATTGGGCAAGTGGCTGAAACAGGAATTTGAGCCTGCGCTGTATAAGGGCATGGCTGAAAAAAAGTGGGATGTATGTCCGTATGTAAATTTTGAAACAGCCAGCCCTGATAACGGCATGGAAATGTTCTACGATCCTCCCAGGTATTCCTCTGGCTACGCCGCCCTTTTTCAAACCATTGCATTTGTTCCTGAAACACATATGCTAAAACCTTTTAAAGACAGGGTAAATGCTACTTATGCATTTATGCAAACGGTGATGGAGCAGGCAGGCGTATATGCGTCGGCGTTAGTCCAGCAAAGAGCAGCCGCAAAGCTTGCTGTTGCCAGGCAGCAGGAATTCCCCCTGAGCTGGACTGTTGATTCTTCTCAGTCCTCTGTCATTGGTTTCAAAGGATATGAGGCTGGCCATAAAAAAAGCGAGGTTACAGGCCTGGACAGGTTGTACTATGATCATGATAAACCGTTTGTAAAGCAGGTGCCATATTACAATGTTTTCAGGCCATTGCAACTGGTGAAAAAACCAACTGCTTATATGATACCGCAGGGTTGGGGAGCTGTGATCCGGTTACTGAAACTAAATGGCGTACAGCTCAAAGCACTTGTGAAAGACACGGTGATGGAGGTAGAGGCTTATCACATTGATGAGTATAAAAGTTATAACAAACCTTATGAGAAGCACCATAAAAACTATGCTGTAAAGGTTTCCGTAGCCCGGCAACAGGTACGTTTTTTAAAAGGAGATCAGCTTATTTACCTTGACCAACCGGCCGGCAGGTATATTGTTGAAATGCTGGAACCGCAGGGAGAAGATGGGTTTTTTGCCTGGAACTTTTTTGATGCGGTGCTGCAGCAGAAAGAAGGATACAGCGACTATCGCTGGGAAGACATCGCTGCGGAGGTATTGAAAAGGAATCCCGCCTTGCAGGAAGCATTAAATACCAGGCGGAATGCAGACAGTACATTTGCAGCGGATGCCACCGCACAGTTAGAATTTGTGTACAGGCATTCTAACTACTATGAACCAATGCATTTGCGTTATCCCGTGTTTCGGTTAATTCAATAAATTATATTTGTTGCCAAAAAGATATTTATGGGCAATGATACCTACAGCATACCGGTGAGCTACCGTAAAATGGAGAACCTGCACATTCTTTTTTGGTTGCTGAAGGACATCAGCTGGTGCATGATCTGGCGCCCACTGGGCATTGCAATGATATTTCCTACCCTGGTGATTGCGGTGCTGATAGCCTATCGTACACGACAATACATGAGTGAACTCTGCCATAACATTGCCATCGTGGTATGGATCACAGCCAACTCTTACTGGATGATCAGCGAATTTTTACATTTTGATACCAAAATACTTTTTGGGGTTTATACCTATAAACATTTAGCGATCATCCCCTTTATGATCGGTTTGTTTTTTCTTGTATTTTACTATGCCTGGTGGAAACCAAGACATAAAGATGAACTGGAAACGCTTTAATACTATTCTGTGATCGTTACTTTTTTAATTTCATTCCTGCCATAAAAAGTTGGAAAATACATCAGCAATGCTTTGGCAGGATTGAGGGTAAATCTTCCGCTATACCTTGGCTCCAATGCAATCTCAAAGCGGTGCGTTCCTTTGGGAAATGATTCTTTGAACATCAACAACCTGTTTTTAAAATATTCTTTGTACATATTGCCATCGTTGTTTTTTGATGCATAGGTACAGCCTGCCGGAATGGGGATTTCGAGTTGAACATAGTCCGCATCTTTTAACACATTCACCAGCACGACCATCGTTGTTTTTTCACCGGCTTTGATGTTGCTGATCTTTTCATTGTTTTTTTCAAAATAACTGTTGATGATAAACCTGTCCTGCACCGGCAGCGGTTGAGGATTGAACGATTCCTGGTAAGCAGTGAGGTAGAGCATGCCTCCGCCTGTTTTACTGAATTGAATATTTTTTATGTTTTTGCCGGAGCGTTTTAACTGGTATGGGAAATCGCTGATCACAAAGGAGGTATCGCCACTTACGGTTAGTGTGGCCGGCGCCAGGAAGTTTTTTAGTTGTGCCAGTATACCGGGTAAAATCGTGTTCAGGATGCTTGCAGTTTCCACCGTATTGCGCCAGTAACCATGTTGTTTTTTTTCAAGAAAGTACCTGGTCACCAACGGGCAAAGGTATTTGTAGGCCGCTTCTTTTTCAATCACCTGGTAGGCCAGTACGGTAGTGGCAACTTCATTGCTGTACCAACTGTAATTTTCAACACCCCAGTAGGCGGCACCCAGCATCGTTTCTGTTCTTGCATCCACCAGTTTTTTTAATTGCTTTTCATAGTGCAGGTGTTGCTGCTGTTGTATGCTCACCCATTGCCATTGCTGGTGCAGGGTAAGTGAATCAACATTGATCCTGTTCATCCATTGCACATAGTTCATTTCATGTTTGCCATTGCTAAGGGTAAACAAGGCAGATAACAGTTCATCTCTTCTTAAAAAAGGTAACTGGTTCTGCAGGAATAAAAATGCATTGCGGATATTGTTTTCTACCAATGGCACTTCCCTGAACTGTAACAACGCGTTGGTGATATAATTGCTGATGTAGAAATTGGTTTTTCCATTTTCCCACCAGGCCCAGCCCCCATCGAAAAGCTGTGCTTTCTGTATCTTCTGCAGCAGCCGGTCGAATTCTTTCTGGCGGGTGAATGGCTGACCCAGTTGATCTTTGATCTTTCCTTCCAGTGCCAGGCCGGTTAGTTTGGAGGCCGTTTGTTCCATGCAGTAGTAAGGATATTTATGTAGCTGCTCCAGCTCTTCCAGCATCCACTGCAGTGTATTGTTTTGCGCATAAATGCTTAGTTTTTGAGAGCCTGGGGCGACCATGAATGAAACGCTGCTGTCGTTCTGTAATAGCCAGAAATTTCCGATGGCTTCCTCCGTACCCACGGGAAATACAGGAATGTTTTTTTCTTCGCCATCTTTAAAGCCGGTACTGCTTTGCAATGTAAAGCTCGCTTTTACCGTATCGCTTTCAACAGCAGCAATAGCCATTGATTCGATGCTGGCATCATTGGCGTTCAACTGTTTTTCACTCCCGGCCGCAACATTACCGTTCACGGTAAAGCTGGTGCTGATGGAATAACTATCAGCCGTATAATTTTTGCTCTTTCCAATGATGGACACACTGTCGCCGGCGATCAAAAACTGGGGCACGCTTAACCCGGCCAACATTGGTTTGTACGCCTGGGTAGTCGTATGAGCTTTGCCTATCCTTAGTTGTTTATCCATGGCAACCACATAGGTTTTCCAACCGGTGATATTATCCGGGTACTGGACCGGAATCACTGCTTCTCCATTTTTATCGGTGAAAAAGTTGGGTTTCCATAAGGCATAATCCTTAAAATGAGTACGCAACCCTGTTGTTTTGGTGGTATTGATCACAACTCCATTTGCTGCTCTTGCTCCGTACATGGCAGTTGCTTCTGCATCTTTTAAAATGGAAATATCCTGTATATTGTTACTGTCTAAATTTTTTGGTGCCTTTTCGTATAAAATGCCATCGATCACGTACAGAGGATCATTTCCACTATCTGCCATGCTGCTCATTCCCCTCAGCAACACCGTGGTAGCAGCACCGAAAGCGCTGGTGATATTGACTCCTGCAACTTTTCCCTGTAGTTGATTGCTTAATTCCAGCCTGTCGGCCGATATAGTTGTAATACTTATTGATGATTTATGTTTTGCAGCAAGACCATAGCCAGTCACAACCACTTCCTGTAGACTCTGTGAACTCACGTTCAGCTGTATTCGCAGATCAAGTGTTTCATAAGCCTTTGCATTTATTTGCATTTCTGTGGATACATACCCAACAGCAGCAATAAGCAATGTATACCTCCCCGGCCGAACATTGTTTAAAATAAAACTGCCGCCTGCATCCGTCGCTGTCCCGGTCCTTGATCCTTTAAATACGATGCTTACACCGGGGATCGGGTTGCCACCTTTGGCATCAAATACTTTTCCTGTTATAAATGATCCATTTCTTTCGGTATAGATCACATTGGAAGGTATGCTGTACACAGTTTCAGGCTTTTCTTTGGTCACTGCAACCGTTGATATTTCCGGTTCATCATTGTCTGCTGTTATTTTGCTGAACAGTTTGTTTTCTGCGGAATAAAGCAGGGCATTCGTTTTTACGCAGGTGCTGTATCCAGCCCTTATCAGCACATCGTTGAACTGGGTGGTATAGTTATTGTTTGTTACCAGCAGCAAAGTATAAGTACCAGGGTTGATGTTTTTTAAGAGCGGGATAAATGTATTCTGCACGATGATGCGACCGTTAGTGGTATCTGCAGGCTCCAGGATGTAGTAAGCATAATTGCTGTCTTTTGCTTTTAAAAACTGCAGCGTTCCTTTACCCGGTAAGGCTGTTGCATAGCTATTGTGTTCGTACTCATTTGTTATTTTGAGATAGATGGATTTTTTCGGTGCAGGGTAAACAATGGGTGGAGCTGACAGCAGCGTATCACCATACAACAACCTGCTGTTGCTGATATCCGGAAGGCTATTTTTTAGATCTTTCCTGGGAAACAATAACTTTTTCTCCAACCGCAATACCTGTTTTGACAATTGGTATTCATACTCCGGTTCAAACATAAAGTTAATATCGAAATTTCCCGGGCTGAAGAAGGTAGTGGTTGTTTTGGCAAAAGGTCCGGCAATATGTTGACGGTCGCCGCTTAAGTGAACCAGCCTGCTGCCCTGCCATAGCCATGCTGAATTGTTCCGGTAATCATTTTGCATCATCCACATGGTTTGTTCCAGCAAGTTCATTTCACCCATATTCCAGTATTTGCCTGTATTGACGACGCTTGAATGTGGCGGTAAATGATTAAGATCAAAACTCAGGTCGTGCTTGTAATTGGGCTGCAGGTACAGGCTGTCTATTTCAACATATTTGTCCCTGAGGCGGATGCCGATCTTAACATTGTCGGGGTACACTTCAAAGGCATCATTCATGCGGTCTGTAACGCCGTTGTAGTATACCAGCTGGCGGTTGATGTACAATAAATAAATTTCCTGCGGAACGCCATTTTGTACCATGTTTACGGCTACCTGCGGTAAAAAATTATTGATCACAAAAGCGGCATCATGAACGTTTTCTTTTGGAAACAACAGTTGATAATATGGCATGGTATCCAGGTGAAGTTTTTCGATCCAGGACCTGTTGTTGCCCAGCAGGTATCTTTTTGTAAGGGTAAATTCATCATCTTCATTTTCAAATCCCCTCCGCAGGATCGATCTTTTACTTTTATATTTTGCCAGGTAAGGCGGCTCCTGTACTTTGATATCTTTATTGAATTGGTTATTGTAGCTGACAGCTGTAAGATTTACACCGGCCGCAGGTTTGCCCATATAATCTTTTACATTTACCCGGATAGAATCTTGTTGGCCCGGGTACACCGATGCATTGCAGCTGATCTGCAGGTTGAGCATTTTGTACAGCAGACCAATTGTTTCTTCGCCCCGCTGTTCCGTGCCTGCCCAAATGTATTGCCAGCGTACTTTGTAAGCCTGCTTTTTATTTTTCATCACTTTTTTCCAACGGATGATCGCTTCGCTTTCTTTGCCCGTAGCTATCACATTGTTGCCATCAAACACGGTGAAATAAACGGGGATACGGTAAGGATTGTATAATACAAAGCCCAGCGTATCTGCACTGCTGATCCGGGAAAGACTGATGCGATAGTCGGGCTTGATCTCAATGTCTTCCGAAATAAAAGACTTATCACCGGGTGTGCTGCTATAAAATGTATAATCTTTTGCTGCCGGATCTATTTTGATCGTAGCCGGAAAAGAAAGAGCTTGTTCCGATCCATCATTCCAGGCAAAGGTGCCGGTATTTGTTTTCTCCATTCCATCTTCCATATAAACTATATGAAGTGAATCCTCTTTTTGCGCTGCATTGATCTCTTTGCTTTTGTATTTGTAATCAACGGTGGTGCTTTCAGTGTGGAGTTCATTGTTACTGTTCTTAAAAATAAGACTGGCATCAATGCTTACATCGGCACTGGGTAAAATTGATGCCGGAATGGTAAATTTCGTATCGCCATTTGTGAGCAAGGGCAATTCCTCATTCCAGATGGTATCCTGTACAAAAACAGTATCCTTATAAAAAGCTGTGATGGTATGTGTGGTGAGCAGCAGTCTTGCTTTTGCATCCATCACATTGAGGCCGTTGGCATCTTTGGCGGACGCAAAAAAGCGGAGACTGTCGTTTCTGAAATAAATGTTTTTGCCGCTGCGAAACTGGAAGGATGAGATTTCATCCAGCAGGTAGTCTTCTGTTTTAAAACTGTTTTGAATGATCATTTTTTGATCACTGGTTTTAAAATAGAGAGTGCAGTTGATATCAAGAGGGATACTGTCTGATAACAAGAACTGCCCGGTAAATGCACCGGGCGTTTCCGGTGAAAGCGCAGTAATCAGCAGGTCATAGTTCTTTTGCCGGTGATAGTAGCCCAGGTGGACTTCGATATTTTTTTTGTACTGTTTTCCTCTTTTGTTTACTACGTATCCTTTGTATTTAACGGTATCCAGCGGTTTGTATTTGGGTTGATTAAAAATAATGAAGCCGGCAGCCCCAATCCGCTTTGGCTTGTAGCGATACCGGGAACTGAACAGTCTTGCAATCTTTGACGGCAACCAGTTGATCCATCGGAAGACCCTTGTAGAGCGGATGTTGCGTATCCGCTGCGACCATAGGGAGGGCGTATAGCCATCATCTTTTTGCTGCAGGTTAAGGTAAAGTGTATCACCCGGCGCATACACTTTTACAAACGGTGTTTCCGTTTTTTGATGCTTTACCCAAAAGGTTTTGGAGTCCGCATTGTACGGGGCAGGTTCATCATTTATAAACACTTTGGCACCTGTGATAAAATCGCCAGCTTTATTGCGTACATCCAGTTGAAGGGAGCGTTTGTTATTGATATCAAGTACCATCAGGTTACTGATGCAGATAAAACTGGCTTGCAAATGAGAGCCATCGGCAGTGAGCAAAATATAATTGCCGGTGGGTAATGTATCAGTATCTAACCAATCGCTTGAAAAAATATGATCTGGTTGCCTTGAGGCGAAATTATCTGCCGGTATTGAATCCCATTTCATGAACTGCTCCGCTTCTGCTGCTGTGATGCGGAATGCCAGCGTCTGCCAGCTTTTTTCACGGTACTTGGAAGGCTTGTATTGTGCTACAACAAGGAAGGGAAAAAGAATGATGAACAGAACGATGTGTAATTCTTTCATAAGCCAGTTTTGTTCTTTACAGATGAACCCGGCCTTCAAATTACACAAATGCTGCTGCATTTTTTGAATGTATACAAAGCAGTATCCTCTAAATTTCCACGATGCCGTTCTTTACCGCATACATTACCAGTCCTACCCTCGTTTTGATATTTAGTTTTTCAAACAGGGTATCCCTGTAGCTGTCTACGGTACGTGGACTCACCGATAACTGGTCTGCAATTTCTTTGTAAGTAAGTTCGGTGCAGGAAAGTTTGAGAAAATCAGTTTCTTTATCATTGAGCTGCATCAGCTTGTTTAGTTCGCTGCCATCATCGCCAAGCTGGTTGATGGCATGAATGAGTTTACCGTTCAGTAATTCGGAATAGTGAAATCCTTCCGTCATCAGTGCATTGATGGCGGCTTCGAGTTGTGGTGGCCGGCTGTCTTTCAGAATGTATCCTTTGGCACCGCATTTCAACATGCGGATGATGGAATTTTCTTTGTTGTACATACTCAGCGCCAGCACTTTTACAGAGGGATGATGAGTCCTTAGCCATTGGGTGGTTTCGCAGCCATCCATCTCAGGCATGTTGATGTCCATCAGTACAATGTCCGGCAACTGCCGGGGATCAAGTTTACTGATGAGGTCTTTTCCGTTATCAGCTTCAAACAACACATTGTGCCCGGTATTTTTTAAGAGGCTTGCAATACCGTTGCGGATAAGAATATGATCATCTGCCAAAGCTATGTTTGCCATATTGCCGTTTAAGAAAGGTTAAGGTTAGGTTGTGGGAATTTCGATTTTAATGGTAGTACCATTATTCGAACCTGAATGTACTAAAAAACAACCACCTATCAAAGCGGCCCGGTTTTGCATGCTTTTCAGGCCAATGCCGCTTTTGCCGCCGGCGTGTTGCGTGGCATCAAAACCTTTACCATCGTCTGTTACCTGTAAGATGAGTGAGGTGGGGCCGTACAGCAATTCTATTTCGATATTTTTTGCTGCAGAATGTTTGATGGCATTGTTGAGCGCCTCCTGCGCTATGCGGAAGAGTACCATTTCTTTTTGTGGCGGCAGGCTGCATTTGTTGCCGCCAGCCTGTAGCCGGGTATTGAACCTGCCGGTTTTTTGCAGGTGCCTGAGTTCCTGCTC
>APMI01013143.1_pt1 | contig 16592 bp, 18 predicted proteins | sample 667938 | NCBI WGS metagenome assembly APMI01 (sample SAMN01084076, study PRJNA167559) | wastewater metagenome | biome: Wastewater | place: Denmark: Ejby Moelle, Odense | collected 2011-11-28 | reverse complement strand
GATAATATAAAGTGTTAAAATAATACTCTAATAATTGATATATATAAGTCAATAATACCCAAAACCGCCATTTGTATCCTCAATCGCGCACCTGCATTCACAAAAATGTCAACAATATCAATGAATGAACTGTACAACTACTGCCAAACTGACAGTATTATTCCCTTCGAGATGATCAATCAGTTAGATGAGCTTACCTTCATGGTCACCAATCATAAATTTAATGCTGATCACTCCCTGCTTAATAGCTAGTGTTGGAAAGCTGTTGCTGGATCGGTTAAATTATGGGAAAATCTGTCTCTTATTTTATCGCAGAATACTAGGTCATGTACGAAGATCCACGCTCTAATGATCATGTGCAAGCGGATTAAAGATAATTGGTTCTTCTAAGACCCTCAAATCAAGGAAAATATCAAGAAATACGCATGCAATTAGGCTCAAAATTATAACTACACCACTGTAACCCCTGACTTAAGAGTTTTTTATCGTAAAATTAACGATATCATTATTGAAATTCTTAAGTACTAATGGATGGGTGAGTGGTCTTCTTATTTATCTCAAGTTTGCTCAGCTCTCTACGACAATTGTTTAGTTGCGGAAAATTATTTTGATCTGCTTAAGGCTATTTTCGAGGAAATCTTTGCAGAAGAGAAGAAACTCACAACAGAAGAACTAAGTAAACTACGTGATCATGTGGTCGAAAATTACTCATGTATACAGAAATGTTTTTAGAAGTATCTGGTTCCATAAGCTCCAGCTGGAGCAATTATCAAAGCTCTCAATGCACTGTAATAAATAGTGCAATGGATACCTGCTTATTACATATACTTTGGTCAGATAATATAAAAATTGTTATAGTTGGTAAAATTACCTCAACCTTAATTCATTGAAAATTCCTCAAAATGTCTCGCTCTCATTCTGACATTACCAAATGACTAAAATATAGTAACTTTTTTAGGCAAATCCTACGACAAAAAACGAACAATTTTAGTACAGTTACTGACTCTTCAATTAAATAAGAAATAAAATCTGACTTCAATAATATTCTAAGCTGTATTACACTTCCTCATGCGATAAAAATAAGATATTAAAAAATATGGGTATGACAAAGTATTTGTTAGTAAATAAAGTCAGCAGATGAACATTTTTATTCTACAGCAGTTGGCTCAAATTATTGAGCAACGTATGTATGCTGGGGAATCTAATAAGAATGGGGTTGTGCTTAGTGATTAGACTGTCAGTGGGCTTGTGAAGTATATACTAACTGTAGTACATGCTGATAGTACTGTTAGAATACTAGATAATATTATATCAATCACTCCCTGTCCGATAGATACAGATTTCTATAGCAGAAACAAGCTCTTTAAAAAATAATCATAAGATTGCTTAACTTAAGACAGAAATAGCATAATATAAACAATGAAAGTATTAATATAGACAGAATAATAGACATACATTCAGTATATGATGTAACTTTTAAATAAAAACAGCCAGGACTAAACACCTAAATTGATAAAAAGAATATGGAGTTTGTATTACTATTTGAACATCAACACACTACAGATCAATCGTATGGTGAAGGTTACATTTGCAGTTATTAACAAATTGTTAAGTGTTCAAGAGACTTTGGAACAAGACGTGCAATTCAATACGCAAACGAAATCGAAATTTAAGGTGGCTGAGTTAGTAACCCAGATTACAGTAATAAAACACAGCATTATATTAATATTAAGCAATGCCAAATGCATATAAAACCAGATGTTAGCCTAACCCCTAAAATGCTCAATAATAAGCAGTTTCAACGAGACAAACAGTTTCATAAAGGCAATCTTAGACATTCTCAGAGATTGTTACCATAAATTCAACCCTTTAACCCGTCAATAAATCCATGGTGCATATTTTTAAGCTACGAAGAATAGATAAGGCCGACTATAATGTGATTTAGTCTATGTTTAATTGGTCAGTAAATGGGTTGGCATACATGGCGGAAATATTCAGGAAGGGGTTACGATTGTGCAGGATGTCATGGGATACTATCGGGTTGTGCTTTAAACTATTCGAAAGAAGAAAATTAATACAAAGGATGCTATTAAAGCTCAACAAGCATAAAAACACTATTTTTAATCAACATTCAATTTCTTAAAAATGATCCATATCTGTCTTCCTTACTTTAAATCATAGATGGTTTATGCTCTCCGCGAAGATACTCTTGCTCTCCGCTAATCTTAATCAATGTTTTTAGGTCTGACTAATAGTTATATCGACACCTCATAATTCTTCAAACTAGCTGTTGACATTTTGAAATGGAACTTCAGCCTGCTTAAACTCGATTAGATTTAAAAGAATATTCAAACTGTTGTGATTGGTTATTAACAGTAGATTCAGTTCATTTTCAAATTGTTTGACTGTCGGGCACGTTTTGCAGATAATTAATCGGTTATCAACAGTGGGCTTTAATATTTGGCAGAGTTTATCGCTAATATCTGGAAATGGTCTCTCGATAATCATCAATATAAGGTGCCAATGGTGAACAAGATTATAAACTCTGTACTCAATTCAAACTTCACACATAAATTTTAAGGCTTCACAATATTTATTCACAGCTGTTTGTGCTGCCCTTTGCTTCCAATGTTAAGTGAAGATATTCCTTCACAGCTGGTGGCTTCAGTTCTGAGTTGGTAAGGGATATAATGCGAGTAGAAGAAAATGCAATCTGTGCCAATACTCACCTCAGTGCTGACAGAATGTATCAGCAATGAACTTTATTGCAGAGTAATTTCAAAATTTCTGTTAGATTTGCTTGCAAGCGTGTATTTAATTCTACTGCATAATGTTAATGATTTGGAGCATATTGTTAAATTCGCAGAAGTTCTGCATCTGGGTTTCGCAGTGGTACGTAATATAAAGGAGAAGTTCTTTGCGAATCAGGAGCAAGAGAATATCAATGTTGTATATCAACAAATTATAGCAGTCACAACGAAATATTGTATGGAACAGGGGCATGGCGAAGGGTTTGTGAATAAAGTTGTCTTATTTTTGCAGCATATTCTCAATCTCACGAATAAAGCCACATTTACACAGAAAGTTAGTGATCTTGTTGTTATTGTTAGGAGAGGTTACTGACACCAATTTATACTCATTTTTGTTTAACATCTATTCATTAATAATTCAAGTATTATATAAAAAGTATGTAAAAAATTATTTATCATTGAATTCATACGATTCCGCCCATTTATAGCACAGCAAACACAGCCTCGAAAACTATACTATTTCTCTCCTTATTCGCATTAATATCTTTATTTTGCTTTTATTTTTATTTGCTTTTCTCTCTAATTTTGCTACTGAAATCATAATAGCCAGCTTTCTTAGCATCATAGACAGCAATAGCACTCCAGTCATTACCATTGTGATCTAGCAGAAACTGCATAGTATTCAGTTATATTAGTAGTGGTCGATCATCGCTACCAGTACACAGATTAAAACTCAATATATCGGTGCCTGGGTTTATTTAGAAATCTCGCAGATTGAACGACAATGACAAATAGTATAGATCGTTGTCTAGCTGAATCAGGCGATTGTAAGCGGAGCGCAAATATGATATGCAGGTAAGGAAGGGGATTGGATTTTGAGGGTTGTTGTGATATTTTGAGTGGTATTTTTTCAGTAATTTTAAACCTTATTATGTTGATATTGCAAAATTCTTCTAATTCTCTCTGGCTTGTTTCTACATCATTATTTTCAACTATATTGGTTCTGTGAGTCCTTTGCTTTTGGCCTTCACGAAGATCCCATCCCACATAAAGTGACCATAACATCCTTTGTCCGTTTGACTTTGCTGTTTTCGTGGGTCTTTCATATCCAATTTTAATACCTTGATCATCATCTTATTTTCGATTTCTTTAATGGCTTCAATATCATCTAAATATTTCTTTTTATCCAACTATTATCTGTTGCCTTTGAGTTTTTGGAGAAGTGCAGATTTTTAATAATCAAATCTTTATACTCTCTTCTTTGAGTCTGATATTTTTAAATCAAGTTTAAGTAATTACGATTTTTGAGCAGTGATGAGATCTTATAGAATTTTATTTTCGTTTTTCTTATCGTTCAGTCTTTTAGGAGCATCATTTAAGTAGGAATTTACAAATAATTTGATTTATGCTTATTGAGGGCGCTATTTGAAAGCAGAGAAAATATTAGTCTTCCGAGTTGATTTTTATACGTTTGTTTTTATTGGGGTTAAGTTCTAATTTGCATTGTTTTGCTATTCCATATTGTCTTATTAAGCAGTTTATAAGAATTTAGATAAAGCAAAGACATCCATAGTAATCCTATTTTTACGTTAGTCTCTGATTCTTCTTTGCTCTTGCTCAAAATCAGATTAATATGATATGAGATTAAGGAGTTCCTTTGTGTCGAGAGTGATTCTTTTATTTTTCTTGATTTAATCCTGTATTTTCTTTTATAATACTTTCTAGGTCGTTGATTATTTGTTATCTTCCTTTTCTTTTATTTATTTCTATTTAATCTATCTTTATTTTTCTTTGATGACCCGTTATCTTTTCTTATTATTACTAACTTAATCATCCATTTCCTTGATAGTAGATCTGACTCTAATTTCCTGTTCCAAATTCATGGTCTATCTGCCAGTAGTATTAGTATTAGTGTTAATTAGTTATGGTTTTATGTTGAAGGTGAATCTGTCATGCGATGATGTTTTATTAGGAGTTGCTGCATATATATTTTGAATATTTTGAACATTTTGAGATATGTTGGGATTTGAGTTTGATACTATGTTGGAGTTTGAGGGTAGTTTTGGTTATTTTATTGACGAGTGTATAGCAGGTATAGGGCTAATCGGGCGAGATTACTGGTTTAAATATGCTTAGATCTATGCTAAATCTGATGTCAACTGATCTATCTATATCTGTCTGTCCATAAACTGATTATTCTATTGCACAGAATTGTTCAGGGTAGCAGGTCTAATTTGGCGGGCTTCTTCCTCATTGAGATCCAGCAGCATAGAGTCATTATCGACAGAGCCATCACGTTTACTTTTAGACGAGTACTCGAACACTTGTGGGTGCTATGAAAATCGTGCTTTCTTGCGCTGTGGGCTTGCGTCCATGGGATTCAAATTTTATAAACTTGGCTATTGTAATAAATACATTAGTATGAAACATGGCAATATACTCAATATTATTAACAGTATAATTATTAAATAAATTATAATATCAAGATAGAGTAATGTACAGATTATTTTAGTAATAAAAAGTAAAAATATTAGTATTGACAATTGTGTTCATCTTTGTTGGCGACTATTTTTGATACTGTCTTACTGGTTGATAAATTATTGTTAATCACTGATGCAATGTTGACGAGTATTTACAAATTATTTCAGATACACTATATTGCCATTAACGATTAACTAATTATCTTAACACACTTTAAGTTATATTTTATGTGAATCACATTTATCGATAATACCGATATATTTCTTGCGATATTTAAAATCATACATGCTGACAATGATATTTTCATACTCATTATTATTGTTATTATTGCTATATTTGAACAAATTTACAAAATAGTACTGGCTACTATGTCTCCGAACTATGATTGTACGTAACCATTATATGTCTAAAAGTTGTTGTTTATGGATTTGTAGTTGCAGACTGTCGTTTGCGCCTGTGTTGTTTGTTTGACTGTGCGGGTGTCTTGGTTTGTGGATACAACTCACTTTTGCATATTAGTTACAATTATTATTACTATTATTTTTATTGTTGTTCTTGAATAGCACTAGTTTATATATCCTGTACTTCCTATACACTAACTACCAGTCGTAATTGTCTTTACATAAAATAAATTCTCTCTTACTTTCATAGTAGCGTGTATACATTTTCTCCTTTTTCTAATTGAACATATAATAATTATTGTCCAATTTAACAACAACTCTCACACCACTACCTGTACTATTTTTCAACGCTATTTTCTTAGCCCGTTAAGAGTGCATCACAAAATATTAAGTATTATGACGATAAGTTGTTGTTTTCTGCTGTTTTGATTATACTATTGGTGAGCGCAATACTTAAAACTATTATTATATTGTGTTATCTCTATTCATGTTATTGTTATTATCGGATGTCGTATTACTGTAATTGTAATTGTAATTGTAACTATCTTGAACTGCGAATATGTCATGCTCATGGCTATGTAAGTTTAGAGCTAGTAATTTGATCTTTTTCTTGCGGTTGCTGCTGCGAATACTGCCCAAGTGTTTATACAGATCCATTTTATAAGTGTTTAGATTAGGTTACAGTTTATTATTGCTGAAACTGACAACTCTGACATCCTTAATAGTATTACTAATTCCATCGCATAGACAGTCAATCATCCTTACATCATCCATCTCTTTGGCCAGTAACGTTATCGATATCAAACCCTCACTTTCTTAACAATTATGCAAGCTTCTTTGCTGATGTTCAATGTGATGTCTGGTGTTGAGCTGCATTTTTGTGTTTTTTATCTTTTTATTAAATGATATGAAACCTATTCTTTTCATGAATATTTTATTATTGTCTTTTTCTTGAGATAAATTTTGGGTCTGTTTTAACTATTTTTTGTCTGTTGATGCTGGAAATTATATTATTTAGCCCAATAAACTTATTTTTGGAGATTGCTTGCGAAGGTAGTGCAGTAAAATTTCATGAATGCGCACAAGAATAGGTAATTCGTATGAAGTGTCGATGTTATTGGGGATATCCGCTACTGGAGGGTAGTCAAAACTGAACAAGTTTGGAATAAATTCAGTTTTATCTGTGTAGAATTTTTGCTTAATGACTCGCCACAGTTTCTTGGCATAGTCGGCTGGTGATCTCTTCCTTTATAATAAAACTGGACCCAATTTAAATAGGCCTGTCACAATTTCGTCTCTCTTTAATTAAATGCAAACTGTAAATTCCTTAAATTAATCATCGACAACGGCTTCAAATTTACCCTTAAGCATACCTCTATCACATGGTTTTACAAACTAAAAATATATTCTTTTCTTCCATTTTAATGCATTTTTATTCATATTTTAGTCAAATTTGTCATCGAATTTGTCATAGTGACACTTAATGATCTAATTTATTTATTTACTATCATCCAACTTATTCCTATTATTATCGTGATGCCGACTATCATCATCATCGTCTAATCCCTCACTGTGATCATCCTTGTTATCGTGGTTATTGTCTTTGGAGTGCTCACTATCAATTGAAGTATTTCGTTTCAAAAATGCTTTACTTTTACTCATTTATGCTTTGATTTCAGTGGATAAAACATTACCATTGCGTAATGCGAAATGATTTTTCATCAATTATTGTTGAGTGTTTTGTAAGGAAAGAACTCTACGTCGGTTGTGATCTTCGTATATTTGCAGGTTCAGATTTAAGGGCTTCATTTTTTATATTTTTTAGGTTATTTTGAATGTCTGTTCGAACTGTGGGAAAAATATTGGACATTTTGTTCGGTAAATGCTGATATATGCTTATATTTGATTATAGTATTGGATGATTAAATCTTGATCTCTCTTTAATAAATGCAATATTTTGTAGAACTCAAAGCTGAGAAACAATAACGATTGCAAAATACTGACATTGATCTAATTGCCAATCATACATAGTTACTTCTTCTTGGCATTCAACGCCTGCACAACAATGGCAAAATCCTAATTTTTCATAAGAACTCCATGAAGCCTCACTAAATGCAGCGCCGCAATATACAATATCCGCCCGTATAGTAGACTGGTCTTCTATTTTTATTTTTATGTGTTTATTGAACAAGGAGCAGGAGTAGATAGTGCTGATGGGGCAGTACCTGTAGCCGAAGTTAAGGAAGTGAAAAATGGAGATATTGAGGATGCACGGTGTGGGGTCGGGACTGGTGAGGAGAAATTATGGGGGTTTGAGGAGGATATCGATGAGGATTTTTAAGGATTTGTGAGAAATTATTTTATTTTGTTTATTGTCGATGATTTATATTCAAGCTAATGGCTAAGAATAGTTGACCTAATGCTGTAAAACCATAAGAAAAGTGCAGCAAGGTTAGAGTCAGAAGGTGATGTTCGTCCTAGAAGTTAAATTTTTTATACAATTTAATCTAATCGCTCATTAACAATCAACTTAATGATCTATTTCTTAAGCATAAAAGTCTCTCTTAACAGTAGTTTTTTCTGCGCATCAACTCTCATAGAGATCTCCACATTTTGAAATGCAATCACAGTGGAGCTCATCTCCAACTAATTTTTAAGCAAATTTTTCCAATGCTATTAAGTGTCTGAAATCTATCTCAAGCATCTGTAAGGGTTTAATTATTTGACAGGCATAGAAGAGTGAACTTTGGAAAGCTTGGGTGCACTCTTCTGCTTTATTCTAATTTTAAACATGCATTATAATAAATATAAGAGAGACGAAAACATCATGTAATAGTGGTCATCGTATGACTTACATTTTCTCCCGTTAGATCTATGAACAAAGGCTAAGACACAAATTTCCATGTGCCACAATATAGATCCTAATCTTCAAGTCCTAGATAATACCATTTTCCCGCAATTAATCCTGCATCAATTTTATTAGATTGATAAAGAAGATGCTTCCATTATTAAGTTTGCCCTGCTTGCGTTCTTTTATCATAAAATTTATAAAACCAAAGCGATACGCTTCCACTTTTAGCATAGATATACCCATATGATGTCCATTATCCATTGCAATCTTTGCCTTTAATTTTAATTTAATGCAGATAATCTTTACGGTTGATAATTTTACATTTCTCCACGATCATCCGATACCTGTGGCCAGCTTGCATATATGACACATTTTTGATAGTGCTCATAATTTAGATAATTTATTATGATTTAGTATTGAATTGCTAGATAGTCAATGTGCCAGGCTAGACTATATTTAATTTCCGTTTAAGTTTACTATACTAATGGCAGCTACAATTTCTGTACTTGTGGTGATATTTACAATACTTAAACGCACCAATAAATGCGCATATTAACCCAACAATAGTTGAGACTATGTAAATTGCGACTTGCGCAGTACATAAATTTTGATCTCCTGAACATGAACCTGGACTACCGGAGTCACTGCTATAGCTGTTAGAGCTGTACCCTCCGCCGCCTTGTTGAGAATACGATGTTGATATTGTTAAGAATATGGTATAGATTGAGAGCCATTAAAGATATTTCTTTGATTGCATTGGGTAATTATTATTTGTTATATAGTATTGAACAGTAGATTAAATTAGATTATCTATAGATTTAAGAATTATGAAATTATTTTACGAGTTTGTTGACAGTATTGATCAAACAAATTCATCTGTGTAGTTTATTTATCGATAAACCAGTGCATATAGAATTTAAATAACATCGAAATAAGTGAAAGAATGTTGGGTGAATTACAACAAATGAAGAAAGCTTCAGTGATCAAGTAGAATTTCTTGAAAATTTTCAAGTAATTCGACATGGACAACTCAGGGGGCGTGTCAAAAGATGAAATCATTAAAGTGCTAAAAGCATGTGAGATTGATATCGATTAATCTGAGGCCGAAGATATTATTAATTAAATTGATGCCGATGGAGGCGGAGAAGTTGAAGAGGATGAGTTTATTGCTTTTTTGCAAAAAGAAGACGAAGCTGATAATTATAGTTAAGCAGAAATGCGAAAATTATTTGGATTTTTTGTAAAAGATGGCCAGGACAAAATAGGAAGTGAAGAGATAAAGAAAATGTTGGAAAACCTCGGAGAAAAAGTAGTATAATCTGATGTCCTTGCAATGCTATCTTACGCAGACAAAGACCAAGATGGCTATTTAAGCTTTTAAGAATTTAATGATATCATCAGATCAGTATGAATATTATTAATGTTAAATTACACAGTGCTATGGAAATATGAATATTTAGATTTAATTATAATATTTGTTGCCACTCGTCGTAGATAATGAAGTACATCGTCTCAGAGCAAGAACTCGAAATCCCAGCCGGAGTTGAAGTCTAAATCAAGGCTAGAACTGTCACCGTCAAAGGCCCACTTGGTAAACTCACCAAGAGCTTCAAGCACATCCCCTTCGAGATGTCAAAGGAAAAGACCAAAAAAGGAGACAAAGCTGGTATCAGATTCCGCATGTGGCTTCAGAAAAAGAAGAGAAACGCAGTGTTGGGCACTGTCCGCAGCATTGTCAGAAACATGATCCAAGGTGTCACTGTAGGCTACAAGTTCAAGATGGTTCTCGCCTACTCCCATTTCCCTATCGTTGTCAACGTCCTCGATGATGGTAAAGCTCTTGAAATCAAGAACTTCTTGGGTTTCAAGATCAACAAAAGAATCAATGCCCCTGAAGGAGTCCTGATCACCCGTAAAGAAGAAGAAAAGAACAACTTGACCCTCCAAGGTATTGACCTTGAGAAAATTTCGCAATGCTGCGCCCGTATTCAGCAATCAACTGTGATCCAAGATAAGGATTTGCGATCTTTCTTGGACGGTATCTACGTTCAGGATGCCAGACTGGAGTACAACGATTGATTTATCCATTATTTAAACATTCTACTCACATTTCGACTTATTTATGTTATTTTCATAATAATTATTTGAGTTAGGCGGGGATGATCTTTGACATGTCCACAAACGAAATATACGCAAATCTTGACGAAATATAGATAAAAAAGTACTAATTTTACAGATAAGGATGCTTAATAAACCCATTAAAACTGGCCGATAACTTCGAAAAATTCTCAAAATAGTCAGCAATAATCGCAGTTCCAAAAACAAATAACAAATCTTCAAATAATAAATCAAAAACAATATCACCTTAATTATTAGCAATACTAACATAGAATTTGTAGCCAGAGTAAAAGTAAATGTTTGACAGAAAACCAGGAATTCTTTTTTAGTAATGGCGCAAATTTAAGTATGTTACTGCTGGCAGAAATTAGGATGATTTGGGAATTACTCCAGGGCAAATTAATAGTTTAATGAATAATTTTATACAAGATGGAAAGTAAATATTAAATGCTAGTCCTGATGAACTTTAATATTTCACTAAAAACTGGCGTAATTTTATGCGAGAACTTGTTCGCAGAAAGCTATGAGCACATAAATATTCACACCGACATTGATAATGAAATGATGCTATATTTATATATTGTAGTAGAATATAATCTAAGATAATAATCATGAAAATCGGCAACTTGAAGACCATCAGCGAGTACAACACTCTCATCGAAAATCTGAACCCATTAGGCAAATACCAAATATGTATGTATGCAATTTGTATCATGTACTGGATGATTGCGGGAATGTACGCAACATGTTTTTAAATGGCATACAAGTCTTTCAAATGTCCGTATGCTATCGGTACGTTTTAAGGTATCGGGCTCATTGTTTTTGGATGGGTTGCTAATATAAAGGGGAGAAAAATTGGTAATTTTGCTGCTGCTGTTGTTTCATTAATTGGGTTTATTTTGTGTCTGGTCTGTGTGATACAGAACATGCAAGAAATATCCTTAATAGGCACATTTGGCATCGCTATCATCGGATTAAGCGTCTACGCTCAGCCTTTCATGCTTTTGTCTATAGTCTGCTAATTAACTCTCAACCGACTTATTCAAATAGTTCTAACACTTTCACTCGCGTTTTATTGCATTGGTAGGATTTGGGTGGTGCCTATCATTAGCTAAATCCAATAAGACTACGATAGCTCTCATGCTGATTTCTTAATCACTGTCTGTATAATTGCACCATGCTGTGCTACAACTTTAGGATTAAGTATTCTGATCAATGATTCACCTCGATATTTTCTATAGAATAATATTCATAAAGCTGAGGAGTTAGTCAAGAAAATAATGAAATTTAACACAGGTATATAAGGTGAGGTCAATAGCATTATGGATTAAAATTTTATACTAAAACGAATTCATCTCAGAAAATATAACTATTGGACTCTCATAAAATTTCAATCTTTTGGTTTTTCGCAATGTAAATATCAGTATAACTTAGATTGCAGTGGAGTTGTGATGCTGTTACTCGGCTGTGTGGGCAGATAAGCAAAATACATTTTCGAGGAAAAGTGCAAAATTGAGGACCTCTCTATCCAAATTATATGGATCAGCTGTTTCGAACTTATTGGCATCATAGCCTCAAGTAACTCATACATAATTCAGTATTCTTCTTAAAATTTTGTAGAAGAAAAATTATCTGCATATTCGCAGCATTATTGACTTCCATAATTGCGGGCGTTCTATTTTTCCTTCCCGAACAGATATACTAAGACTTAATATTACTGGGATTGAATGCAGTTTTCTCCATCGTGTTGTATGTGTTTCTGATCATGAGCATCATCGAGTTCTATCCCCATAGTATCAGGTCATTCGGACTTGCCTTGATGCTAGGATTATATTACTTAGGTGAACTTCTGTTCTTTTTGTATTGGCATTACAAACCGGATACCGAAACTGTATTGGAATTGTTCGTGCTAGGTTCATGGATCATGACGGTGCATTGCTTTGGGATTCAATAGACTATAGATAAAGGTTTTAGGTATGAAGTTAAAGAAATTTAAGAAGAATAAAATTAGGACATCTGAGTATTCTTTCTCGTAAACAGTGATTTCTTACTATTTTTTGCATTATCATACTTCAGATTTATAAAAATCACTGTATTTACTTTTAAGTTTGTCTTGAAAATCTTTGGCAGCTAAATTACAACATTAAATATTGTCTTTCTGCTTTAGGCAATTCTTTATAACATTTTCGTATGCAGCATCAACTTCTAGTAATTATGAATTCAATTTTTTTCTAGATTCATCGTAAATTTTATTAATGCCGTCAACACACTCGAAGAATTTTTCAGGGTACTAAGGATTGCATTGACATATTGTCTTGAGCCGCTTAATTTCTCTATTCTTAAATTCTTTGAAAAATTAATTCTGGACAGCTTGAACTATCTCTCTTTTTCGATCTCTACCTTGCATCTTTATATGCAAATATCACAATTTATATTACTAATAATAAGATGATGAATATGGGAACATTAGTTTAAATTGATATGCGATCATACTTTACTTATTTATTTTTTCATTTCTTCTTGACTTGGATCTAGACAAAAGTGCGACCCATTTGGATTCCCCGTTCGACACTGCCTACTTCCAAATCGAAGCAGTTTTAGTCCCGCACGAGAGTCCCAAATTTGGACTTATTATCTAGGATGTAGAAGCCGTCGGCATTCATTTTTATACGGGCATGATTTCTAGATACTGAGATATCAGTTATTCTAATCTAGCACTCATGACCACGTCCTAGTTTTATGCCTTCAGGTCCTGGGTTTTGTATTAACATTACACTCTTTGTCTTCTAGCATGCAGCTTATAGTACCATGTAGTTGCCTTTAGGTTTCTAAATTGGCAACAGTTCGATTTGTGTTTCATTAGTGTCGATTATCATTGGTAGCTCAGTCTTGCAAATTTCGCATTAAAATTTCTAATAGTTGAAGTGAGTTGTGCCACCAATTGTTTCCTTCTTCACTTTTATTTGTATCCAGTGTTGTAAGCATTGGATATGGACCGTGCCGCATGAACCTGTGCATCGGCATGGGTTGAATAAGAAATTATCTTTTGTTTCGTTTTAATCTAGGCAAATTTTGCAACTATTTATTTCTTTTCTATGAAAATCAGGTGAAAATTTTATAATGTTTCTATTGCAGATAGTTAATTTATTTTTAGATTGTGCTAACCTCTTATCGCCATTGAAAGACATCTAACTTACGAAATATTAAACTCGACCGAGCTTAACAACTTGGCCAACATCTAAAAATAAATATAAATTTACTGAGTCGGTAGCCAGGAGTATTTCCTTGGCCATCCTTGAGGCGACTGACAACCACGTAGGTTTCTTACTTGAAGTCATTGCTAGAATTGGATTCATCGGTGTTTTGCCTTTAATTGTTTTTCTTTTTCCTTTTGATCTACTTGGAGTCCGAAAATTCGAGCTTATAGTTATTATTATTAAGTGATTGCTTCAATTTCATGTACGAGAGCAGGTCGTACACTTCCCTGTCTGTCAGTTAAGGCTTATTGGTGATGAAAACGGAAGCGGCTGCATTTAATCCAAAAGTACAATTCTTCTTCCTGAAAATGCCGATGTGCTTGTCAGGAAGGGGCAGATCACACGCGAATTCGCTAATCTTGTTCGACTCGTAATCGAACAAGGAGTGAGAGTCTTTGTACCAGGTTGAAGCCTTAAATGAAAGAACATAAGACATTTTATGAAGTTAATTATTTATATATTATAGAGTATTCGAAACGAAATATTTAAAAAATCAGTTACTTATTTATCCTCTTTTTTGCTGCTTGCCTTTCAAACGCACAGGATCTCCTTCATGCACACCACACTCTATTTATTATTCTATAATTGTTTTTCTAGAACTTGTCCGGTTAGCTCTAAAATTTAATCAAAGTCTTCAATCCCCTAATTCTGACCAAATAAATTATCCAATATGAAAGCTAAATTCCACACTAGACTTTCCTCGGTCTTCTCTCCTTCTTAGTATGCGCTGTTTCCCACTTTTCGAATTGATAACAGTTCAGGCTTACGATGCGTGAAGTTACAAATAAGTAGGTTCTAGGGCATCACATTATTATAATCCTCTCGCTCTAGTTTCCGCTCATAAAATTCAATAACTTTAAGCCCAATGATTTTCCTTTCCACAGGTGATATCTATTAATCAAGTTCGCCATTGATGAGTTCCCTAAATATGTATATATTTACAATAGTTTGAATGTCTTGAAATGTAACTTCTGATCTAGTATTTTATTCTCCCTGTTTTACCTACTCGCTGCACTCTGCTTATTCGCTAGCTGATCACGATTGCTTGTATGCCCTGAATTATTCTAGTGTCGATAACTGAATGCTCCGTTTTTTGATTGTTCATCGCCTCGGTTTCTAGGACTGTTGCTTGATTGGATCGGATGGTAGCTGTTGTTATGGGAGCTGTCTGTTGTTTTGCTGCTTCGAAGCAGTTTCATCTATATTTCGTATAGTCGCTTATTCTTGCTCATTATTTATTTTTAGGATTCAAGCAGTTACTGACCCATTCTCTTAATTTCATCGTTCATTTTCTTTCTATTGTTCTTTTCATATTCTAGTTCCTTAATTAACCTATCGATTATGGTTTCATACTGGTTCTGCACTTCGTAGGGCAGTTCGTACTCTGAGTTCGTGTGGGACTGACTATAATTGTTATATCCTGTTGGATTGTGATAATGCATTTGATGTGATCGCATTTGACCAGACGATGACGCTTATGCCATATTTTTAATTTTCTATTCGAGTTTTTGTTTTTAACGTTCGAAATTCTAGATTTCTAGGATTAAACCTTCGTTTCGAGTTTATAGTTGTTTATTTTGTTTTTATAAATCTTATTTTTAGGTTTTCAATAAACCAAATTGATCGCTTATTTGCTTGACTTATACTTTTAACTTATTCAATCTTTATTACTTAATCTTCATGTCAGCTAGTACATTGAACTGAAAATGATCTAAAGATTGCTTGTACTCATGGATCAGACTCTCAACTTACGTGAATTCAGTATTAAGTTCGCTATACTAGTCTACAAATATTTCCTACTATTTTTTACTAAGCTCTTCAATGGCCTGCTTCTATTACTACTATTCCCGATCTCTGATTTATCTTTATTCCTTTTCTTCCTACAATTTGGTAACTTTTTCGATAAGCTTTCTATTAGTATTGGTCAAACTATTGCATATCTTCTGCAGCTAGTTAACTTTAAACTTAAGTACTATTTCTTCCTTACTCTGCGCTTCATCATCGAGCAGTTCATCGATTTCTTCATCATTGATATTCTAGTTATCGACTTCATCACTATTATTCGACTGCTGTCCTCGTTTTAGAATTGCACGATCGTTTACTTACTCGAATGATTATTGTTATTCTCTGTCGTCGATGAATACGTTCGTCTGTTTTTGGTGGGTTGACATTGTTTAAATATTATTTTATCCTAATTATAAATCTTAGTGCTCTCAATTCGTATAGCATCAATCATAACTAAAATCAATAAATAAGTGCAATTTAAAGCATGATGCCTAGAGTCAAAGACAAAATGATGATGTTCTAGATTATACTATAATTAAAAGTAGTTAAATCATTTTCTTGCACATTTTCCTTGGTCAAGTTTGAACCCAGTATAGCAGTCTGTGCAGTCACCTGAAGTGGGATTGAACTTCTTACAGAACACACTAACCTAGTTGCATGAATTATTCTTGAAATAGAATCGATCAAAGCATTAAACACAGTCTCCATTCAAGTTATAAGTGAAACAATTAGCAATTTCAGAGTTTGCTTAAACTTATGCGAGAACACAGCTGCCATTATCAGCGACTGCGTATCCCTTATAGCATTTATTGCATGATTTTTTGATAAAGTTGAACTAATCGCAAAAATCGTCTATTTTTACGCATGCTCCTTTTTCTAAATACTTTCTTTTTTAACATTGAAGACATGCTCCATCTTTGCTATACTAAATACATCCATTGGATGCACT
>APMI01016474.1_pt1 | contig 16604 bp, 8 predicted proteins | sample 667938 | NCBI WGS metagenome assembly APMI01 (sample SAMN01084076, study PRJNA167559) | wastewater metagenome | biome: Wastewater | place: Denmark: Ejby Moelle, Odense | collected 2011-11-28 | reverse complement strand
AGACTATAACTGGCCCATCTATTGAACATTTTTTATTAAAGGCAGACAACGGGAGGTTTATGGTTGATTCAAGATATTATTAACTTTACTTTAGATTAAGATTAAGTTAATTTTAGATATAATTAATTTAGCTTAACATTTATTATTTACAACTCATACCTTCATAAAAATAGAGTAAAGTCAAATCTAAATAATATTGTGAATCCAATACTGAAATAAGTTAATACTATTTGAAATATAATAAATTTAGCATGATCAACTTAATATAATTGATTTGGTTATTGGACTTATTATAATCTGCTAATATTATATATATTATCAAATGTCAATTTAATATAAAAAGAGGCAGTTCAAGTCAAGCTTGGCTGAAATCTTATCAAAAATATGACGGTTTATTCTAAATTAGCAAAAAATATTGCATATAGGCTGTGTTTTTATTCTTATTAACTTTACTAATATTTAATTTTTGTTTGTTCTTGCTTAGTTTTTGATTTATCACTCGCTAAATCTTAATCGTTCTCGATAATGGACCTAGAGAGAACCTCCTGCTCAATATGTGAATGAAAATATTGGCAATTTCATTAATATATATGATAACTTGCCTGTTGATATTTATTTATCAAACATTCTCAGTAATTTATATCACACGAGCCTGTTTTTTTAAGATCCTTTAATTAAGTTTATGGGAATACTTTAGCAGCCTGTTGAACAAAATTAATCTCATTTATTTTATAATTTGATTGTTGGCTCTAATATTGCTCTAATTTTCATATGGTTATGAAAAACATTATCTTTTATGCCTTTTTATTTAATTTGCTTTACTTTGCTGCATTTTATTCATGTTATTTTTCGGTAAAGCAGTAAAAGCAAATCTTAATAGTGGAGTTAAGCTTAAAAATTGAATCCATATTCGCAGACATCAAATGTCGTGGGTGATTTGATAAAGACTTGACAAATTATATCGAAAATCTAGAAAATGTGCGCAAGATGGATAAAGTTATAGAAATCATTGATACTCCTGTAATGGTTGAGGGTGGAATATAATGGGAAACTTCGGATAGTACACAATGTAGTACATGGCTGGCTCGATATCCTAGATCTCCACTTTATTTTAGGCTCCATCTTCGACTTTAACTTTTTGAATGCGTATTCCATTTTTGGTTTTCTCAAAAATCTGGTCCAAATTGTCTAGGTTTGGGTGCACGAATTTCTTTAAAATCATCTTGGCAGTCGATCCCTTAATTTTCAAGAGCTTAGCGGCAGTGGCCGGTTTCCACCCCAGTTTTTTCACAAGAAAGCAGTACTTTAATTTGGTCTATTTTATCATGTATTTACCTTTCGAGCATATCTGCGGTAAGTTTTTTGCTCCTATGCAGTGTATTCTTCATCCTCCTACTCTTTTAATTTTCTTTTCGCCATTCTGTTTATAACTTTGAAGAAATTATTAATATCAATCCGAAAAAATTTATATCATTTAAAAGACAGGACAAATTTCGATTGGGGATTATGCCAAATTTTATGCTGAAAAGTTAAGAATTTGTACAACAAGCATAATGGAAGTGATTAGTTAGGCAATGATCAAGTTCTCGATTTAAGATTACCTAGAATGTCTAAAGATGTTCCAGAAATCACAAATGAGAACTAACAATTTATTAATTTTAAGATGCAAATTTGTGTTTTGAGGAGCTTTGTATTTTTAATTCGGTGTAAACCAATCATGTCTTTTTGTTAATTTTTCAATATTATCATTTAGATTATTGATCATGTAGATGCATGTTAATCTAAAGCCACAGAAAAAGCTTTCAGCATGAACTTCATAGTACTCAAAACTAACTAAGGATACAATTAAAGCCATTTGTTGCTTTCATTTGTGTATGATTAAAGAATTTGCGAGAAAATTGAAATTCATTAAAAGTGATTTTGAAAATTTTGCACATAGGCAAATTATTGAAGTAAGTTAATCAGATGATACAAACAAATAGATTGTCTAAAACTTTAGAATCACAATGCTAGATGATTGAATTAATGGGCCAACTGAATTTTTTTTATGTTTTGAATCCAATTAAATAAATGTTATGCTTAATCTTAATTTTTATTATAATCTGTATCATATATTAGTACTAAAATAATGGAGCAACCAAAACCAGCAGTCCAATCCCCTCCTAAACATAAAAAATCAAGCGTTTGTCTCTTTATTGAAATAGCAATACTGCTTACAGTCTTGAGTGCAGTCGGAGTGTCTCTAATTTACTATTTTGGGACCTAGAAGATTCACACCGATGTACCTCATGTCCTAGATGAAATATTCGGTACTAAAATCCATAAGGATCTCATTGCTGATCTCAACAAGAAAGCCAACCAACATGCAGTTATTTATGCTGCTAATGAAACAGGAATTTTCTAGTTTTTGGAGCATTATGCCGATGTGAGGGCTAGTAAAGGCGGATTAGTTATCGTTAAGAGAGTCTAGAATAATTTGTATTAAACTGCGCTCAAATTTATCAGATACACGAAGGAGTACATCGAATAAAATATTAATCTTGAAGGCCAACTATAAAAAGTTGAATGGATTTTCATTGTGAGAAACGGATAGCTTCCACTAGACTAGATATAAAGAATTCGAACAAAAAGACCTAATGATAAAATTGTGATAGGATTAAATAAAAAAGTTGCAGTTAAAGGTTTCAAGGCAATTAAGTTTCCAGCTGTACCGATTGAAGTTGTTCATGATGCAATGAAAGCTGACTTTGGCGTTTCTAGTAAGTAGGCATAGATTCTAACTAACTACTATGGATCTATTCCTGAAATCCTAGCACATTTGAATTAAATTAGTTATACTCATGAGAAGCATCTAGGAGCTCATTACCAGAATTTAAAAGATCTAGGCAAAAACGAATTAAAAACATTGAAGGTATTGTGCGCAAAGGGTGTTGCTCCTCTAGAAGGTAACCGAGCTGCTCTTGAAGAAGTTGGCGTTGTATCATTTGATGGTAAATCTTATTGGGAGCACAGAGTAAACAGATTGAACTATTAATTAAGTCAATAAATTCAATGTGTCGATAAAGTAGTTCCTGCTTCTGTTCAATAAAAAATAGCAAAATAACGTGAAGATGAATCTAAAGCCGAAATTGAAGCTTAAAACTAAGAACCTGCTCAGCTTTAACCGACAAAAGCAGAAAAACAACCTGTAAAAAAATCATAGAAAGATTAAAAGGTGTAAAAAGCATCAGCAAAGAAGAAATCTACAGCAAAAGTAGAAACAAACAAAGAGTCAACAAAATTAAAAAGCAAAACTACAAAATCAAAGAGCAAATAAGAGCTTTGATTAATGGTTTCTATGTCGTATAAATTATTTTACTTTTTCTTAAAAATTTAATATTAAGAATGAATGCCCCCCAATAAGAATATTATGAATAATCACTTTTCAACCTCAGCTCTTATGTTAAGAGGCATGCTGGTCTACAAAAGCTTTAAAGCACTTTCAATGCTAATATGGTTTTAGGTCATCACCTTTGTATACTCAGCAACAACCCTTTCTGCCCATTGCTAGGTCAAAAAGGGTAAAGTTCCTTTCTTCTTTGTGACTACGTATCTGTTGTAGTAGAAGAGGATCAGCTCGTCCTTGGTTGGCATTCTTCCGAATTTTCTCAAGAATGCCTAGAAGTACTTTCTACCCTTGAACAACTTTTTGCTAGGAACTTTGTAAGTCTTCTCGGCGGACTCTTCCCAATTCTTGCTGTAGTACAACCTAAAGGTCTTTGGGCAGATCTTAAAGTCTTGATCATTGAACTACTTAGAATCCTTCAATCCATAATCCCAGTTGACTGTGCTCTTTGGAAGTGGGTCGGCCTTGAAGTTGAAGTCGATGAAAATGTCGGAGGCAAGCTTTTGAGCGTCGATTAGTCCTCCGATATGAACAATCTCATCGATGGGAAGGTTTCGCATGGCCTTTGGAAGTAACTTGATGATCTTCTCAATGTTCTCTTTTGAGGCATCCCCATCAATTGGAACGAAGTGAATTGACGTCTCAATCTTCAAGAAATCTTTTCCAATACTCTTAGGGTTGATCTGTATGCTGTTTTGGTACAGGCCTCTGATTGCTTCCTTGAAGCTCACTTTCTGTGATGCGTTCAGTTTCTTGAAACCAGCAAGTGTGCTTAGGACAGACTTGGTTCTTGCAAGATGCTCATCCACACCTTTGTGGATTGGGTATCCTAAAGTCTTGGTGATTTCAATTAAGGGCTCCATGTTATAGACGTGATATCTAAAAGTGTCTCGGTTTGTGGGTTGGTTGAGGTAGCAGCTGTTAACACAAAACCACACAGCTAAGTCAGTGTTGAGCTGAGTTGTCACGAACTGAGCGAGGCCACAAAGAGAAGCCATTGTCTTGGAGTTCTTCAATCTGAAGACGAGATGCTCGGTCGCATTCTTTTCGATCTCTTTCAAGTACTCAATCTCGTTTTCCTTGATGATGTGCCAGATTGCTGCATAGAAAAGATTGAGATTTCCTAGGATTTTACCATCTGAAAACATTTTTGCAATTGTGTAATCCCCAACCTTAACATGAGACTTGTGGCATCCGAGAGGAATAGCTCCAAGCAACTTTCTCTGGGTGAAAGGGTTCTTCAAGAACTTGTCTCCATACTTGACTCCGATGAAGTTAGACAATCTCGCCTTGAGCTTAGCCTTAACTTCAGGGTAGTTCAAGATTCTCAAAGGGCATGCGGAAATGTCATCAACAATGCTCTTTTCAACCCCAACAAGAATTGGTTCGCATTCATCGACCAAAATCTGGGGGACATCCTCATCCATGATGATGGGGCATTCAATCAAGTTCTTTGAGATGTCATGGATGTCGATACCTTGATCGATCTGTCCTTCCTTTGCATCCTCTGCATGGGCCATCTTGTTGGACTTGATTTGACCAATGTCATATTTTCCTCTCAAGTCACCGCACAAGCTGATTAAATGGCTGATCTTCTTCTCGAGATCCATGGTCATTGAGTCAGCCATGTACTCCTTATTGATCTTGTCAATAAGAGTGAAGGCACCTTCAAGGTTGCCCTTCTCCAAGTGAGTTCTGATCTCAACATTTACGTCGAACTCGCCTCCCTTCTTCTTGGAAAGCTCTTGGACTAATCTCTTCTTCATGACAACGAGTTGATTCTTGAGTGGGATGTTACCATCCTTGCCCATGTTCAAGGCAATAATCAAACCCTAGATCTTATCGTAGTTAGCTTCAAAGTTTTCGAGAGTGATGTCATCGAGAGTATCCAAGATCTTGTAGTCAGCTGGAGTGTACTGCACAAGCTTCTTCAAGGCCTCGTGCTCCTTCTTCTAGTAAACCTCGTTCTCGCATTTTCTAGTGAATGGGCAAGTGACGGACATGTTTAGAACTCCGTATGAAGTGCTGGCGATAATGTAGCAGATAGTCTTTGTGAATTAGTAGCCTTCAAGTATTTTATCGCACTCTCTAACATTGTGATCACTAACCTGACCATCTGTTATAAGAATGACTTTCTTCAGCTTCTTGTCCACAATCTCCCTTGCACACACTTCGGGTGATGTTCCACCCTTACCAGTTCTTGCTTCAATTTGGAACTCCATTTCCTTCTTTGTGACCTTATTGATGCCGGAGTCCCATTCATAAAATGAGCCGATATCATTGGCATGGAGTGAGAAAACATCGGCAACTGTTTGCCAATAGTTTTGACTACCACCTGTTGATCCACTGACGTCAACCATGAAAGCGTACTTATCAGCCTATGGAATCATTATTTTTCTTTAATCTTTTATTAAATATCTAATATATTTTTGGCACTTAAGTCTCTAGAGAATATTCTTTTCTTATATCTATTATACACCAATCCGTTCATTACTGAATTAATAGTTCTACAATTTAATGCAGAGACATGCAAAATTAATAAAACAAGCACATTAATACTACGCTTCATTTTCAACTAAACTATTGGTAAAACTAACAGTTTATATCAGATTTGAGATATTTTGTTGTAATTTAGGTTTCTCATTATTTATAAGAGAAATACAAAAATACTTGAATATATAAAAGTATTTTAATTAATTTACGATTAAGTCTCTGTTAATAATTATTAACTAAATTAATCTTGATTATGAATTTTAATTGTAAACTTTGAGTAAAATATAATTCTTTACTTTTTCTAGTTTTCAAAGTTAGTTGTCTGTATGTTTAAACATTTGCAAAGAACATTATTCAATAATGAAATACAATAAGATAAAGCTACTTTCAATAAAAGATAATTTGAAAAGTTTATTTAAATTTGGCTCAAAAAATGTGCCAAAGATGCAAATTTTAGCAAGATAATATATAAGTTGTTAATCTGCAGAATCATATATGATTTAAAATTAATAATATTAATAAAAATGCTTACGTAAATAGTAGTATTCATCTTCATCTCAGTATTCCTAGGCCTGTCTCAAGTACAAATACCATTAAATGTTAGACAGCAGGAGTTGGAGGTGGACCACTTGTCAACATATTTATAATGATCGGCATGGGCTATGACACCAAGCTAAGCATCTCGATTACCTATATATTTCTGATCGGAGGATCCATTGCTTCGATTTGGAAGAATTCAGTTAAAAAGAATCCCAAAACTGGTACCTCATATGTCAACTTGGATTTGATTATACTTACAGTTCCTACCATGACTTCTGGTTCACTTTTCGGCGTATATCTTTTGACTATTTAGTTAGAGTGTATTAAAGAATTTTCTATCTGAACTGTTTATAACAATATTCTTCATCGTTCTGTTTGTTTACTTGATTATGGATATCAGAAAGAATTTAGCAAAGTTGAAACAAGAATAAAATGCTTCTTTGTTGATCGGTACTACAAAATCTGCTCTACTAAAATAACGCGAGATGAACAATATAGTTAATCCTTACGCCTAATCAACACCACAGCCATTATAATAATAACTGCAACCTTCTTCACAAAATAAGCTGAATTATCTGATTAAATTAGTCGCAGGATATTATATTTTCACAGCATTGGCTTCATTATGTAAAGGTGGACCCAAGCATGGTTCCATATTGGGGATTGACCCTTGTGGATTTTGGGGATTTACTATTTTGATTATACATGCTGCAGTCTCTGCTTGGGTCTCTGTTCAGTCTGCTAACAAAATCATATCATAGAATACAAAACTGTCAAAATTAAATCCAAACCCAAGTGAATAGATATCAGTAAATGCTGACAATGTTATGCAATTTATCTTAGCTGGATTCTGTGCAGGAATAGTCGGCGCAACACTTGCCATCGGAGGGGCACTTATTCTCATTCCAGTCTGGCTTAAACTTGGTATTGATAAAGATGTAGCAGCAAGCTCAACAGCAACATTAATCATGACCTCTGCTTTAGTGGCTGCAACAGTGTCATTTTTTAATTAAGTTTACTCGTAAATTTCTATATTTTTGTTAATTTTTTACTTTGTGCTTGCATTTGTCAGTGCGGCAATAGTAAAAGATTTTCTCACTTATGTCAGCAACAAATATAAATCGAAATCACTAGTCCTTTGGGTATTACTTATTGTAGTGGTGATCTCGTTAGTTGTGCTAGTACCATTTCAGGGTTATAAAATGGTTACAAATTTCGAAAGATTTTCTAAATTTAGCACATTATGTTGAATATTATATCAAATACAAGAAATTGTATATTTCAACTAATCATTATGTTGTTAAGAAACCATAAAAATAGTTCACTTTTCTAATTGGTTGATCCATTATGTTTTCAATATATCTAAATTTTTAAAGTTATCAATTTATGTTTATTATTTTGAAACTCGGTTCAATTTAATGCATTGTATGAGCTTTTTATATTTTTCTTTAATTGAAAACTTTATTAGCCTTCATTTTTTATTTAATAAAATGATTTAAATCGACTTTATATCGATTGTGAATATTTTTATAATAAAAAGCATATTCGACATCTTACTTGTCTTAGGAAATCATTGTCATTTAATGATATGTTTCTATTCTTCAAATGATGATTTTTACTTATGCATATATGATCAGTAAGTTGACTTTATAATAATAAGATCTAATTAAGTGAAAGATAGCAAAACTACTAAATAATGTTGATCCGAACCGTCATAATCTTCTGCTTCATCTCGCTGTTCATTGGTATCTCGCAAGTACTGTGTATCAATAACCTAGACTACTGGTCCGATTGTCAACATGTTGCTCATGATGAGTATGGACTACCCTGCCAAGGTTAGTATCTCGCTCACATATTTATTCTTGGCTGGGGGTTCCATCGCGTCTATTTGGAAAAATGCTGCTAAAAAGAGTCCGAAAACAGGCAAATCTTACGTAAAAATGGACTTGATTTTACTTACTTTACCGACCATGAGTTCAGGTGCTCTCTTTGGCGTAAAATAACTATTTAAATTAGGGTGTATTTCGAAATTTCTTCTCTGAAATCATGATCACCTTCTTGTTCATCTTTCTGTTCTTATACTTGATATACGATTTGTGTAAGACTATGAAGCAGAAGAAATAGCATCCCAATGAGATAAAAGACGACGTTTTTATTGAACTTGACTAGATGAATAATAAAACTACAACTGAAACTCAAATAAAATCAAACACAACGATGATGGATCAGTCTAAAACATTCATTGAGTTCTAGAGCAGACCTAGTTCAAAAAATAAATTATTCAGAGTCATAACATTGTTCGTTGGTTACTATATCTTCACTGTGTTAATGTCTCTGGTCCGGGGCGGTCCCAAATATAAATCAATTATTGGACTTGATGCATGTGGATGGCAAGGCTGGGCTGTACTCTTTGTACATCTTATAGTCAGTATTATTGTCTGCGTTGTGACTGCGAATAAAATTGTAGCTGAGACTCATGGATTGACTGTTGAGCAGATCAAAAAGTATAGTGTTCAGGTCACACAAACTAATGTATGGTATTTCTTGATTGCGGGGTTTGTAGCTGGGTTCTTGGCTGGTCTTATGGCCATTGGTGCGACACTTATTTTAGTGCCTATTTGGATGAAAGTAGGTGTTGATAAAGACTACGCAGGAAATAGCACAGCTACTTTAATCTTATACTCTTCTCTTATCACATTTTCAGTCGCTTACATCAATCACGTCTTTGAACATATACCTTACTATGTGATGGTGTTCTATTTAGTACTATCATTCGTTTCATCTGCCTTAGTTAAAGGTACGTTTTTTAATTATCATAGATATTTTAGCAATAATAACAAAGAAATTCAAATTAGAGTCATTAGTTATTATTTTGTTACTTGTAGTTGTTATTTGTACACTATTGGCACTTATTCCTTTCCAAATATAAAGACTTTTGAAGGACTATAGGAAAGTGTTAGATTTAGGGCATCTGTGTTGATCATGGGTTAATCTTGGCCTTACTTTGATTATTATGTAGACTTTAATTTGAAATATTCTAAACTTATATACAGTTTATTGTTATTTTTGAACGCATTTTTTTATTATGCGCTTAGGAAAATTTATTCTTAATTATAGAATTATTATAATACTCGAATCAACAATGAAAATCCCAAATAATGGCACGGACTTCAGAAACAAAAACAAAGGCAGAAAGCGAAAATAAATAGTTAAAAAACCTCATTCAGCACTGCTTGACTAATAAATAAATTCCGATGATCTTGCCAGTGATATTGATATTGATAAACATCAATAAAATAACAATCATATGAGCAACGGCCACCACTAAGATCTACGGACTCCTGAGCAAGTCAAAATAGATATTGCAAAAAAATTGATTCAAAAAGTTAAAAGTGGTATTGATCGAAAGAAAAAATAAGCTTAGCATATCTAAACTAGGTAAAGAGATTAGGGAAGAAAAGATGGAAGAAAAAATCAGGATGATTTCTTTATTGTATAAGATAATTAAGATAACGAAATGAATAAGAAAATGGCAAAAGAATAAGGAAAAAGGACTTAAATCTAAGACGAGCTTGGATAATAATTGAAAAATGAATACGTACTTTTCGTGATAATTCTAGTTAAAAAGTAAGAACAAACTGTACACAGATCAGTACTCTCATTTCAAAAATATAACAATATCCTAGTCAATTCCTTATAAAGGCCATACGAAATGTATCACAGCAGTACGATCAACTGCTGATAAAATATTCTCAGTCTCGAAAGACCGATCAATAATAATTTGGGATCGAGAAACTCAAAGCAAAGATTTTATAACAATGGCTAAACAATAGACGTCAGATACTGATCATAATGGCGCTATTTTATGCATGGATTATCACAAATTGCATCAGATGATAGCGACTGCTGGTGATGATGGCAAAATAAAGCTATGGGATGTACGCACGAAAGCGATTATATCAACGATGAAAGGACATAGAAATACTGTAAATGGTATTAAATTTGGGTTCAATTCTAATAATCTTTGTACTGTTAGTGCTGATCGGACTATGAAACAGTGGGACTGTGCTCAACGAGGCATAATATAAACCTACTATGGCCATAATTCTGAAGTTCTAGATATTGACTGCATTAACGACAATGATTTCGTATCATCGGGCAACGATCGCCAAAATATAATATGGAGAACATAAAAATAAACTCAAATGATTTTTGAAGGTCACGATTACGCCATCGATAGAGTCAGAAGTATTAATTAAGATAAATTTGTATCAGCATCTCAAGATGGTAACTTGAATTTATGGTCAACTAAGAAGAAGAAACCAATCTACAAAAATCCACATTCGCATGATTCATGGATAGTATCACTAGACTGCATCAAGCAGAGTAATATACTAGCTAGTGGAGGGTGTTAAGGAGTTGCTAAAATATGGGCAATAGGGCAATAGCAAAGGAGTTTGTAAAAAATGCATTAGATTAAAACGAAAGGGATTGTAACTGATTTGCAAGTAAATTAAAAATAGTTGATTGCAGTTTCGAGTGACTAGCATAGATTAGGTCGATGGATAACTTGCAGAGTGAGAAATCAGATTGAAGTGTTTAAATTTTCGTATCAACCTTGAACTATTAGGAATAAAAATTAAGGAAATGATTATTTTTATATTTATTGAGTCTTTCATATAATAATTCAAGATTTTTAAACAAAATTAGGCTTGTGCGTTTTATTTGGTTTCTTTTTCTATTTGTTTTTTAATTTATTCTTTAATGCAATTGTTCTACGTTAATTATCTTTCTATAATTCTAACAAATATTATTGAGCTCGTTTTTATTGTTCAGTCAATCTATCTAATTCTGCTTTTAAATTTTCTAATTATTTTACTTTATATTTCTATTATTCAGCACTGTTAACGTTAACTTTATCTCCACTTTCAATCTTAATCCGACTTGAGTTTTGATTTTTGACACTAATAAGCTGTTTCGATACCTAAAACACTGATAATTTATTTGTCTGCTGCAACGATGACACATTTGCTAATATTCTTGAATTTTAGCTTGCAAGATCTAAAGTCAATTATTTGGATTGCTAATTTGTCTGATACATCCCTCGATTTAGTAAATCACCTTATTAAAATTTCAATGTCTTCGTTGGTTCAAATATTTCTCTACTAGGCATACTTTATTATTCAAATTGTTGCTAATCAATCACTGATCTCTATTAACTCTTTTCTTCAGGAATTGTATTCAATTATTATTATCCTGCTTCGTAATTCTCATACGCTTCCCTCACTTAAATAACTTTCTGCTTATACACTTAATCAAGCGGATGCTAGGACTGAATTACCGAGGTCTTTAAATTTCTATACACAAGTTCACCATCAGGAGCGAGACAGGCCTGCCATTCTGATGGTAACGGTGCCATGACTCCTTCAATTGCAACTTCGATCATGTATTTTTATTATGGCAAATTTATGCCGATGTATTTTGCGTATTCTTATATTTCTGTGCGAGTGTCAACCTTTACATTATTAGTCTGGTGTGTATTACTGGTCGGATTTTTAACGGAGCGGTTTCAAGTCCTGCATTTTGTACGGTAAGGTCATTTTTTTTTGTTTTTTTATAATGTTTATGAATATAACGATGTCATCAATATAAGTCAACGCATATTATGATTAAAGCCTAGTTTATTTAGATTGACAATAGTAATAATAATCCTACTGCGTAATAACAAATTACATGAAAAGCACTACCTCTTCTTAAAATAAAAACTAGGCAAATCCGTAACTAATGCACAAATTTATGTCATCAATAACAGTTCGTATAACATAAATTCGATACAATGAACGACTGTAGGCAATCTTTAAGATCTAAACTGTAGTCAATGATCATAATAATATTCAAGGGATTCATAACACAAATGAAGACAAAGTTATAGCGACATTGTATCGATCTTTATCAGAATTGTAGGCTCTAGCACAATATATTATTAGTTAGTATGGAGGGCATGTCGTGCCTATTATTCACAAAAGTGTATTCAAAAATAGTATCAAATAATAACGAACGCGTTCACAAGTTTAAGATTATTTGTAATAACTTAGGGAATGTTGGTGGACGTCAACTGATACAAAATACTATTGTTTTCTATTTTAATAAGCTATGGTCTTGAAACAAAAAGGTCTATACTAAAAAGTACTCAATAACGCATCAAAATTATCAAAAAAATACTTGAATTCAATATTCACTCGCAAACAATTCCCTCAGCACAACCAATCTCAATGTCTTCAAAAATTGTACTCAAAATTAATAAAAATATTTCATAATGAATATCCTTCAATAATAAATTTCGCTTAATAGACAATTATGCAACATCGTTACCATGATTAAATATTATTGTGTTTGTCTGAATTAGCATCAGTTCCGTCCTTACCTTGTCCTCCTTCTTAGCATTTGTTGATATAGACTTAGAAATTGATTAAATTTTGTAGAAAATATAGAGAACAAACGTAATAAGCTTATTAAAGATGGGAAATTTTAGTCTAAGGGGTTCGAGAAGGGCAGCATAATGTATGCAAGGGTCTGCATGAAGATTATAATAAACTCATCCATCGATAAGCGATGTTGAGCAAGTGGACAGTAACATTAATGCAAGATTTTCATTCAATGATTTAGTGTTTTGAAGGGCTTATACAGAAAATATGTTAAAATATATAACAAATTAGAGCAATGGAGTGCAATTTAGTAAACTAATTTTAAAAAGTTTCAAAGTAATAACAAAAGTAGTGCTCGCAAAATGAGTAATCACATTAAAGATTATAAAAATATTAAAAGTAGGATTAAGAAACATCAATTTCTTTAGATTCTGAACCATAAACAATGAACAATATCAATTATTGATGAAACATGTGAATACTTCTATTTGATAATTTGAGCAAGTAAGAAAAGATCATTTTAATTATTTCTATATGTCTTTATGAACTTCGTAATTTAGTATTTGACGCAATTAATATAAATGTTATAAAATTGTATATAATAATGGGTTAAAGCATAAATAGAAATCAATGGAATCATCAACTGAAATCAAAACTAAAAAAAGTCCAAACATTCGTCTTCAATTGCATATTCATATTCCTTACTAACCGCATTCTCAATCCTCATGCGTTATTACTTTTTGATTTACTATAGCTCTCTACTCTGCCATTCTTATACTTAAATCCAATATTCACTCATTTGGTCTCACTGCCTTTATTGCAGACTTACTTTTAGCAAATATATCCTATTTTGTACCATTTTCACACAAATTCAACGATATTTGATTTCCCAGCCTGTCTCACCGTATACACACTTTTTATATTAATTTTAATGCTTTTAGCCAGTGGACTGCTATCATCTAGAGACCAGAAATCTAAGGGTTCACCTTTGATTACTATTATTTCATTAGCGATGGCATTATGGCCACTTATGGTGTTCAGAATCAGTAATTAAATTGCGCATGTTTGGAATAAAAATAGTATTATGAATAAATATGGCTCAGCTCTATCTGTGGAAACTTGTGTCATGTTTGTCATCAATTTCATCGCAGGCATATTGATATTAGGCGGGTATCGTAAATTTGGAAAGGTTTTAGATTTTTGTATTGGACTGGCTATTTTTAGTGAGATGAATCAGTATGCAGTTATGGGCTTACTTGGTGCTAAAATAATTGTTACATATTTTCTAGTCAATTAAAGTCCATGCAAAATGCTAAAACTATCAATTTAGGCTTCTTTATATGTTTCTGTTATATTACTAATATTCATTAAGCCAGTCCTAATAAACTATATTGTATTAGCAATCATAATAGGCACTTCAATATTGTATCCTCTATTCGATATATTAATTGCCTTACCAAATAAAGACCTGTCAACTTTGAAGCAAAACAACTAATAAGACCTATATTGCACAGATGAAGATTACTCTTTTAACTAGCTTATTTATTTTCAGAAGGTAAATAAGCATTTGTCTAAATGTGCTGATTTGTAATGCTTATGCAGAGGAGTGTTTAAAGTTCGAGGATTAAAATAGCTAAAGAAATGGATTCCTGCGTTTGAAAAGTCAGTTGCAAGAAAAAATGCATTAAATGCGACTGATAACAAAAATAAGAAACTGAAAGTATAGTAATACTTCGATATCATGATAAATTACATCAAGTTCTGCACAGAATTAACTTCTCCTTAATAACTCGATTTCTAAGGTTATATCGCATTACATAAATTACACCCATAAAATATCTTTCAATCTTACTTGATCTATCACTACAGCAATCTCTACAGTGAAATCCTATTAAAATCATCATCAAACCATCTACGTATGTCAATAGTGAACCAGACTGCCTAAAATAATCAGTATAAGGATATCCTACAATTGGAAAATAAAATACAGCATCTTATTAAGGATATTAAATAATTTTGGGAATCTCTTGTTAATTTTGATGGAAATAATGCTTTTGTTGACATGATATAAGATATTTCTAATGAGATCAATTAAGTCAATCATCTTTATTAACAAATATAGGTAAATTATGATTAAAAATAATAAGCAGAATATTACTACAGTATTTTCAGACTAGTATCCTTACATGAAAGACCAACATTGTCAAGCTTAGACCATCATAGTGCAACATATTTGATGGTGTCATCAAATGAAACAATTACGAATATGACAGTTAATTTAACACATCTGTTACAGAAACCGGCCAGCCAGTTATTGGGGCACAAATATACAACACTCATGCATCCTGCGTATGGTAATGATCATAGTGAATGGTAACGGGAATTTTATAATAAATATAAAGTTTAAGAAGATAGTGCGTTTGTTAAGGTAGTGCAAGTCGGAGCTGATGCTGTATTAGGGACTATTAAAGTAGTTTAAATGAGGCATGTTTTAATGCCAGATTTTATATCAATTTCTTCCAATTTCAATCCACATACGAACGATATGAAAAGTGATAGACAGGGAGGTGTTAATGTGGTCACTTTAATAAGACAGAATTATTCATAAAATGATGATTAATAAGTACAGAAGAAAGTCACAGCTTTTCACATGTTAGTCAATAGGTAAAATCTTGAAATACTAGCATTTGACTCATCTATCTTTGAATATTTCGATGTTAAATTTTCAATGGAGAATGTCAACAAGCTATTAAGATCAAATTTAAAGAAATTATTTCCCAATATTAATCGTGAAGCTATACTGAATCACAATCGTCGCGTTCTGCTTGCTAAATAGAATTTATTATTCTTCGAGGCTGACTAAAATTAACATTAACACTTGAGCAAAGCAACAAAATTAACTTTTCATTAAAGCACATAACAAACAAATTATTTAAGCAGAACCAAAAAATTATAAGAAAAACACTTACAAATATCTGAAGTACCCAGTGCTAAAAATAAATCATTGAATTTGCTATTATTAAACTTTGAGCTGACAATTGATTGTTAGCAAAGTGCTGGAAAAGCTAAGAAAACATCACATGATGTACAAATGGACATGTTAAAACAGAAGACTCTAAAAAATCTGATGTAATTATAAAAATCGAACAAATCTTCATTTTCAAGTGCTTCACCTTTAGGTCCCTCAATAGCCTCTAATGATTCTTAATCAATAGTCAAAACCCAACTAATACTCTGTTTATCGTTCCTGAGTGCATTTATAATGATGTTCAGCATATACGCATTATTCTAATATTTCTACACAAATCTATAACAATTTATCATACTTTACCAAAATAAGGCAACTTTCTACACTGATCTAGTCTACACATAAGCATATTATTTGGGGTTCAAGGTCGGTCAAAATAGAATAGATCGTATGGAGCAGTATTGGAATTATAATTAGTATCCGGATTTATTTGCCATTTTTAGATCCATTGATTAACAAGCTTTTAAGAGTTAATTCGATAAATATGTGTATTCTTTTTAAAATAGTTCACCTATGGATGCACTGTATCAACAAGTAAATAACAAATAAAGCTAAATTATGAATATTAACAGAATTATTGTCATTGTATTTTGGTGCTGTTTGATACTCATTTTGGTTAATTTAATTGCAAGTTTAGTTATTTTCGTTAAAAGTTAAGCAAAGTCAATAAAAATACTTTCAAGTTTCTTAAATCTAAACAGAAAGCAGATAAAATAAAATTTATTAAAAATAA
>APMI01057748.1_pt1 | contig 16612 bp, 11 predicted proteins | sample 667938 | NCBI WGS metagenome assembly APMI01 (sample SAMN01084076, study PRJNA167559) | wastewater metagenome | biome: Wastewater | place: Denmark: Ejby Moelle, Odense | collected 2011-11-28 | reverse complement strand
ATACCCGATGTAAAAAGCCGCGGCAAGGCTGCCAATAGCGACCACTATCATTTCACGGAAGCCGGTGTGCCTTCGTTCTTTATATATACGAATGGGGGCAAAGGCTATTACCACGATATCTTCGATAAGGCAGATAGCCTTCCTATGGCCAACATCCCGGAGCTGTCCAAACTACTTATAGATTTTGCAGAAGCTTTGAATGGCGCGCAATAAAATTGTTATTTTTATCAAAATTCAGGAACAATGAAACGTATTTCCATTTTAGCGGTAGCGATAGTCTTGCTTAGTTCATGCGGCGGTGGCGGCAATAGCAGCCAAAGTGACGCACAGAAATTTATAGACAACTATACGGAGCAGTATGTAAAGCTCTATACCAACTCGCAGCTGGCACAGTGGAAAGCCAATACGGAAATAAAGAAGGATGATTCGTCCAATACACTCGCAGCGCAAAAGGCCGATGAGGAAATGGCTGTATTCACCGGCAGTAAAGAGAACATAGAGAACGCGCGCAAGTTCATTGCAAAAAAGGCGGAGCTCACACCTATACAGGTAAAGCAGCTTGAATTAATACTGTATGCGGCCGCCAACAATCCCGCTACAGTTGCCGATCTTGTAAAGCAACGCATCAAGGCCGAGAACGAGCAAACACAAAAGCTCTACGGCTACCAGTATATGCTGGATGACAAAAAAGTGAGCACAAACGATATAGATGATATCCTTAAGAAAGAGACCAATGTGAACAAGCGCCTGGTGGCCTGGGAGGCAAGTAAAGAAGTGGGCAAGACATTAAAGACCGGCCTGGTGAACCTTCGCGATCTGCGTAATAAAACAGTGCAGGCGCTCGACTATCACGATTTCTTTACTTACCAGGTGTCCGACTATGGTATGAGTACCGACGAGATGATGCAGACCATGGACAGGCTGATGCGCGAACTGTACCCGCTGTATCGCGAGCTGCATACCTGGATGCGTTATGAAATGGCACACAAATATGGTGCAATGGAAGTGCCTGATTACCTGCCCGCACACTGGCTGCCCAACCGCTGGGGACAAGACTGGAGCTCCGCAGTAACAGTAGAGGGTGTGAACCTGGACAGTGTATTGAAATCGAAAAGCGCAGAGTGGATTGTGAAGGACGGTGAGGATATGTATGTGAGCCTTGGCTTCCCTAAGCTGCCCGGTTCCTTCTGGGAAAAATCAAGCCTGTATCCATTCCCCTCAGATTCGGCCATCAAGAAAAATAACCACGCATCAGCCTGGCATGTCGATCTCGATAAAGATGTGCGCAGCCTGATGAGCGTAGAGCCCAATGCTGAATGGTTTGAAACGGCACACCACGAGCTCGGCCATATTTACTATTACATGACCTACACTAATCCGGATGTGCCACCACTACTCAGGCAGGGCGCCAACCGCGCTTACCACGAGGCACTGGGTACTATGATGGGCCTTGCAGCAATGCAAAAGCCGTTCCTTGCAGGCAGGGGTTTGATAGATGGCAATGTAAAGACCGACAGCATACAGGCATTGCTTAAAGAAGCCCTCAACTCAGTAGTGTTCATATTCTTTTCATCGGGCACCATGAGCAACTTTGAAAAAGCTATGTATGTAGACAACCTTTCGCCGGATCAGTTCAACGCCAAATGGTGGGAGCTGGCAAAAAAATACCAGGGCATTGTACCGCCCTCACCGCGCGATGAAAGCTATTGCGACGCTGCCACCAAAACCCATATCAATGATGACCCCGCACAGTACTACGATTATGCACTGTCTTATGTGATACTATACCAGTTACACAATCACATTGCAAAGAACATCTTGCACCAGGACCCAAGAGCAACTAATTACTACGGGCATAAGGAGGTAGGCGATTTCATCAGGAAGATCATGACACCCGGTGCCTCAAAGGACTGGAGGCAGGTGCTTAAGGAATCCACCGGCGATGAGCTGAACGCAAAAGCTATGCTTGAGTATTTCGGCCCGCTTGTTGAATGGCTCAAGGAACAGAATAAAGGCAGGAAATATACCCTGCCGGAAACTATATAAGCTTGAACATCAACATGGTATCTATACCGGCATAAGGACTATATTTGCGCCTTGTTTAGACCCTTCTTCTATAAACATCAAAATAATAATTACCGGCAATTGGCCATACGGCACGGTTTTGCAGGTTCGCGGAAAAATCAATGGGCAAGAAGATCACCATCATATGTATATCATATCCGCCCGAAAAAGGGGCGGCGCCCAGCCGTATCTACAATCTTGCCACCATGCTCCGCGATCATGGGCACGAGGTGGAGGTGATAACTGCCATGCCCAATTACCCATTGGGCCGTATATTCCCTTCCTTCCGCGGCAAGCTGGTACAGAAGGAACGCAGCAATGGTATCAACGTTACCCGACTGTGGATATACCCCTCTAATTCTAAAAAGCCATTTGTACGTATAGCCAGCATGCTGTCGTATACAATGTCGCTATACACGCTGGGCTTGCCCTACCTGTTCGCGCAGCGCCCCGACCTGGTGATAGTAAGCTCACCTCCATTGCTCTCGGGCTATGCGGGTATCATCATATCAAGGATAGCGGGCAGCAAAGCGATACTAAATGTAAGTGACCTCTGGCCACTTTCCGCGCTCGAGCTGCAGGCCATTAACAAAGGGCCATTCTATAGTTTCCTGGAGTGGATAGAAAAACGCATGTACCTGCTGGCCGATGCATATATAGGCCAGTCGATGGAGATCCTGGACCATATTAAGAAACTGCAGCCCAAACCTAAAAGAGAATTCCTTTACCGCAACCTGCAGGAGACCTCTCGCTATATACACAAGCCCCGCCCTGAAGGCAAGAAGAAGATAGTGTATGCCGGCTTGCTGGGCATAGCGCAGGGCCTGTACGATGTATGTACCCATATCAACTTTGGGGCCCTGGGCGTAGAGTTCCATATATATGGCGATGGCTATGAAAAAGATAAGATCAGGCAACTGATAGCGGAAAACCCGCAGCGCAATATCTTCTACCATGATTCCATACCCGCTGCCGAAGTGCCGCGCATGCTGAGCGAATACCACGCTACCATGGTGCCATTGCGCACGCATATACATGGCGCAGTGCCTTCAAAAATATTCATGGCCATGTCCAACGCTATACCGGTATTCTTTAGCGGCAATGGCGAAGGCGCAAAAATAGTAAGCACCGGGAAGATAGGCTGGGTAAGCAATCCATCGGACTACGGCTCGCTGGAAAATAACATCAGGCAGTTCGTAGCTATGTCGGATGCCGAGTACGAAGTGATGCGTGCCAACTGTAAACAACTGCGCAAAGCACAGTACAACAAGCAATCGCAGGATGCCGCCTTCGATGATTTCATCAGTAGTTTCTAAACGCTTAATGATGTAAATAAAAAAGGAGCGCTGTTGCGCCCCTTCTTCATTTTAGATCACTTACACTATTGTTTGTAGTTGCTTAGTTTAAATTCGGTGCGCCTGTTTTGTGCGCGGCCTGTGGCGGTTTTGTTGTCAGCTATTGGTTGTGTTTCACCGAAGCCCTTCGCAGTGATGCGGTCCGAACTGATGCCCTGGCCTATGATGTAGTCGCGGCATACATTGGCTCGCGCATCAGAAAGGGTCATGTTCCTTTCAGGTTTGCCTACATTATCTGTATGTCCGGCAATGTCCACATAAAGGCTTGGGTCATCTTTCAGCACCTGCACTATGGTGTTCAGGCTCTTGTAGGATACCTTCTTCAATGCAGATTTCCCGGTTTCGAAGAATACAGAGCGTGCAGCTTTCTCCACTTTTTCTATCACCTCTTTCTTTATTTCGGGGCAACCATGGTTTGCCACTGTGCCTGCTACGTTGGGGCATTGATCATCTGAATCATACACACCATCATGGTCTGCATCAGGGGGCATACAGCCATTGTACTGCGCAAGGCCCGCTTGGTAGGGGCACTTGTCGGTGTTATCGGGTATTCCATCACCATCCGTATCAGGGCAGCCGTTGAAAGCTGCTGTGCCTGCTACCAGCGGACAAGCATCTGTATTGTCGGGGATGCCATCGTTATCGCTATCCGGGCAACCTGCGAATTGCGGCAAGCCCGGTACTGTTGGGCATTTATCAGCACTATCCACTACCCCGTCATTGTCAGCATCCCTTACTACCGGCGCTTCCGCTACCACTTCAGGTACCGGTGCCTTGTAGCGCGGCTTGAACCAATACACGATACCCGCGCTATGCTGCAGGTGGTTCTGGTCTTTATCTGTAATGGCCAGTTTATAGCCCGATTCAAGATTCAGGTAGATGTCCTTTTGCTTCGATAGCATTACATTAACACCAAGGCCTACCGGTAGATCCGCACCAAGGTAAATGGTATGATATGAAGCATTGAGGCCCGCAAATAAGTATGGGCTGAAAATATACTTCTGCCTTTGCAGGATATTGAAGTTGACGCGTACATCAAATTCACCAAGGAACCTGTCGATGCGATCACCCTCGTCATACAATACTCTCCTGATGTATGCAGAGTCGGGCTTCTTGCCGGGGTATTGCAGGTCAGAAAGAGACACAGCAAAGTTCAGATCGAACATCTTACCGAGTTGCCACCAGTAGGTAACTCTTACCAGCGGGTTCCACATCAGCACCGATTTTGTAGAAGTATCATTTATGCCATTGTCGGATGCGTAGGTGATATTGTTCTTTTGTGTTGTGAGGTAGCTTCCTGTTTGCGGGCCATAAAAATCATAGGCGCCAAAATGCACTCCCACGCCATGCTGCTGTGCAAGTGCAGTATTGACTAATGCGAGGGTAAATATTATTACGAGTAGTTTCCTGTTCATATAAATGAGTTTAATAGCGAGACTAATGTTGTTTTACAAATGTTCTCAATTGTCCACCAAAGAAGCCGTTGACCACTGCGTAGCTGAATGTTGTATCACCCGTCATATCTACAGTAGCATCGGTGGCATAAAGATTACCAACACCCTCGATAGACTGGACGGGTACATCGAGGGTGGTCTCGTCGAGCTGCGCAAAATAGCCGGGCACCACCAGCGAAGAGCCTGCAATGTTATCATTAAAATATAAACCACGTGCTACTTTTTCCACGTTGGCAGGAAAGCCCGAACGGTCGTAAAGACCCGAAAGGTCTATTGCATCTGAAATATCAGTAACTGCAACGTACACATTGGATGAGCCAACATAGCCATACTTGTTTTTGGCAGTGGCCTTAATAATGTATAAACCCGGTGTGCTGTTATCTAATGTAGATTTGTCTACCGTAGCTGTGTATGATTCCCCTATTGTAGAATCATAAGCTGTTGCGCTCACATCGGGCAATGCATCGCCAACGTGAATGCTATAGAACTGCGAACCGGAAACCGTAACGGTAGGTACAGACGCCTTCACTTCCTGTGACACGTCTTTAGTCTTTTTCCTGCAGCCTGTGATTGCCAGTGCTGAAAGAAGTATGATGATCGATATCTTTTTCATGTTGTTCTCTTTTTTTGTGTTTAAACAATTAATGAATGTCCCACCATACTTTATCTGTTACTGATTTCAGGCCGGGGAAATTTGCATTCCTCGTTACCTCTGTATTTGGGTATATGAACCTGCGTGGGAATACATTCCCAATCAGGCTGTTGGCAGAGTGTACAAAGAAATCGGGGTAGCCGGTCCTGCGCCATTCGCACCAGGCCTCAAAGCCCTGGTTGCCACACATGCTGAACCATTTTTGCGTAATGATGTGCCGTATCTTTTGCTGTACCGTACCTGTAGCCGGGAACTGTGACCAGTATGCAGGCGGTGCTCCTGCCGAAGTATCACCATTTACATAAATATCGTAAGCATCGGCAGCGGGAACACCATTGTCATTAAACGCTGAAGCGTAAGAATTGAAGCTGGCTGCGATACCCTGCATAAAGAGGCTTTCCGCATCACCACCCGTATAGCGAACTGCGGCTTCGGCCTGGAGGAATAAACTCTCATAACCGGTAAGCAACTTTACAGGTGCAAGTGCAGACAGATCGTTCTGTGCATCGCCGGCCACGTAATAGCTGGGGATGGAGTAAGAGCCGGGTGCCACCACCGCATCGAAATTGCCTTGTGTGATCCCAACATAAGCACCTGAGCTAATTGATTCGTAAAAAACAAGCAGGCGATAATCGTTATTGCTGTTCATAGAGTCAATGCAGGTCCTGCTGGCTACTACGTTCTGTGTTTGTTGCAGACCTACCTGCTCTGAATAGAGGGGATTTTTCTGCCCCGATGCAGCAGAGTAATTGATCTGTGCATCCTCACCGTCGGCAAGGAAAGGGCCACTGCCAAGTGCAGTGATACCTGCCTGTGCTGTAGCAGGGTCTTTTTCGCTCATGCGGAGCAGCACGCGCAATTTTAAAGTGTTTGCAAATTTCTGCCACTTTTCCATATCACCGCCATATATCAGGTCATCGGCACCGGGGTGCACCGGGTCAGATGGATCCATTAAAGCAGTACCCTGGTCAATAAGTGAAATGATGCCAGTATAAATCACTTGCTGTGCATCGTAATGGGGAGATACAATATGTCCGTCGTCACGACTACCTTTTAGTGCTTCAGCAAATGGCGCATCGCCCCAGGCGTCGGTGACCAACTGAAAGACATAGGCTTTGAGCACAAGGGCAATTGCCTGGTACTGTTTCTGTTTTTTGTCGATAGCTAGTTTTTCTAATTGGTAGAGATCTTCTCCAGCATTCGCATACAGCAATTGCCACGAACTGTTGTAGTCATCTGAAGTAGGCTGGTACTGTTCCAACTGCCTGAACTGGCTGGAGTTGGGATTTTGTGTCCAGTATTGTGCCCAGATAGAACCATTGGTTTCGAAATCAACACCCAAAGCAGAGCCGATATAAATTTCGGTTGATGGCAGCAACAGGTTGGGCTCGACGGTATTGGCGATATTAGGGTTCTTGTTTACGTCGAGGAATTTTTTGCAGGAGGAGGCGCCTGCCAGGAGGCCGATACCTGCTATGATGAGTAATTTATTTTTTATAGTCATAGATCCTTTTTTTGCGTTAAACATTTAGAATGTTAGTTTTAAACTGATGCCATAGTTCCTTAAAGAAGGACGTGCAGAATAGTTGAAGCCCTGCTCGTTGCCGGCGCCGCCTGAGTTTTGTTCAGGATCGTCGTATACATTTTCCTTCGAGGTCCAGAGCATCAGGTTGTTGCCGTATATACCCAACTGAATGGTGCCGAAGGGGCTACGTTTCAAAGTATTGGCAGGGAGTGAGTAATATAAACTCGCTTCCTGCAGTTTTACGTAGCTGGCATCAAGGATATGTATGCTGTATACATTCTGTGAAATGTTCGTATAGTATTCGTAAGGAGAGTATTTGTATTGTGTATTCTCCACCGAGTTGCCGTTAGCATCAAGGTAAACCGAATTGGGGAATAGCAAAGGTTCGCGGCCATTTTCGGCAGTTTCAGGTGCGGTGCCTACAAAGTCCATCAGGTCTTTTGTGCGGCTGAAGTATTTGCCGCCCTGTTTGGTTTGGAAAAGCACATTCAGGCTAAAGCCCTTGAAGCTAAGTGTTGTGCCCCATGATGCGATGAACTTAGGTTGTACATTGCCCTGGTATACCTGGTCGTTAGTACGCTGGGGTAAGCCCGAAGAAGGGTCGATGATAACGCGGCCCTGGTCGTCTTTCAACAGGTCGATAGAGTAGAATGCGCCGTATGGTTTGCCAACTGCTGCAGTTACAGACATACCACCGAAACCACCCAATACCACCTGGCTTACACCATCGCTCAGGCTAAGTACCTTGCTGTTGTTTTTGCTGTAAGTACCATAGAGGTCCCACCTGAAGCCGGACCTTGTAGAAACAGGTGTGAGGCGCAGGCTGAGTTCGATACCTTTATTTTGTATTTCGCCGACATTGAGTACTTGTGCAGTGTAGCCACTGGAAGGTGGTGCAGGTAAGGTAGCTACTATCTGGTCTATTGAACGGCTGGTGTAATAAGTAAACTCCAGGTTTATCCTGTCACGGAAGAAGCTGAGGTCCGTTCCTGCTTCCCAGTTGTTGGTACGCTCGGGACGCAGGTTGGGATTGCCAATAATGCCCTGGTAGGTATAGCCCGGCTGCCCTGCAAAAGGAAATGTGACCGTACCGAAATTTGTGAGTGATTGGGTAGAGACATATCCTGCATTGTTGTTGTTGTAGGCTTTTGCATCATTACCAACAGATGCGTAGCTGCCGCGTATCTTACCATAGCTCAAGATGTTGTCAAAGAATTTGCCATGCCTGCCCTGCGTAAATACCCACGAAAGATTGGCACTCGGGTAGAAGTAAGAATTGTTGCCGGCGATAAGTGTTGATGTCCAGTCGTTACGGGCTGTGAGGTCAAGGAAAATGCTTTTTTTGTAACCCAGCCTGAAATTGCCATAAAGGCCAACCCTTCTTTCGCGAGAGGCTGCATTTCCTACCTGGACGGGGCCTTGTGAATTTTGAAAACTGTAGAAATCGGGAATTACTAGGCCGCCTATCTTAGGATCGATCTTCGAATTAACCACAGTATTGTCGATAAGCTGTACGTTATTACCTCCGAGCATGGTCAAATCTAAATTCTCGCTGAGGCTTTTGCTGTAGGTAGCTATAAGATCGTTATATAAAGAGAGCCCATTATAGTCATTTTGTTCAAGGCCTCCCTGCGATATCTTGGGATTGTCGGCCCAAAAATCGTCGAAGGGCACAAGGTTGTACTTAGGCGATTTGTATGTAGTGCGTTCGGCTGAGACGTCACCACCAAAACGATCGTAAATATCCCAATGTTCATTTGGTTTAACGCCAAGTGTAAAGGCGCCCAGTACACGGTCGGTACGATTCCTGTTGTCGTAATTTTCTGCTACCCAGAACGGGTTTTGGGCATAAGCACCATAGTAACCGTAGTGCTGCACACCCGCGCTATCTGTGGTACCGTAGCCATAAAAAGGATTGTTGAGGTTCCTCAATTCCTGCACAGGTATATCGCGTGGTGTTTGCACCAGTGCATCCAGTACAGAGCCTTCAGCCTGCCCGCCCGATTCCACGCGGGATGCAATGTTCATATAATTTACATTGATGGTAGAGTAGAACTTGTTTGAAAGCTGCGTGCTACCATTGAAACGGAGGCTGTATTTGTTATAAAAGGTATTAGGTATCACGCCGGTATTATTAACTGCGTTCAGCGACAGGAAATAAGTCGATTTTTCAGTACCGCCTGCAAGTGATAAATAATTATCCCAGGTCTTGCCCTTGTTGAAGAAGTCCTTCACATTATTAGGCTGGTCTGAATAAGGTTTTACCAATTGCTGCCCGTTTATGATCTGTCCCCAGGGGCGCATATTGCCATCAAAAGGTTCTCCCCAGCTGAAGTTCTCCCTGCGGTCATTTGCGATGCCCTGGTAGATATTGCCCTGGCCAAACTGGTGCTGGAATTCCGGTATCCTTAGCACATCAGACAATGCATAAGATGTTTTGAAAGAAACTTCAGTTTTGCCGGGCCCTTTCCTGGTTTTGCCGGATTTGGTAGTGATGATAATGGCGCCGTTAGCAGCTACAGATCCATACAATGCCGCGGCAGAGGGGCCTTTCAATACTGTAATGGATTCAACATCATCAGGGTTGATATCGTTGCCGCCGTTACCGAAATCCACCTGCTCCCTGCTATCATCGGGATCCCTCAGGCGCCCGTTGTTACTGGTTATGATACCATCCACGACGATCAATGCATTGTTATTGTTCGTGATCGATTTTTCGCCCGGTAGTACTACGCGGGTAGAGCCACCCGGCCCGCCGGTAGTACTGGTGATGTTAGCGCCCGAGGTTTTACCCTGTAATGAGGAAAGCACGCTGACATTATGCCCCGAAGTGAGTTCATCGTTAGATAAAGTAGTGGCAGAATAGCCCAATTCTTTTTTCTCCCTTTTAATAGCGAGGGCCGTTACGATCGTCTGGTTCAACTGTGTAGCACTGCTGGCCATGCGGACAGTGATACTGTTGCCGGTAACAGTAACCTCTTGTGTGCGATAGCTAATGGCCTGGATCACCAGTACATTATTATCAGCCGGCAGATTGAGCTTAAAATTCCCGTCCACATCCGTGACCGTGCCGGTCCCGGTGCCTTTGACGTTAACACCGGCACCCGGCAGCCCCTGCCCCGTTTCGTCTAATACCTGTCCGGTGACCTGGCGCGCCTGGGCCATGACCACTTGAGTACCTACCGCCAATAAAAGAAGGAGTAGTAATAGTCTTTTTTTCATAAGCAAAGTTTTTCGTTGATGTGTAAGCGTTAATCGTAATATAATTCCTAACTGTTTTTGCAATTATTAACTATTTCGCTCAAAAGGGGGAGATTTAGGGGGATTAATAGTGAATTTATGACAAAATTCCCTCATAGTCAAGCCTTTTGAACCCCGTTCATTATAATTTTTTAAGAATTCGGTGATACAGAATTAACATACAGTAGCTTAGGCGTCTTAAAATATTATCCCCCTAAGGGGGTGAGAAACAGGGACAAAAAAACCATGCCCCAAAAGAAGCATTAAAAACGGGCCTATTTTAATGTAAATCGCCATCGCTTGAAAATTTAATGAATAAAATTTTACTGATAGTCAATTAGTTATGGCGGTTGCCTAAAATTTCTTAATAAATTTCTTGGCAAATCGGCTAGCTAATTATACCTTTGCCCTCCCAAATTCAAAGTCGGGGGTAATTTTTTATAAAAGCTGCAACCGGCGCATATTTAAGAGTAAACATCAACCAGTAAATGAGACATCTTAGTTTTAAAACACAATCGGCCAACGAAAAGATCGTAAAGCGCGACTGGTATGTAGTAGATGCTACCAACCAAACGCTGGGCCGCATGAGCTCCAGGATCGCAACGATACTGCGCGGCAAGAACAAGGCATATTATACACCCCATTTTGATTGCGGTGATTATGTGATCGTTATCAACTCGGGCAAAGCAGTACTTACCGGCAATAAAATGCAGGATAAGGAATACCAGACATTCTCAGGTTACCCCGGTGGCCAGAAGATAGAAATGGCTAAGGAACTGATAAGCCGCCGCCCTAACCTTATGATTGAGCGCGCAATAAAAGGCATGCTCCCTAAGAACCGCCTGGGCCGTGCAATGGGCAAGAAATTATTTGTGTATGAAACTGCAGAGCATCCGCACAAAGCACAACAACCAAAAGAATTAAAATTCTAATTACACAATAGTACAAAACCATTCAAGATAAATGGAAAAGCAAAAAAATGCCGTTGGTCGCCGTAAAGAAGCCGTTGCACGTGTTTACATGAGCAAAGGTACCGGCAACATCACGGTTAATGACAAAGAATATAAAGCATACTTCCCCATCATGTACCTGCAGAACCAGGTTGAGCTTCCGTTCAAAACGGTTGAGCAGACTGCTTCTTTCGACGTGGTAGTGAACGTGCAAGGCGGTGGCCCTAAAGGACAAGCCGAAGCGATAAAAATGGGTATAGCCCGTGCATTGTGCCAGGTGAGCGAAGATTATCGCCCTATGCTGAAAAAGCAAGGACTGATGACGCGTGACCCACGCTCTGTAGAACGTAAGAAATTTGGTAAAGCGAAAGCACGCCGTAGCTTCCAGTTCTCTAAACGTTAGTCGCTGGCTCGTATTCTTTATTTTTTTAACCGACAAGAAATTATTCAAATGGAAGATAATAAAAGCCTGCACCAGCAACTGTTAGAAGCCGGTGTACATTTTGGCCACCTGAAGAAAAAGTGGAACCCAAAAATGCTGCCGTACATCTTTGCAGAAAAGAACGGCATCCATATAATAGACCTCAATAAAACTATTGAAGGCCTTGATGAAGCTGCTGCTGCACTGAAATCTATCGCTAAGAGCGGTAAGAAGATCATGTTCGTAGCTACCAAAAAACAGGCTAAAGAAATAGTGGCTGAAGCAGCTGCAAAAATAAATATGCCTTTCGTTACCGAGCGCTGGCTGGGTGGCATGCTTACCAACTTCTCTACTATCCGCAAGAGCGTAAAGAAAATGCAGAGCATAGAAAAAATGCTGCAGGACGGTACTATGGACAGCGTAACTAAAAAGGAGCGTCTGACATTGACCCGCAGCAAGGAAAAAATGGAGAAAGTACTGGGCGGTATCTCACAGATGGGCCGTACTCCTACAGCTTTGTTCATTTGCGATATCAGCCACGAGCATATTGCTCTTGCTGAAGCAAAACGCCTGGGCATAACAACCTTTGCGATGGTAGATACCAACAGCGACCCTACCAAGGTTGACTATGCTATCCCATCGAACGACGATGCTACGAAATCAATAGCTATCATTACCGAGTATATCATTGCCGCTATCATGGAAGGCTTGCAGGAACGCAGCCAGGTGAAAGAGGAAGATGAAGCAGGCACTGAAGAAACTAACGAAAGAATGCGTGGCCTTGAAATAGAGGAAGAAGATGGTAAAGGTGGTGGCAAAGGCCGTCGCCGTGGTGCAGGTGCAGGTGCCGGTGGTGGCGCAGGCCGTGGTACAGGTGGCGGCGCAGGCCGTGGCGGTGCAGGTGGTGGTGCCGGTCGTGGTGGTGCTGGTGGCGGTGGTAATCGCGGCGGCGCAGGTGGCGGTGGTAGCCGTCCCGGTGGTGCAGGCAGCCGTCCTGGTGGCGGTGGCACAAGGCCCTCAGTAAAACGATAAAAAGTATAAGGAATATTAATACAGCCTTAAAGCCCCTCTTTTGGGGCTTTAATGATAAAATGCGAATTTTGCCCGCCCTGACCAGCGGGGCACCTTACCAAAATTATTGTAAACATTAAATAAAAAGGAAATAATGAGTACTGTAACAATATCTGCAGCAGATGTGAACAAACTGCGCCAGCAAACAGGTGCGGGAATGATGGATTGCCGCAAAGCGCTTACTGAGAGCGAAGGCGATTTTGAAAAAGCAATTGACTACCTGCGCAAAAAAGGCCAGAAAGTAGCTGCAAACCGTAGCGACCGTGAAGCCAAAGAAGGTGTGGCAATAGCTAAAGCTTCTGCTGATAATACATATGGTGTTATTGTGAACCTGAGCTCGGAAACAGACTTCGTGGCTAAGAACCAGGAGTTCGTTGACTTTGCACAGGAAATAGGCGATATCGCTTTAAGCTCTAAAGTAACCACTATTGATGACCTTAAGGCACAGCCTATGCAGGGTGCTACAGTGGGCGAAAAACTGCTGGAAATGGTTGCTAAAATAGGTGAGAAAATTGACATCATCCGTTTTGAGCAGGTATCAGCTGCAACAGTTGTCCCATACATCCACGCAGGTTATCGCATAGGTGTGCTGGTAGGGTTGAACAATGCGCCTAATGAAAACGTGATCGCAGCAGGTAAGGATGTGGCTATGCAGATAGCTGCAATGAACCCGCTGGCTGTTGATGCAGACAATATCCCCGCTGAAACACTGGAGCGCGAAAGGGCTATTGCTGTTGAGCAAGTAATGGCTGAAGGCAAAACAGGTGACATGGTGGAGAAAATAGCTGCCGGTAAACTGAACAAATTCTTCAAAGAAAATACACTGTTGCCACAGGCTTTCGTAAAAGACAATGGCAAGACGGTAGGCGACTACCTGAAATCGGTAGAAGCAGGACTGACCGTAGTAAGCTTTAAGCGTATAGCTGTAGGCTAGTTAATAATTAAAATTTAGTGTAAGGGCTAACCGTATTGGTTAGCCCTTATTTTTTTAATCTCAAATTACTATCCGTACCGGCACTTAATAGAAAATACCATAAATGTAGTATGGCATTTTCACGATCGTGGCTCTATTTTTGCAAGAGAAAGGAGAATGCGCGGATTAGCCATTAAAATTTAATATATTTACATTTTTAAAATAGATACATCCATTACTATTTAAACACAAGACAACGTATGAAAAAAAATCTACTCGTAATTTTAGCTGTCATGCTTTTGCCGTTCATGGGGCAAGCCCAGCGCTACATGGGTATCGCCACCAGTAACTGGAGCGGTACTAACGGCATCTACATTAATCCGGCCAGTATCGCCGATTCCAGGCAAAAACTGGTGATCGACCTGTTCTCACTGAATTTTGGTGTAGATAACAACCTCGGTACTATTAACTCAAGCAATATCTTTAAGGGCCTGGGCAGCGACCCTAAGCTTAGTGATATTATCAACCAGAACAATACAGGTAAATTCAACATGCTGCTTCCTTATGCAGAGGTTCGTGGACCGGGCTTTTTGCTGGGCCTCGGTACAAAGAGCAGTATCGCGCTAACTACACGCCTTCGTGCCTTTAGCCAGTTCAATAATTTTGATCGTGATTTGTACAGAACCACCACAAACGCGAATGACCAGGAAAATTATGATATAAATCCCGGGACTGGGAAGTTTAATTATACGGCACATGGCTGGGGTGAACTAGGCCTTACTTTTGGCCACGTTTTGTACAGCAATGGCAAGAATACGCTAAAAGGCGGGCTTACGGTACGCTATCTGCTGGGCGCTGCTTATGGTACTTTCCAAAGCGATAACCTGGAAGCGCATTATACTGCGGCAAACGATCAGTTGGTTGTCAAAAATACTACGCTCAACCTGTCGAGCAACGGTACTGCCTTTGCAAATGGCGGTGATATTTTCAGCAATATTTTTGACGGCGGTGGTAAAGGAGTAGGCGGCGACCTTGGATTTGTCTACGAGTATAGCCCCAATATCGATAAGTATAAGTATGATATGGACGGTAAAAAGGGTATTATCGACCGCGGGCGTAATACCTATAAGTTACGTCTTTCTGCCGCCATTACCGATGTTGGGTCAATTAAATATAACGGTACCTCCAACAAGACATACATAATAGCAAACCCGGGCACCACAAGTACCTTCAATGGCAGTGAGCTTTCCGACAGCTTAAAGGCCGGCTACAGTGATTTCAGGCGCTATGCCGGTAATCGTGGTATGCATATTGACTCTAGCACAGCATCTACAACCGTTCACTTACCTACAGCAATAGTACTTGGGATCGACTACCAGATAGTAAACAACCTGTACGCAAACCTTAGTTATATAGGCAACATTGCAAACAGGGATAATATTGGTAACTCGTACTACAGTCAGCTTACGCTTACTCCGCGTTATGATATTCGTGCCGTAAGCCTCGGTTTGCCACTTACATACAACTTTGTGAATAAAGGCTTCAAGGCAGGTTTAGGCGTGCGCGTGGGAGGCTTTATAATAGGTACCGATGATATCCTCGGCCTGTTCACTAACTCAGCCTATGGTGCAAACTTCTACTTTGGTGTTTCTGTACCATTGATAAATAACAAAAAACCTAAAGATAGCGATGGCGACCTTGTTTCAAACAAGAAGGATAAATGCCCCGGTGTAAAAGGTGTTTGGGAATTCATGGGCTGCCCTGATCCTGATACCGACCACGATGGTATACCTGATACTTCGGATAAATGTCCTACAGTCGCAGGTTCCAAAACAGCAATGGGTTGCCCTGATGCTGATCTTGATAGTATAGCAGATGCATCTGACAGATGTCCTACGGAAGCAGGTACGCTTGCAATGGGCGGTTGCCCTGACCGTGATGGCGATGGTATAGCTGATATTGATGATGCTTGCCCTGACCAGAAAGGTCTGGCACAATTCAAAGGTTGTCCTGATAGCGACGGTGATGGGTTAGCTGATAAGGATGATGCTTGTCCTAACGCTCCGGGCCCGATAGCTAATCACGGTTGTCCTGATACGGATGGCGATGGTATAGCTGATAACGAAGATAAATGCCCTACTGTAAGAGGAACTGTTGCTAATCACGGTTGCCCTGAAGTAAGTATAGAGGTGAAAAAACGCCTTGCATTTGCGGCTACGGCTATACAGTTTGAAACCGGTAAAACGATCATCAAGCCTAAGTCTTTCCCGCTGCTGGATGAAATTGTGAAAATACTGAATGATTATCCTGATTATTATATGACCATAGATGGCCATACTGATAACGTAGGCAAGCCCGATAAGAATATGATATTGTCACAAGGCCGTGCAGATGCTGTGAAGAATTACTTCGTAGGCAAAGGCATTGCAACAAGCAGGCTTGAAACACATGGCTATGGTGATACACAACCTGTAGCCAGCAACAAGACCTCTAAAGGAAAGGCCCAGAACCGCCGCGTGGCAATGGACCTGAAACTGAGACAATAAAAATCAATGGTTATAATAGGCAGAAAGCTCCCCGGCTAAGCGGGGGGCTTTTTGTTTTTTTGAATGCCCCGGGGTTTTATACAATTTTTGGCTTTTCTCTTTTTACTTTGGCATACAGTAAATACTATCTTTATGCTCAATGGGCATAGTATTCCGCCAATCAGTTAAAACAACTATAGTAACTTTTACAGGTGCAGCCCTCGGTGCCCTAATAGTTGTTGCGTCTACATATGTGCTCAGCAAGCAGGGATATGGCTTGACAAGAAATCTTACAGTTGAAGGCTCCCTAATGAATTTTGTGGTGTTGCTGGGCTCTTCATCGCTTGCTTACACCTTTACACAGAGATATGGCTCGCATGACCCGCGCAAAAAAGTACTAATAACCATCTGTACGTTCATACCCTTGGCTACAACAATACTG
>APMI01018980.1_pt1 | contig 16614 bp, 19 predicted proteins | sample 667938 | NCBI WGS metagenome assembly APMI01 (sample SAMN01084076, study PRJNA167559) | wastewater metagenome | biome: Wastewater | place: Denmark: Ejby Moelle, Odense | collected 2011-11-28 | reverse complement strand
GTCTGTGCTCACTTCTCGGCGGGTGCACACGGCACTGAGAGCGGCGTTCCGTCTTCCCGCTGCGCAACTTCCTGTCGACCGGCTTCAGTTCGAGCATGCGCGCACGTCCGAGCGGATATTGCTCTTGGAAACCCTTATGGCGTGGATGTCGGATTGGCCGTCGACGTTTCGGACCGGTGCTCGCTCTGCGGGATTGACGCAAAGAGCGTTTGCGAGGATCAGGCAACCTTCGACGCTGCAGGGCGAAGTCGCACGACTTCCGTCGGGATTCACGCGCGGGCGCCGCGCGAAGTTCGTGCCGCGAGTTTTCGACCGCGAGCTTCTGCGCCTATCAAGGACCGATATCGCCGCGTACCGTGCGCTTCGGGCAAAGCGACTTCAGGTATTGGCGGGGTTCGCGTGACCGGCGAGACGACAGACGGAGTTCGGCGTTGCGACGAGTGCGGCAGACCGATCGCGCGTGCTGTCCGGATCGAGAATGGGCACGCGTACTGCAGGACTTGCTACAGCAGAGCCTTCAAGCGAGTGACGTGCTCGGTCTGCGGAGGGCCTGTCCGCGCTCTTGACGATGGTCATTCGCCGGTTTGCCCGACATGTCGACGTAAGGATCGGTCGTGCGCGCGCTGTGGAAAGCCAGTCGCTAAGGCCGGGCGGATTGTTGGTCATCGTGCTGTTTGCGGTGCTTGTGCTCGCTATTACGTTTCGCCGCGACCGTGTTCGAATTGTGGGCAGTTGTCGCGGCGCCTCGCACGAGTAGCGGGCGACCGATTCGACGGGCCGGTGTGTCCTCGGTGCAGCAGTGAAGCCTTCGAGACTTGCAGCGTTTGCCATCGATATCGCGCAGTGGAACGTCGAGACGTCGATCGTCCAATATGTCGCCAGTGTGCGGCCGTAGAGCCTGCACGACATCAGTGCCCAACGTGCGGCTGCGGCGTACCCGGTGGCGGGGCCTCAACTTGCGCGCGTTGCACTTTGAGGGATCGCATACGCCGGAGAGTGGTGCTCAACGTCGAGTTGCTGGAGCAGCCCTGGGTGCGCTCCCTGTTCGAGGGGTTCTGTGCTTGGGATGGACTTCCCAAACAGGCCGGGAACATGACCGCCCGCATTGACAAGTATGCCGTCTTCTTTGCCACGATCGACCGCTGCTGTGATCGGCCGAGCGAGGTTAGCCAGGAGAGACTTTTCGCGCTATTTGGTGGTGAGGGGCTACGACGCTGCTTCCTTCCAGTTTCTTTCCTGTGTAAGCGGCTGGCGCTGAACTGGGACGCGACTGTTTTGGACAACTTGATCGAGGCTGGCCGTATCAACCAGTTGATGGAAACATGGCGGGCTGAGCCTTGGTTAGACGATCTGAGGAAATTCATTGATGAGCTTGAGTGCGGACCGAATTCACTCAAACCAAAGACCATCAGGACGTACGTGACCGCCGCCGGAGGTTTGCTCGCGATGGCGCAGGTTGAATCGCTAAGCGCTGTTACGCAGACGCACCTGAATCAGTTCCTCCGACGACATCCCGGGCACGCGGCCAATCTCAACGCCTTGGTGCGCCACCTTCGCGAACGCTCCGGCGTCGCCCTCGAACTGAAGAAGAGGACCGCTGCTGCGCTCGCCAAGAAAGAGCAAACCGTTGTGGAAAAGGTCAAGTCGCTTGCGGAGCGCCTCGAAGCCGAAACCGACCAACGTCGCGCCCGGGCCTTTCTGGCCGCTCTAATCGCATCGCTCTATCAACTGCCCATCAAGAGCGTTCTTGCGTTGGTTGTCGGCGACGTTGTAATGGACCCAGAGGGACTTGTATTGTGGCCAGAAACCCACTGCATTCGCGTTGAGGGGCGTTTCGCGGAACTACTCCGACGCTGGCTCCTCGCAGCTCCCGTGTCTGGCTTTGTCTTCGCAGGCAGAAATGGAGTCCAACCCATCTCCTATGATGCGGTTCGATATCAGCTGCAGGGAAGGAATTTGCAATCCTAGCGGCGGGAAAATGGCTTTCAGAATCGGGAATCGGAGAGCTCGGAACGATTGGCTTTGTCGCAACCTAATCGCTTGTGCCAATTTTCTGGAGGCGTGTAATCGATTCGGCTTTTGCAAATGGGTCGTTCAGGCTAGCCCCTGTTCGAACGTAGTCGGGGAGATCCATTTCACCGTTGATGAAACGGCGCGCTCGGTCTTCTTCTTCGGATGAGGGCGTGAAGCCCTCCAAGATGACGGACGCGCGCGCAGCCCTGTATGCCTTTTCGCGACGGCTCCGCTCGTCGGTCGTGATCTCGGATCGCTCCGAATGCTGGGCAGATGCGCCTGAGAGCTTGTCCAATTTTTGCTCCATAGACTCAACGAAAACAACTGAACTCTGAATCAATCGGGAGACTGACCCCTTCCCTGCCGCTGATCGCCGTGGGCCTCATAATTGGACAAACGATCCCGCTTTATACGCCCGACACAACAGTGTGCCAAGGCGCCCCACAGTAAATCCTTTGATGCAGAATCCCTCACGTCGCGGAGCCGCCTGCTGATTGATACACCTATGCTCACGCGTATGCCCTTTGTCGGTTTTGCAAGCGCCGACCTCGGAACTGGTCAATCGGCCTGTCGCGGCCAGAAGAGGAGTCGCGTCTGCCCAGGATAGTCGACCGCGGAATGATCGCACCGGCCTGAAACCTGACGTACGAACTACGTCAGACACAATACGGAAGCTGGAGGTGGAAAAGTGAGATGGAGTGCTTCAAAAGCGCTATGCGTTGCGTCTCTGTTGGGCTGCGTATGTGGACAATCTTGGGCAACCGACCGGAGAGTGCCCCTAGCGCCACAGGATCGCATTCAACTGACCAACGCCTTTGGCATAGGCATCCCATGGACGCCAAGGCTTGCAAAATCAATCGATGGCCGCCCGGTGATCGTGGGGGTCGTGCTGTTTGACGGAACGCGCAATGATCGCCTGAATGTGCCAGACGATGAACGTCAGACGGTGATCGGCCATCTCTATGACCGCCTGAAGATCAACCCTTCAATCGCGCTATTGCGCTATCAACCCGGCGCTGGCACGCAGCCGATGTATCCCGACGCCTTGTTAGATGCTGCTACCGGATACACACTGAGACACGTGGCAGATAAAGAAGTCGACGAAGTTCTGAAATTCATCGACGAGACAAGAAAGCATGCGCCAGATTCGGACGTTCGTCTCTTGGTATCGGGGTTTTCGCGTGGCGGGGCTACGGCGCGTCACTTCATGAATGTGTTTGATCAGCGCTGGAGAGAGCGTCAGCGAGTGGGCTCACCTCCGCGATTCTTTGCTTTGATTTTCGATACGGTGCCCTTTGGGCAGCGGGGAAAACTCCTTCTGCAGGTGCCAGCGTCCGCGGACATGTTCTATCACTTCGTTTCAATCGACGAACGTCGCGTGGCGTTTAAACCGGTTCTCGATGTCTCGCAAGATAGTGTCCCTGGCCGCATCGTCACCATACCTATCCCTGGCGCTCATTCGGATGTTGGAGGTTCTTATGTCGGCGGTGTGGGGTCGGAGTACCTCGCCGATATTGATGCGTTGTTGTCGGGGATGGGGCTGCTGCCCCAGCAATGCTTCGAGGTCGATGGCGATGCGCGCCTCCAAGGGAAGAACGATTCACGCTGGCTGATTGAACGATTGTTGGGTATTGGCGCGCCAAACACGACGCAGGACATCCAGTCCAGAGAAGTTATCGACATTCTCGCTGATCGCGTGCCCGAGGATTTCTGGGACGGTTGGAATGCACGTATGCAACAGTTGGAGTTCGACGGGAATTTCTCCAATACGCGCTGTACGGCTAGAAGCGAACTCGTTATGCCCGAATTCGCGGTTACTCGCACGGCGAACGGCTTCGATGTGGTTTCGTTGCCGCCGATAGAACTACCAAGCGCACGCATCCTTACCGAGAATGGTCAGTACTTTCTGACGTACACGTTTGATGGGACTTTTCTTAGTAAAGTGGAAATCCCAGCGTCGGTTTTGGATAATATTCCCGAAACAGGGAGTGCAAAGCTAAGCTTGTCCATGTTGCTGGACGGCGACGGCGGTTACCACTTTGCTTGGTTTTTGAACGCGCGGCGAATACAGTAAATAAACGACTAGTCTCACTTGAGGAGTATGTCCAATGCGACGGTGCAGTTTCGCAACGTCGCGCCCAGTGCGCTCAACGCCGCTTTCCAGCCCATGCCATCCAGGTCTGGAGTAGGGGGGCGTCCGTACAACTCTCCTGCGCCCGTTGTTGCTCGACCTGCCAGCCCCGCCGCCGCGCGCTGTCCGCGGCGGTCACAAGCAACATATCGTGATAGCTGCGAGGCAGACCTGAAGCGCGGCACAGCCCATCAAACTCACCGCGCGTCAAATCGGGTGAAGCCAATCGATCCAAGGCATCCATGAAACTCGCGTGCGTTCGCTCGAAGTCTCGCTTCGGCAGCGCTAGATTAGCGCTGCCGATCGCAGCCCTCGATTCACTGGCAACAACACGAAATTCGTCCAAATCCGCCTCATACACATGAAGACTGTCGGCGACGTGATTGTACGAACCCGGCTCCAACCCAAGCCAGCCTGCAAGTATTTCCTGAAGCATCGTAAATTGGACGATGTTGTAGGGCAGACCTCGAAAGAGATCGTTGCTACGCAAGAGCTGTAGCCATTCAAGGCGCCCGTCGCGAACCTTTAAGAGCGAACAAATGTTACACGGAACGTCTGGGGTCGCGGGATTGCCGCCGCGAGGTGTGTCGATCCGTGGATCCCAAATCTGAAGCACAACTTGCCTCCCGTGAGGCGCGGTGCTGAGAGCCTCAAAAGCGGCCTCAATTTGATCGATCTCGTACCGGTGCCGCAGACGGTGCCCGTATGCGCCAGGGTATTGGTCCCCCGTCCCAGAAAATCGCGGCAAAGCCGGATTCCAGAAATTAACGAGTTTCGCGTCGTTTCTGCCTGCGAGAATCCAAAAGCTCTCGACAATCGCAAAAGCAGGATTGATGGCGGGAGTGCGCGACACGACCCACCTCGCACGTGGATTTTGGATTGATATGGCGCAATGGAGAAGTTCCTGCACTGTTCCTGCACGACTATCTTGCTTCCGCGCCTGGCTTCCGTTCAGGAGTGCATCGGCCGCCAGGAGCCATGCGTCGTCAGCAGTTTCAGCATTAAGACAGGTGAACAAGTTCTCGTTCCTGAATTGGGTGTCGTTGTCTGACAAATCGCTCGATTGGAATAACCACTATGTGGAAGGCACCTACGGACACTACCCGCAACCTCTTGGCGAATCCTCGAGCTGCGAACGAACGCGTCGTAGCTTGGCAATCGCCTCTCGGGCCTTGGGTTGCCAGTCATTGAACTTATCGAGATCTTGGTCGTCTTTGAAACCGTTGTTAACGTCGACCAGCCGGCCGATATTGTCGACTAACTCTTCGCTGTTACCCCCTTTCGCCTTAATACAAGCGGCTAGGAATTTCAGGCCATCAATCGCAACTGGGTTTCCATCGTCGTGAAAGCTTTCTGTGGCGCCCCAAAGATCGTCCAAACATTCGCGCCAGAGTTTGCCAGCGCTTCCAGCTTGTTGAGACGCCCCGCCAGCTAGAAGATCCGCGATCATGGGTATATGAGTTGGATCGGTGTCCAGCCACTGGTCGATGAGCGGAACAGCAACTTGCGTAGGAGATCGCTCGTTTTTCGCTGCACGGGCGTCCGCAGTTATCGTCGTAATCAACCCAGGGGAAATTCCATTTCCAACACGCTCGCACACATGAACTTGCATACGCCATAGCTCAGCTACATTGACCGGCCACCACTGACCGAACTCCTGAGCTCGGTAGTAGCCTACGCAATCCAGCTTCCATTGGTCTCCTTCAACTCGGCGACCCTTGAATTGAACCAAACAAAAGGATGCGAAGTTTCTTTTGTTATTGAGTTTGAAGTCCAGAATCGGGTCGATAAGGACAGCGATTGCTTTTGAGCTGTCCTTGCGCTTCCTAAGCACCGCGATCGCATTGTCGATTTGGTCGAAAACACCAGAGTAGCGATACAGACGAGTTCCGTGTATGAACGGAATTCTCTCCTCGATGTTAGAACGTGGCAGTTGCCACCATTTGACAAGCTGTTCTGCCTTGGATAGGGCGCCGCTATCGATCGAATACTGTGGATGCTTTGACGGAAAAGGCAACCTTCCTGGCGCGATTGCCGCCTTTGAGAAGTCAATGGTACATATTAGGACGCGGCGGTTCGCGTCCGACTTTGCGGCTTGAAGAGCGCGAGCATAAACATCATCCAGGTCTGTACCAAATATTGAGACGGGTCCTGTTGAACCCGGGTCAGACTCCCACAATCGTCTTGAAATTGATGGACCGGTTCGCTGGACGGTGCCAACTCTATGGAATGGAAGGCAGGTTACGGTGCAAGTCGGAGCACTAGGAAGGCCATCCAACTCAATTAGCTGAAAGATATCGTTATTGCCTAGGTCGGCATTACCGAGGTTTCCGCCGGAGATAACGAGCGTTCGATGGGGGTGTTCGACGCTACCATCATCGTCATAGATGTGATCAAAGAAGAGCGCTCTATGGTGTTTGTGGCCGTGCACTACGACACTGAAGTTGTTATTTCTTAGAAATTGCCGCAGGAGACCGAGGTTCAATATATCGGCAAAGGGCCTTATCTCCTCAGACGCGCTTACCGGTAAGAGGTGATGATGAAGAACCGCAATACGAACTGATTGTGGCCCCAGATCCTCCAGCAAAGAGGTGATTCCTTGGAGCTGTGCGTTCGATATCCGCGCTACGTCTACTTTGAAAAGTTTCTGTATTTCGGCGCTAAGAGCTTGTTTCCCGTGTTGGGTCAATTGATCAACGTGCGCTATTAACGCTGGCGAAATGTCATCGCGAATCGTTTGAGACCAGTTTGAGGAGTTGATTGGAACAATCGCCCACCCGCCGCCAGGATCCCTGAGGATGTGCCTCTCCGGTGATTCGGAGAGATCGATTCCGGCGCCGTCGTACAGGTCTACGCCGTCAAGAAGCGGAGTCACTGCGTGGGCCAACGGCTCACGCCAAATCGACATAAAGTTCTGATAGCGGTCGCGCGTGCTCGGGGTACTACCGCTTTGTACATCGTGGTTGCCTGGAACAACGACGATTTTACTGGCGTCGATTCCAAGGGGCGAAAGTTCGTCAAGCAGTACAGCCTTGAACGCCCTCATCCCTTCCAGATCGCAGCACTGGCCGACGTCACCGGAAACGATCACGCCGGCGAGCGGCCGACGATTTTCTATGAGGTCCTGTGCCAGCGCCTTTAGGGTGGCGGCGTACACGTCCTTCCGCGTGCGGGGGGCGTTGTTGGGAAGCTTGGCCTTACTGCTGTCCCCCTCCTGAAACGTCGCCTGCGACGTGAAGTGGGCGTCTGTGACGTGAAGAAATAGAGCTTTTGTCTTTTGCATTCGGTCGTTCTGAGCGCTTTTTCGGTCAAGGGCCACAAACTGGGACATTTCGCTGGTGGCGACGGTCTTGCAGGATCGTCCCACTGCTGTTCCAACAATACAACCGGTTGCTGGCGGCTCCTCCGGGAACTGTTGACGCCTTGAGGAAAACTAGTCGCCGCCCTGATGGCTATTTTCGCCACCTTGTATGCACCTCGACGCTGCTGGCGGCTGCCAGGTCATCACAGAAATGAAGATGTTTGATTTTCGAACAGACTTGACCCACAATCAAGTCAAACCTGTGCGATTTCGGCACGCCTCTAGGGCCTCAACGATGCTTTCCAATGACCAGGATGTGGCCGCCGTTCTAGCGGAGTACTGGGACGAACGTACGGCTGAGCTCGACGTGGGTACGGACCCCTTTGGATTGAGCCCGGGGATGGACTCGCTAACGGCGGTCGATGTTTTGCTAGATCTTGAAAGCAAGTTCGAGCTCAAGGAGGCTCTGCCGGTCACGCTCATCAAGCGCGGCGGCTACGAATCCTGCGAGGAATTTGTCACGCTCATATCGGAAAATTTGAAGCGGCACATTGCAGGCCTGGCGCCCGCATGCGGCGCATGAGGGAAGGAGCGAGACCATGGCTGATGATCTTGAGGCTGGGAGATTGGCACTCGGCGCGCGACTTAAGGAAGCAAGGGAGTATCTCGATTTTTCGCAGGACGAGGTGGCTGAAGCTGTGGGCATTAGCCGATCGGCCGTGTCGTTGGTAGAGAGCGGGCAGCGGAAGGTGGAGGTCTTCGAGCTAAAGCGCTTTGCAGCCCTGTTTGACCGACCCATTGAGTTCTTTACGGGTGAACGCCTGCCGGCTACTCCGGCAGCAAACGAAATAGTGGCGCTCGCACGGGCCGCCAAGAAGTTGTCAGCCAAAGATGTTGAAGAACTTCAGCGCTTTGCGGAGTTTCTTCAGTCTCGGGCAGAGGGGGCTGGAGGCAGCAAAGATGTCTGACTTCCGGACCGACATTTTGACGGGTCACAAAGAGGCAGAGCGCGTACATCGGCAATTTGATACGCAAAGTCGTTACGTGCAGTCGGGTGCCCGAATCGATGTGTATCGACTCGCGCATGATTTGGGCATTCCAGTCCTTTTCCGGCCGTTGGAGGGTCTGCTTGGCGTATACGTCAAGGATCCAGTGCCCGGGATTTTGCTTACAACGCAAAGGCCCGAATCTGTTCAGCGATTAACCTGTGCTCACGAACTCGGACATCACTGTCTAAAGCACAAAGCAAGCTACGACGGCGAAGACGATGTGGGAGTCGTCCTGGGGAAGTTGGCGAACAAGGCGCCGTCAAGCGAAAGGCAGGCAGACGCATTCGCCCACAACTTGCTGATGCCCCGCTGGCTCTTAGCCGAGAACATCAAACACCTGCGGCAGCTTGATCTTCGCCTGCCGGATCCGGTTGCCGTCTACCAACTCGCCGTAAGAGTTGGCGCTAGCTACATGGCTTGTGCACTCACGCTGTCGAAGCAGAGTCTCATCAGCCGTGGGGACCTTGCCTCCCTGCTGGCGACACAGCCGCGTGAAATCAAAGCGAAAATTCTCGCCGATCTGACCATGCCCGACTGGCACCGTGATGTCTGGCTGCTTTCCGATGCGGATGACGGCGCAACCATAGAGACTCGATTGGGCGATGTGCTCGTGGCCCGCGTCCGCGAGGCGTCCACTGCCGGATATTCGCTCGAAACTGGTGCCCTGGCGACGGCCGGTTTTACTGTGCTCGCTACGCGGGAAGCGAGTTCCTGGGGAAGTGTCGGGCAAGAGCCGCCAGACGTCGTTGGCAGCTTCCCTCCGTACGAGACGGTTGCGCTAGCCAGCAAGCGGGGTCAGACGGCCTTCGAGATTCGACAGAAGCGCCCCTGGGAAGACAACGACGGAATTCCTGCCGTCCGTCTTGGCGTGAGTATCACCATACCCACGAAGGGGCTGTCCGAGTTGGACCGCGCTGCGAGAAAGCGGGCAGCCAGTGTCATTTGATCTAGAGCTCGATCTGTCCGAAAGACTGCCCGTACCTCGCGACCAAGGATCTCGCCCGACTTGCCTCGCTTTCGCCGCCAGCGACGCACATGCCTATGCGCGAGGTGTTCCGGAAGTGGCATTGAGCGCCGAGTACGCATTTTTTTACGCGACCCAACGGATGGCGGGGAGTTCGGTGAGCGGACAGGGCGTCACGATGGCAGCGATGCTCGCTGCTCTCGCAAACGAGGGCCAACCCGAAGAGTTGCACTTTCCCTACGCGATACAGCCTCAAGGCTCAGCACTGCCTGTGCCGTTAAGCCCATTTCCACAGCCTATCTATACACGAGTCAGTGATTCGCAGTCTTTCAAAGCGGACCATGTGATTGACTCGTTAAGGGCGTCACGGGCCACAATTGTGATTCTGGATATTACTCAGCAGTTCGATCGAGCCTCGGGAAATCCTGCACTAGTGGAGGCCGTGCCCGGCGATCGGATTCGAGGTCGACACGCAGTCGTTGCCGTTGGTCTGGCGCGCAATCACCGGTGCGATTACGTGAAAGTCCGGAACAGTTGGGGGAGAGGATGGGGGCAAGAAGGACACGCTTGGTTGTCACTCCCCTATCTCGAACGACAGATCGTGGCAACTGCGAGGTTTCAGTAGATGGCTTTTGCGCTAAATCGCGAGTCGATTGTCGCCGCATGGCTCGATGGCATGGACTTGCTGGCAGAACGCGGAGCGACGGCGTTCAATATCGTTTTGGACGTTGCCAAGCCGCTTGCGATTGGCGAGCCGGAAAAGGCGGTCTTGGCAAAAGTGGACCTGTTCCTGACAGGGCACGGGAAGGGCAGTCTCCAAACCGTGGCAAATACGATATTTCCAGACTCCCTCTACCGTCGCCACGGCGCCAAGGGGGTCTTCGAGATCTACCCCACCAAAATTTACCCCGCCCTCAAAAAAGACAATCCATGGGGAACATATGTTCATCGGATGGTGCGGCGAGAGGATAGCAAGGGCAGGATCATCAATCCTCTTGAGCGGGTCATTGCTGCCCTGAGAGTCGAGCGTGCCGTACGAGGCCCCAAACGATCCCGCTATGAACTGGGAATGGTCGACCCGTTCACGGACATCTCGATTGCTGATCCGACGCTGCCATATTCCAATCGGGCCCTCGGTGGCCCATGCCTTAGTCATTTAAGCTTTAAGCTTGACCCGGCTTCTGGCGAGGTGTGCCTGATCGCGTTCTACCGATCGCACTACTACGTCGAACGCGCGCTGGGTAACTTGGTCGGGCTGGCCCGACTACTTGCATTCGTGGCGAATGAGGCGGGTCTCGATCCGGGGTCGCTCACCTGCGTGTCCTCGTATGCGCTGATCGACATCGGAGATCACTGGCGACGATCGGAAGTATCGCAGCTAGTTAGCGAATGCAAACTGCTGCTGGCCACCGAGCACATCGCTTAGCGCACGGGCGGAAGCCGGCTTTGGGGCGAGTTGGTAGAGTCGCCTAATTCCCGCTTCGAATTCGGCCTGCCCGCCGTAGCTCGGGTGCCGGACGTATTCGCAGCTCAAGCCTTGCGCCGTCAGCAGCGCTACAGCGTCGTTTCCGATCCCGATAAAGCGGGTCGGTTGCAGTAGATCGAACAGCATCTCGTTGATTTCCCAAACCTGCCTGAGCTCCTTTCGAGAGTGGCAGCGATTGGACATTGGTTCGCCGCTCTCAAATGGGTGGAATGGAAAGGCGTTCCAAAGAAATGGGATCCGTTCGACCTCCCGGATGAGGCTCCAGACTACCGTCGCCGTCCGCTCGGCCATCGGCGGGCCCAAAGTCGCCCTTTGAAGGGGCCGAGAATCGCAGACCTGACCCAGGACTGGCAGGCGAACCTCGTCGGTCAAAGCCAGACCGGTTCGTCGCCCCCCCCGGTAACCCAAGTCCCGCCCCATCCAGATGTCACCTACACCGCTGTCGATTGCTGCCGTCAGGAAAATCTCCAAATTCCGTAGACGGATTCGAGGAGCGTTAGGCAGGTCGTGGACTGGGCAACGCTGAACGTAAGGATTGAAGACGTTTGGGAGCTCGACGGAAGAGATCCGCTTCAGGAAGGCGTTGATTTTCTTCATGGCATGGTTATAACGCGAATACCACCTCAATCAAGACGGGAGCCCATATACCCGACGCCCCGCCGCCAGCACTACTTAGGCCCGCACAGTAACGCCACTGAGCATTTCCAGCAGCACCTATCCGAACTGGAACTCTGCCTGCGCCGGCTGGCTCGCCTGCGGGCTAGACCGAAGTGCTCTCGCCAGCAGGACCGCCGTGCGAACGTCGACTGCTTGCGCACCTAACAGAATGGCCTCCCCGCGCTTGTTCGCGGTCAGGTCGTAATGTGGGAATCGGGCAGAGCCTTGAAACCAGGAGCGGCGCAAACCGAGACGTGCCGCGAACTCATGCAGTTCGTCAGTCGAGTCGGCCAGAAGGTGGCACCAGAGACGCCCCCGCCACTCCCAGATGGCTTCGTCAACATAGACCATCAGTAAACGCCCCGACGTGATACCCGTAGAACTGCCGCGTATGTCCCCTTGCGAGGTATACGGATTATACGCTATCGTATCTCAAGATGGAACTACTCAATGAGACTCTTAGGCCGCGGAGCGAGCTCGTTTCGGCGTTGAGGGCTTTCATGCGCGAGCGCGGCTACAACACGAATAGCCTTGCACGGGCTGTCAGCATTCCCCAGCCGACCGTTTATCGAGCGTTGATTGCGGATCGAGGCAGGACCAATAAGACGCATATTGCGTTATGCGTTTATGCGGATATTGATCCGTATGTGAGGAGTGAAGTTCGCCCGGAATCGAGCCAGACACTGATGTCCGTCCTGCGCGAAGTGTGGGATGGGTCAGAAAGGCACGCCCGTGCCTTGGCGCGATTGCTGCGTTCAGCATGCGAACTTCAAGATCGCTCACGCGCAACGCCTGCCCCGAGAAGACCTCATGCAAACTGAGCCCCTACAAGCCGTTCGGTAGCCAACCACAAGGCAGAGGCCCAGGGCCTGGTGTCCGATGCCGCATCTGGATCCACCAGCCGGGCCTAGCCGGCTGAACCTTCAGAGGGCGTTGAGGATTACCTAAAACTGCCCCCACGGAGCGTTCGTTGAAAAATGCCCCATCCTTCTCGGATGGCTCCGCGACCGCGCGCATGGGCCGCGTGCGCTGAAGAACTCCCAAGTGCAGATTCCGGCGCGATTGGCAGTTTAAAGCTACAAGGGTAGTGTCTAGCGATGCAGCCGCAGCAATAGGCGCTGCAATATAGGCCATTGCACCTTCGGAGAGATCAGTTGGAGCACAGGCATTATTGAAATTTCGTGATTGGCCGCTTCCCCGGAGATCTCATCTAGATGAATAGTCGAGCGCCTGAAGATTGCAGCCAGGTACCAAAGCGTCGCAAGATTCTTCTGCCGAAGCTTTCTTGCGCCAGGATAGGCTGATTTTCTCGAGCATTGCTTTAAGCCGCGGCCATCATTCCGCCAACTTCTCCTTACAGCCCTTGAATGGCTGGATTGAAGTACCTCGGATTGAGCGCGTCCGTCGCTGAAGTATCCGCGGCGCAATCCGAAAGCAAGAGGGACTTTCTTTCCAATCGGTCACCCGCGAAGAGTCAGCCATTCAAAGGGGGCTCCTTGGTAGCCAGTCACGCCCAGGCCGCGTATCCAACGTTCAAGATTCGCGGCCAATTGCGCATCATAAAAAGTCGTGAGACCTATTCCGGTTTTGCATAGAGGGCGGCCCTTCTGATCACGCAAATCATTGGGGAACTCAGGCCCCACACCCCCAAAATATACGAAGTCGTTGCTGATCAGGACCCTGTTGACTCCCGTATCACGAGCAACGTGATCAGGGTTCGGCGAGCCGTCAGGGCGGGAGTGAAATGAGTCACGCTGTTGCCAAGCAACCCCAGCCGCAGCTCTGAAGTAAATATTGTCCCCGCAACTTTGCTTCCGACTGCCATTGCGGAACGGCTTCTTGACTTCAAACCGCGGGTCTTGGTCGTACTCGTCAAATGGCATCGTCTCGGTGACCCGCATCGCATAGACCAAACACCCACGGCGTCGGACACTTCGATCACCGCTTCCACTGCCGACCACCCAATCGCCGATGTTTGCGCTTTTGCGGATACCGGGCTTGCAAGTCGCGAGCGTGCAGTAGCTGTAGAACGGATTGGGCGCAAAACCACTGTCGTACCGAACGACATAGGAGTGAATGCGCGTCATCAGCAGGGATGCCGCTTGAGTGGAACCGGGTCGCAGGCACCGCCGTCGGGCCTCTCCCACGAGTCCTTTCCGTTGATCGCGTCGATGATTGAATCACCGTTCCATCCAACCAAGGCGTCCGCGTATTCTCTTAGTGCATCCGGCAGGTCGCAGTCTTTTTCGCCATGCTCCCAAACGCCAACAATGCGTTTGCCCTGTTTGGCGGCATATTCGATTTCCCAGTTTACCCAGTCGCTGTTCTTGGTTTCGGGTGAGACGTAGCAAATGAACACCCCAGCCCAATTGATGGCAGGCGCAAGGATCTGCGTCTTGATGTAGTGCTCATCAGTGGCATTGTTGAACTTTCCTGTGTGGATGGAGGAGTCCCGGACTTCCACCCCTTTCGGCGCCAACAAATCCTTGAGCTTCTGGAGCCCATGATCGTCCTTATGGACATGGCTGATAAATACATTCCTTTTGTCTGTCACCTGTCACCTCCAAGGTCTCGGACATTCTGATGATGAATCGGGTTTGCCGCAGGTGTGGCAAGGATTCGTCGCCTGCTTATAGCAAGTACGGCTGTGCGGCTCTTTCCCCAATGCTGATTCTTGCTTTGCCTGAACACCGTATGTGTGTAGTCAACTGCTATCGAGGAAACAGCGCTAATGGTCACTTTCTCAGGCGTTGAACAATGCGAATGACGTGCACTACTAATTCATTCAACGCTAGGTCCTTGCGCCCCAATTCCTTGATGATCGGCACGATCCAGGCTTCGATACCGGGATAGTACTTGGAGGGATCGCTAAGTACCTCATTCCACAGTTCCTCGGCCACGTAGCCGGTTGCACCTATAGGAATGGGCACCAGACCGTGTTCGATAGCAATTTGGAATTCGCGGCGAACGCCGTTAGCAGGGGTCAGGTTGCGCGTATCGTCTAGCTTGTTGCCGAAGACGAAGATCGCCACACCAGCTAGCGAGATCATTCGCTGACGATACTGTTCCCACAAAACCTGTAGATTGTCGCCTTGCTGCGGGAACGGCCTCACGATCAGTTGGTCTTCAGAGAACTTCAGCGGGTTCCCATAGATAGCCTCGAGAGCTCCGTTGATCACGGCACTCCCCACGCCCCAGCCGAAGCCATTCACCACACGGCTGTTGATATTCACGCAACCCTTCGACAAGTTATGTACGAAGGCGAGGGCAGTCTGCCGATCCCAAATACCGTACTCTTCGGCACTCCCAGAGAAGAACACCGTGTTCTTTCTGAACCTGCTCTCGATGAGCTTCAGGATGCGAGGAATTTCGCCGTAGTCAGCAACCAGCAGCGTTTGTATCCCGAAGCGCTTCAAGTCGTTGACCCGAAGTTCCTGCCGGCGCCGCTCAAGCGCCTGGTCCTTCGGATCCGCCGCGACCGCTGCTTTCATGATGCAGTAGTGCGTGCGCTTGGCTCCCCCGTAGATGTGCAGGCGACTCAGGATGTAGTCTAGGTTCGGATCGCTGAAACTAAAGCCGATGAAGAGAAACGTCTTCGAGACGAGATCACCTAGCAATGCGGTGACGAATGGCGCCCGCTCGACGTGGTACCGCTCGTACTGCTCCTTGTAAAGCACGGCAGAGTGCGGATCGGACACGTCGCCATGCATCTTGTAGACCACCGCATCGCGCTTTGGCTTGGTGCTCGTCATCTGCTCGATCTTGTACTTCACGTCGGCGACCCGAAACGCCTCGCGCAGAGCATCCTCGATCAGCGTGTCGTAGTTAGTCGTCCAGTAGGTGCCGACAGGCAGGCGCGCTATGATTTGGTGAACTTCGGAGCTTTCGGCCTGCTCGCTGAACTCCTGAAGGATCTTCTTGGCCACGCCATCTGAATTGCCGCCTCGTTGGTTGACGTGATACTGCGCGACCGCGATCAGATCGTGCTCCAGCTGGATGTTTAGGCCTAGTTCGTCCGCGATGTCTGCGAGAAGCTCTCGCCAGTCTACGTAGCCGACAGCCTTGGACATTCCTGCTCCCGCAAAGAAGGCCGCAGTGTCGTTTTGCAACTCAAGCGCGTACGCTTTTATAAAGGCGTCGATTTCGTGGTCAGGTGTGATGGACATTGACTGAAGAAGTAGGAAAGTGTTTGCCCGTATTTTAGGGTGAGGAGTAGGTGGAAACCTATTTGCGGCGGCAAGAGCAGTCTTGGAATCATGCCGAGCGCGCATGACCCGGTCGTTTGGATGTCTGAAACCGATCAGAGGCGGTGGCTGACTGTCCTTGTTTCAACGATCGCTAATGCTGCTTAGCAGTCTCCCGTGGACGCTCGGGTTCTGGCGAGGAGGAGTTTCGGCTTCGGCTGCGACCGGTCGGTGATCTGCCGTTAGTACGGGCCGGCGTGCTGGTATAGGCGCCAGTTCTATTGCGAATACTAGCGCGTACGAAAGCTAGCCCTCCACTCCCACGGCGGCAGCGGATTGGAATCAGCCCATAGACCCCGACGCTCAACGCGCGCGGTGTCTTCGGCGACCAAGACGGCTGGATCCCGCAAGTATTTACGATAGGCCCAGGCCATGCCCGTTCGTACCTGCGCAAGGTTCACGTCCACACCGTCGCAGACGACGCGAGCGACCGTACGGCCGTAGCGATCGGTGTTCAAAGGACGAAGCTCAGCAGACTTCCCGAAGCACATCGAAGACAGAGCTTCCTTGGAGCGCTGCCCCCAAGGCTGAGACTTCTCGGGTGCATCGATTTCGGAAAGGCGCGTCTTGATCGTTTCCTGAGCACACCGCGCCGTGAGCGTGTCGCCGTCCGCAATCGCGACAATCACGCACAGGAGTATCTCTGCAGACATTGCTGGCGAAGCGCCTCGCTATCGTACGGAGGGAAAATTCGGCGCGATCGCCAATGGGGCCTCTGTCAACATCGACTCGGCGGCCACACCTGCGTTAGCTGTCGACCGGATTGCTT
>APMI01005181.1_pt1 | contig 16621 bp, 12 predicted proteins | sample 667938 | NCBI WGS metagenome assembly APMI01 (sample SAMN01084076, study PRJNA167559) | wastewater metagenome | biome: Wastewater | place: Denmark: Ejby Moelle, Odense | collected 2011-11-28 | reverse complement strand
GTCAGCACGATCCTTTTTCCGACGATCGGCGAGAAGCCGGAGCGCTGGATGCGGTCGCGAATGAGTTCAAGCGTTTCCTCGATCCGGGCCCGCACGATGCGCGAGATGAGCGCGCGCGGCACATGGGTCGGCTGGTCGCGGTCGTCCTCGCCGATGGGCGGGACGGTGATGATGTCGCGCTCGTCGCCGGCATTCGGCAGGGCCGAGCCGTGAACGACCTTGAGGCGTTCGGCATCCTCGATGCGGGTCGAAAGACCGCGCGCGAGGTCCGTGGTGACGTGGTGGCCGCCGAGCGATACGGCGTCGGAATGCACCAGCTTGCCTTCGGCGAAGACGGAGATCGTCGTCGTGCCGCCGCCCATGTCAATGCAGGCGCAGCCGAGTTCGACTTCGTCGTCGACGAGGGCCGAAAGGCCGCTCGCATAGGGCGTCGCCACCATGCCCTCGACGGAGAGGTGCGCGCGGTTGATGCACAGTTCCAGGTTCTTCAGCGCGGTGCGCTCGGCCGTCAGCACATGCATGTCGACACCGAGGACGTCGCCGTACATGGAGAGCGGATCGCGGATGCCGCGCTCGCCGTCCAGCGAGAAGCCGGTCGGCAGTGAATGGAGAATGGCGCGATCCTGACGCAGCGACTGCTGGCCGGCCACGGCGAGCACCTTGCGCAGGTCGTTGGCATCGACTTCCTGTCCACCGAGATCGACGGTCGCCGTATAGACGTCGCTCTGCAGGCGGCCTGCGGAAACGTTGACGATCAGGCTCTCGATGGTCAGGCCCGCCATGCGCTCGGCCGCATCCACGGCAAGGCGCACGACGCTTTCGGCCGCATCGAGATCGGCGATCACGCCGTTCTTCACGCCGCGGGATTTCTGATGGCCGATGCCGATGATTTCGACATTGTGCGTGCGGCCCGGAAGGATCTCGCTCTCGGCGCGCGGCGTCAGCCGCCCGATCATGCAGACGACCTTGGTGGAGCCGATGTCGAGGACCGAGACGACGTGAGCGCGCTTGGAGGAAAGCGGCTTCAAGCGCGGCAGGCCGAAATGGGACGAACCGAAAATGCTCATGTGCGCTTCGCTGCCTTCTTCAGGTCCTTTGCCCTCTGCTCGACCGCCGCATTGCGGCGTTCCAGCGCCCCTTCCGTGAGCCGCACCGTGGTGCGGTCCTCGAGCCGCAGGTCGACCGCGGCGATGTCCCGTTCCAGAAGCCCCTCTTCGCCTTCCAGCGTCGCCAGCATGTCCATGGCGCGGGGCACATTGTGCTCCGGCAGCTTGACGACGATGCCGTTGTCGAGGCGCAGATCCCAGCGGCGGCCGGCGACCCGGATATAGGCCTTCACCCGCGCCTTGATCTCCGGCCAGTTGTCGAACTCGTCGGCAAAGCCGGCAGCGGCCGTCTCGGCATCGCGGCCGACGAAGAGCGGCAGCGAGGAAAACTTGTTGTCGCGCAGCGGCGCGATGACCGAGCCGTTCTTCTCGATCAGCGACAGGTCGCTGCCATGCTGCCAGATGGCGAAGGCCTCGCGCTCCTTGAGCGCGATCTCGATGGTGCCCGGATAGATCTTGCGCACCGAGACGTCCTGCACCCAGGGCAGCTCGGCGAGCTTGGCGCGGGCATCCTTGACGTCGAGCGCGACCAGCGAGGTCGTGCCGTCGAGGCCGAGGCGCTCCAGAATGTCGATTTCGGAGGTCTCGCGGTTGCCGGAGACTTTCACGTCCTCGATGGCAAAGCCGATGGCCGTCGTCGAAGCCTGGGCGAAATCCTGCGAATGGCCGCCGAGCGACATGCCGTAGAGGCCCGTCGCGCCAAGAAACGCTGCGGTGGCGACTGTGCCGGTATGGCGCGGAATATGGATGCGGCCCGCGGCGAGGCTGACAAGGAAGCGAACGATCCGGCGCAGCGGGCGCGGCAGCACGCGACCGGCTTCCGTCTCGGAAAGCGCGGCGGGACGCACCCTGCTCTTCTTGACGCTCAACGCAAGCACGACGCGTCCTCCACCATCCACTTCAAGAACTCACCAAAGGAATGGCCGGCATGTTCGGCCATTTCGGGCACCAGGGAGGTAGGGGTCATGCCGGGCTGGGTGTTGATTTCCAGCCAGACAAGCTCGCCATTCTCGGAGAAACGGTCGTCGTAACGGAAGTCGGAACGGCTGACGCCACGGCACCCGATCGCTTGATGCGCCTTGAGTGCGAGTGTTTGTACTTTTTGGTAAATATTCGGTGAAATTTGCGCCGGCAGGACGTGTTTCGAGCCGCCTTTTACGTATTTCGAATCGTAATCGTAGAAGGCGTGACCCTGCGGCACCACCTCCGTGACACCGAGCGCGACATCACCCATGACGCCGCAGGTGAGTTCGCGGCCATAGATGTAACGCTCGACCATGACGCTGTCGCCATAGCGCCATTCCGAGGACGTGATGATCTGCGGCGGATGCGACTGATCTTCCTTGACGATGACGACACCGAAGGAGGAACCTTCCCGCACCGGCTTGACCACATAGGGCGGCTTTATCGGATGGGCCGAGGTGAAATCGAAGCGGTTCATCAGGCGCTGCTCGGCAATCGGGATGCCGGCGGCCTTGGCGACGATCTTCGCCTGCGCCTTGTCCATGGCGAGCGCGGAGGCGAGAACGCCGGAATGGGTATAGGGGATTTCGAGATATTCGAGGACACCCTGGATGGTTCCGTCCTCGCCGAAGGGGCCGTGCAGCGCATTGAAGGCGACATCCGGCTTCAGCTCGGAAAGCACGCTGGCGATATCGTGACCGACATCGACGCGGGTGACATCGTAGCCGACGGTTTCGAGCGCATCGGCGCAAGCGTTCCCCGACGAAAGGCTTACCGGCCGTTCCGACGAAAAACCACCCATCAGCACCGCGACATGCTTTACGCTCATAGAACCCTCGACTGAATTCCGCACTGTGTCCCTCGTCCCTTGTGCGGACCTGTTTTCTTCCCGATCCGACTCGCCTGGCGAGATGGGACCACTAGAGCGGCATTAAGGTTAATGAAGCGTTTACTTTCGTTAACCTGATCCCTCGCGAGACGAATTTTCCTCGCCCCGAATCAAGACACTCCTCGATTCTCTCCTTGGAATCAGAGAGTTGCGGCCGTGGCAAGAAAAACTGCCCGACCCCGCAACACGACAACGAAAAAGGGCCCCGCCGCAGCGGAGCCCTTTCATGGTTACCAAGGGAAGATGGATCAATCGGTCTCGCCGACGACCTTCCAGATCACGCCGCCGATCACCGCGCCGAGAATCGGCGCCAGCCAGAACAGCCAGAGCTGCGACAGCGCAGCGGTTTCGGCAAAGAGCGCCACGCCCGTCGAGCGGGCCGGGTTCACCGAGGTGTTCGTGACAGGGATCGAGACGAGATGGATGAGCGTCAGCCCGAGGCCGATCGCGATCGGCGCAAAACCGGCGGGCGCGCGGCCATGGGTCGAGCCGAGAATGATGATGAGGAAGAAGGCCGTCAGCACCACTTCGGCCACCAGCGCCGCCGTCAAGGAATAGCCGCCCGGCGAAAGCTCGCCATAGCCGTTGGAGGCGAAGCCCCCGGCCACGAACCCGGCCTTGCCGGAAGCGATGAGATAGAGCACCGCCGCCGCCGCGATGGCACCTGCAACCTGCGCCACGATATAGGGCACGAGATTGGCCGCCGGGAACTTGCCGGCAACCGCAAGACCGACGGAAACGGCCGGATTGAAATGACCGCCGGAAATGCCGCCGACGGCATAGGCCATGGTCAGAACTGTCAGGCCGAACGCGAAGGCGACACCGAGAAAGCCGATGCCGACCTCCGGAAAGGCGGCGGCGAGTACGGCGCTGCCGCAACCGCCGAAGACGAGCCAGAACGTACCGAGAAACTCAGCAGAAAATTTCTTGAACATGAATGCCCCCTGATCCGAGCCTCGCCGATGCGAGGCATCATCGCGCAATCATCGCGCGACCGAGCATAGCATTCCCTAAACTTCGCTGAACAGAGGCTGAATGAAGGCGGCCTATCCGGCCCGGCAGTCATTCCCTCTCCCCGACGATCCGCCAGAGCATCGCGCCGATCACCGCGCCGAGCATCGGCGCCAGCCAGAACAGCCAGAGCTGCGACAGCGCCGCCGTTTCCGCAAACAGCGCAAGGGCTGTCGAACGCGCCGGGTTCAACGAGGTGTTCGTCACCGGGATCGAGACGAGATTGATCGCCGTCAGGCTGAGGCCGATGGAGATGGGCGCGAAGCCGGCGGGCGCGCGGTCATGAACCGAGCCGAGGATGACGAAGAAGAACAGGATCATCAGCACCACTTCGATGACGAAGCCCGCCCTCAGCGAATAGCCGCCCGGAGAAAGCTCGCCATAGCCGTTCGCGCCGAAGCCCCCGGCGGAGAATCCGGCCTTGCCCGACGCGACGAGATAGATCGCCGACGCTGCGGCAGCCGCGCCCGCGACCTGCGCCAGCGCATAGGGCAGCACATGGCGCGCGGGAAACTTGCCGGCGACGGCCAGCCCCACCGAGACGGCAGGGTTCATGTGCCCGCCGGAAATCCCGCCGATCGTATAGATCATGGCCATCAACGCGATGCCGGCGGAGACGGAAATGCCGATGATGCCGATACCGACCTGCGGAAAGGTCGCGGCCAGGATGCCGCTGCCGCTGCCCACGAAAATGAGCCAGAACGTGCCGATGAACTCGGCGGTGAGTTTCCTGAACATGCATACCCCCATTTCAAACCCCGCACGGCAGGGCGCCGCCGCACTCAAGGTGCGCGCGTGTCTCACATCGTTTCGGATAAGCTTGCCGATGGGGGAGAGGGAGTGGCGTGGCGTCGAGGACGCCCGCGAACTCCCCAGCAAGTTTGACGGATCAGGCCGTTGCGCGGCCCAGGAATTCCTTGACTTCATAGCCCGGCATGAACTTGCCGAGGCGCTTGATTTCCCATTGCAGCAGGACGCCGGAATGTTCCAGCACGCGGCTGCGCACGGTTTCTCCGAGATATTCCAGCTCGTAGCCGGTCGCCTGCCCCGTATTGATCATGAAGTTGCAATGCATGGGCGACATCTGCGCGCCGCCGATCATCATGCCGCGGCAACCCGCCTCGTCGATCAGCTTCCAGGCCGAATGCCCCTCGGGATTCTTGAAGGTCGAGCCGCCGGTCTTCTCGCGGATCGGCTGCACGGTCTCGCGATGCTGGCGCACCGCATCCATCCGGGCGCGAATCTCCTCCTTGTCGCCGCCCTTCCCTTCGAAGACGGCATGGGTGAAGATGAGGCCGGCGGGAGCTGCGGAATGACGATAGGTGTAGCCCATGTCCGCATTCGACAGCACATGCCGGTTGCCCTTGCGGTCAACGGCATGCACCTCGACGACGAGGTCCTTGGTCTCTCCGCCATTGGCGCCGGCATTCATGCGCAGAGCGCCGCCGATGGAGCCGGGAATGCCGTAGTAGAACTCGAAGCCGGCAATGCCGTGGTCGAGCGCCATGGCGGCGATGTTCTTGTCAGGGCAGATCGCGCCGGCCTTGATGCGGTTCTCGCCGGCCAGTTCGACATCGCCGAAACCCTTGGCGGAAAGGCGAATCACCACGCCGGGAATGCCACCGTCGCGCACGAGCAGGTTCGAGCCGACACCCGTCACCGTCAGCGGTACCTCTTCCGGCAGCAGCTTGAGGAAGGTCGTGAGATCTTCCACGTCATGCGGGTGGAACATCAGCTCGGCAAGACCGCCGGCGCGGAACCAGGTCACGCGATCCATCGGCGCATCCGGCGTCAGGCGGCCGCGGACCTCCTTGATGCCCTCGCCCAACGACGCCAGAAGTTTTGCCCCATCAACCGTCTTCATGCCACCTCACCCGAAATGCCTGCAAGTTCCTTCGGCAGCGCCTGCGCCCAGTACGTGATGCTGCCAGCCCCCAAGAGAACCACGAAATCGCCGGGCTTTGCAATGCCGGCGACGGTCTCCGCCAGCCCTTCGGGCGCGGCCAGGAACCGCGCGTCGCGATGGCCGCCGGATTTGATGCGCGATACCAGCTCCTCGGCGCTGACACCCTCGATCGGGTCCTCGCCCGCCGCATAGACCGGCGCGATCAGGATCGTGTCGGCATCGTTGAAGCAGCCGGCGAATTCCTCGAAGAGGCTTGCCACGCGGCTGTAGCGGTGCGGCTGATGCACGGCGACGATCCGGCCCGAGCAGGCTTCCCGCGCCGCGCGCAGCACGGCCTTGATCTCGACGGGATGGTGGCCGTAGTCGTCATAGACATTCACGCCGTTCCAGCTACCGGTCAGCGTGAAGCGGCGCTTGACGCCACCGAAGCTCGCAAGTCCCTTGGCGATGGCGTCGGGCGCGATGCCGAGGCGCTGGGCGACGGCGATGGCCGCCGTCGCGTTGGAAACGTTGTGGCGACCGGGCATGGGCAGGCGCAGGTCCTTCATGGAAATCACCTGGCCGGTGCGGCGGCGGCGGATTTCCACGTCGAAGACGGAAGTCGCGCCGTCCATGCGGATATTGCCGAAGCGCACGTCGGCCTGCGGGTTCTCGCCATAGGTGATGACCTTGCGGTCCTCGATGCGGCTGACCATGGCCTGCACTTCGGGATGGTCGAGGCACATGACGCCGAAGCCGTAGAACGGCACGTTCTCGACGAACTGGCGGAAGGCCGCGCGCACGGCGTCGAAATTGCCGTAATGGTCGAGATGTTCCGGGTCGATATTGGTGACGACGGCGACATCCGCCGGCAGCTTCAGAAAGGTGCCGTCCGATTCGTCGGCCTCCACCACCATCCACTCGCCCTCGCCCATGCGGGCATTGGTGCCGTAGGCGTTGATGATGCCGCCGTTGATGACCGTCGGGTCCAGCCCGCCCGCCTCCAGCAGCGTCGCGACCATCGAGGTCGTCGTCGTCTTGCCGTGCGTGCCGCCGATGGCGATGGCATTGCGGAAGCGCATCAGCTCGGCGAGCATTTCCGCGCGGCGAACGACGGGCAGCAGCTTTTCGCGCGCCGCGACCAGTTCCGGGTTCGTCTTCTTGATGGCGGTCGAGACGACGACCACTTCGGCGTCGCCAAGGTTCTCGGCCTTGTGGCCGACGAAGACCTCGATGCCCTTGTCGCGCAGGCGCTGCACATTGGCGCTGTCCGACTGGTCGGAACCCTGCACGCGATGGCCGAGATTGTGCAGCACTTCGGCAATACCGCTCATGCCGATGCCGCCAATGCCGATGAAATGAACGAGCCCTATGCTCTGCGGCATCTTCATGGTCGTTCTCCCTTGAATTGTGCGATCGTCTTGCCGCCCGCAATAGCCTCTACCATGGAGGCTAGCAAGCGCGCGGCGTCCGGTTTGCCCGCCTTTCTGGCATTTCCGGCCATGGCCGCCATGCCGGAAGGATCGTGCATCGCCTTGGAAACGATGCGCGAAAGGCGCTCCGTCGAAAGCTCGCCTTGAGCGATCACCTTCGCCCCGCCGCCGGCCGCGAGCGCCGCGGCATTGGCCGCCTGGTCGTGATCGAGCGCGTGGGGATAGGGCACGAGGATGGAAGGACGGCCGATAACCGAAACCTCCGAGACCGTCGAGGCGCCCGAACGGCTGACGATGAGATGGGCATGGCCGATGCGCGCGGCCATGTCGGTGAAGAAGGGCGAAACCTCGGCGGGAATGCCGAGATCGGCATAGGAACGCACCACCTCGTCGCGGTCTTCCGGCCGCGCCTGCTGGGTGATCTTCAGCCGCGCACGATCCGCCGGCTCCATGGCGGCGATCGCCGAGGGAATGGCCTTGGAGAAGAACTGCGCGCCCTGGCTGCCGCCGAAGACGACGAGGCGGAATTCGCCGTCCGTCGAAGCCTCGTAGGGAATGCTTGCCGCTTCCAGCACGGCCGGGCGCACCGGGTTGCCCGTCGTCACCGTCTTGTCCGAATAAGACCCGCCCGTTTCCGGCAGGAAGCCGCCGGCAATGGCCTTCACGCGGGCGGCGAGCGCCTTGTTGGCGCGGCCCATCACGGCGTTCTGCTCGTGGATCATCGAGGGAATGCCCATGCCGGTTGCGGCCAGCAGCGGCGGCAGGGTTGGATAACCGCCGAAGCCGACGACGACCTTCGGCTTCAGCCGCGCCATCAGCTTTCGCGCAGTGCGGATGCCCTTCCAGAGCGTCAGGAGCGACCTGGCGACGCTGAACGGATTCTTCGAACCGATGGTCGCGGAGGGAACGATGTGGATCTCGTCCGCCGGGAACTTGCCGGCGAAACGCTCGGCGCGACTGTCGGTGACGAGATGCACCGCCCAGCCGCCGGCCTTCAGCTCATGCGCAAGCGCCTCTGCGGGAAAGAGATGGCCGCCGGTACCACCGGCGGCGAGAAGAACGATGCCTTTTGTCATGCAAAACCCTTATTCAGCGGGCGCCACGATGCCACCGCGGAAGAGGCTGCGCTCGGAGGCGCGCTTTTCCGGCCGGTGGCGGGTCAGCGCCAGAACGAAGCCGGCCGTCACGCAGATCGCGATCATCGACGAGCCGCCATAGGAGATCAGCGGCAGCGTCATGCCCTTGGCCGGCAGCAGTTCGAGATTCACGCCGATATTGATCATCGACTGGATGCCGAGCTGCAGCACGAGGCCGGCCACGGCAAAGCGCGTGAAATCGTTGCGCTCCTTGAAGGCATGATTGAGGCCGCGCATCACCACGAAGGCGAAGATCAGGACGATGACCATGCAGAAGACGATGCCGAATTCCTCGGCCGCCACGGAGAAGATGAAGTCGGTGTGGCTGTCCGGGATGATGCGCTTGACGATGCCCTCGCCCGGCCCCTGGCCGAACCAGTCGCCGCGGATGATGGCCTCGCGCGCCGTATCCATCTGGAACGTGTCGCCCTCGCCGGTCATGAACTTGTCGATACGCGCCGCCACGTGCGGCAGGAACGTATAGGCCGTCAGCAGGCCGCCGACGCCCGCCCCGCCGAGGATGATGATCCACAGCCACGGCATGCCGGCCATGAAGAACATGCCGCCCCAGACGGCGGCGGTCAGGATCGTCTGGCCGAGGTCGGGCTGGGCGACGAGCAGCGCCGCGACGATGCCGAAAAGGATGATGGCGAAGAGGTTGCCGGGGATTTCCGGCTGGCGGGCATGCTCGGCGAAGAGCCAGGCGCAGATGACCACGAAGGCCGGCTTCATGAATTCCGACGGCTGGATGGAGAAGCTGCCGATGGAAATCCAGCGCCGCGAGCCCTTGACCTCGACACCGAAGAACAGCGCCAGCACCATGGCCGCGAGCGAGACGACGAGCAGGATCATCGCCGCCCGGCGCACCTGACGGGGCGACAGGAACGAGATGCCGAACATGACGGCGATGGCCGGCAGCAGGAACATCGCATGTCGCTTGACGAAGTGGAAGCTGTCCAGCCCCAGACGCTCGGCCACCGCGGGGCTTGCCGCGAAGGACAGCATGAAGCCGAGGCCCATCAGGAGGATGAAGGCCGCGAGGAAGAACCGGTCTATCGTCCAGAACCAGTCCGCCAATGCACCACGTTCGGCACGACTAACCATGTCTTTTTCCTCGTTAGACTTCCACCAGCATGGACACGCCCGGCAGCGCCGCCACGTGCTTCACGAAGGCGTCGCCCCTGACTTCGAAATTCTTGTACTGGTCGAAGCTTGCGCAGGCCGGGGAAAGGAGAACGGCGACGGGGCCGCTGCCATCCTTGCCGGCATCCGCCGCCGCGTCCTCCACGGCGCGCTCCAGCGTGCCGGAAATCTCGAAAGGCACCGCCTCGCCGAGCGTCGCGGCAAAGGCGGGCGCCGCCTCGCCGATGAGATAGGCCTTGGCAATCTTCGGGAAGAAGCCGCCGAGGGTAGAGATGCCTCCCTCCTTCGGCACGCCGCCGGCAATCCAGTAGATGCGCTCGAAGCTCGAAAGGGCCGGTGCGGCCGCATCGGCGTTCGTCGCCTTGGAATCGTTGACGAAGAGCGTGTCGCCCTTGCGGCCAACCGGCTGCATGCGATGCTTGAGCCCGGGGAACGAGGCAAGGCCGGCGCGGATTTCGTCCTCGCTGACGCCAACGGCAAGGCAGGCCGCGACGGCAGCGGCCGCGTTCTGCGCATTGTGACTGCCGCGCAGCGTCTGGATCGGGGAAAGGTCGGCGATCTGCCGGCTCGCGCCGCCCTCGGCAAGGATTAGACGCGCGCCATCGGCATAGATGCCATCGGCCAGCACGTTGCGCTTGGAGATGCGCACGACCTTCATGCCCGTCCGCTCGACGCGGTCGGCGATCATGGTGCAATAGGTGTCGTCGACGCCGACGATGGCCGTGTTGCTGCCGGCAACCAGCCGTTCCTTGACTTCGGCATAGTGCTGCATGGAGCCGTGCCGGTCGAGATGGTCTGGCGTCAGGTTGAGCAGGATGCCGGCGGACGGGTTCAGCGTCGGCGCAAGGTCGATCTGGTAGGAGGAGCACTCAACCACATAGAAGCGCCCGGCCTTCGGCGGATCCAGCGTCAGCACGGCCGTGCCGATATTGCCGCCGAGCTGCGTGTCGCGGCCGTTCGTCTTCAGGATATGGGCGATGAGCGCCGTGGTGGTCGACTTGCCGTTCGTGCCGGTGATGGCGATGAAGGGGCAGTCCGGCGCATGCGCGCGGCGCTCGCGCACGAAAAGCTCGACGTCACCGACGATCTCCGCCCCGGCCGCACGGGCGAGGTCCGCACTCCAATGGGGCTTGGGATGCGTGAGCGGCACACCGGGCGACAGCACCAGCGCATCGACGGTCTTCCAGTCGAGCGCGCGCAGATCGCGGGTCCGGATACCGGCGGCGGAGGCATTCTCCACGCTTGCCGGATTGTCGTCCCAGGCGATGACATCCGCCCCGCCGGCAGCGAGCGCCAGCGCCGTCGCAAGGCCCGAGCCGCCCAGCCCGAACAGCGCGACCGACTTGCCCTTGAAGGTGGTGACGGGGATCATGGGCCTTACCGCAGCTTGAGCGTGGAAAGGCCGACCAGCGCCAGCACGACGGCGATGATCCAGAAGCGGATGACGACCTGGCTTTCCGTCCAGCCCTTCTTCTCGAAGTGGTGGTGGATGGGGGCCATCAGGAAGACGCGCTTGCCGGTGAGCTTGAACGAGGCGACCTGGATTATGACCGACAGCGTCTCCATGACGAAGAGGCCGCCGATGATCGCCATGACGATCTCGTGCTTGGTGGCGACGGCGACGGAGCCAATGAGGCCGCCGAGCGCCAGGGAACCTGTGTCGCCCATGAAGATGGCGGCGGGCGGCGCGTTGAACCACAGGAAGCCGAGGCCGGCCCCGATGACGGCGCCGAGCACGACGGCGAGTTCCCCCGTGCCGGGCACGAAATGGATCTGCAGGTAGTTGGCGAAGACGGCGTTACCCGCAAGGTAGGCGATGACGCCGAAGGAAGCGGCCGAGATCATCACCGGAACGGTGGCAAGACCGTCGAGACCATCCGTGAGGTTCACCGCATTGCCGGCCGCCACGATGACGAAGCCGCCGAACAGCACGAAGAAGATGCCGAGATTGACCAGCACGTCCTTGAAGAAGGGGAAGGTGATCGAGGAGCCGAAGGTGGAACCGGCCGCGCCGGCCGAAAGCGTGGCGCGCATCATGAAGAAGGTGGCGATGGCGGCGATCAGGAATTCGAGGCCGAGGCGCGCCTTGCCGGAAAAGCCCTTGTCCGTCTGCTTGGTGACCTTCAGATAGTCGTCGTAAAAGCCGATGGCGCCGAAGCCGAGGGTGACGAGCAGCGTGGCGACCACGTAAACGTTGGAAAGATCGGCCCAGAGCAAGGCGCTGCCGACGATGCCGGCAAGGATCATCAGGCCGCCCATGGTGGGCGTGCCGGCCTTCTTGAAGTGCGTCTGCGGCCCGTCGGCGCGGATCGGCTGGCCCTTGCCCTGACGGATGCGCAGCGACGAGATGATCATCGGACCGAACAGGAAGACGATGGTCGCGGAGGTGAACAGCGCGGCGCCGGTGCGGAAGGTAATGTAACGGAACAGGTTGAACACCTGAATGGTGTCCGCCAGCTCGACGAGCCAAAGCAGCATTGTCACCCTTTCCCCAAAGGTTCCCCAAGGCGTCCCCGGTGTGACCGACCGGAGATGGGAAGCAAATCACATAAAAGATAAGGTCCGGCGGGCTTCACCCGGCCGAACCTCCCTCAACTCTCGTATTCCCTCTCGGAGAACACCGGATATTTGTCAAGCAGGGCAGCCACGATCCGGCTGAAACCCGTGCCCTTGGACGACTTCACGACAAGCACGTCGCCCGGCTGCACCGCTTCGAGCGCATGGATAGCAAGCGCATCGGCCGTGTCGCGATATTCCGTCTCGATCCCCTCGGGCAATGCATCGCGCAGCGCCGCCATGTCCGGGCCGCCGAGCCAGACCGTGCCGATGGCGGCGGAAACGAGCGGTTCGGCAAGGCCGGCATGAACGGCCGGCGAATGCTCGCCCATTTCCAGCATGTCGCCGAGCACGGCGATGCGCCGGCCGCGGCCATGCGGCTCGGCATCGTGCAGCAGCGCGATGGCCGCGCGCATCGAGGCCGGGTTGGCATTGTAGCTTTCGTCGATCAGCGTGAACCAGCCGCCGTCCCTGGCGAGCCGGTAGCGCCGTCCCCGGCCCTTCTCGGCTTCCATGGTGGCAAGGCCGGCCATGGCCTTTTCGATATCGCCGCCGGCAAGATGCACCGCGCCGAGCACCGCGACGGCGTTTTCCGCGATATGCCGGCCGGGCGCGCCCATCGGCACTTCCAGCGTCTGCCCGCCGACGGCGGCGCGCAGGAGACTGCCCTCCGGGCCGCTCGTGAAATCGAGCAGACGGAATTCCGAGGCGGGATCGGCCCCGAAACTATGGATATGCGAGACGCCAGCCGCCTTTGCCGCCCTTTCGAGGAAGGCGAACTGTTCGTTGTCGCGGTTGAGGATGGCGTGGCCGCCCGGCACCAGCCCTTCGAAAATCTCGGCCTTGGCGGCGGCGATCTCCTCCAGATTACGGAAATTGCCGAGATGGGCGGGCGCGATCGTCGTGATCATCGCGATATGCGGGCGCACCATGCCGACCAGCGGGCGAATCTCGTCCGCATGGTTCATGCCGATCTCGAAGATGCCGTAGTCGGTGGTCTCCGGCATGCGGGCGAGCGTCAGCGGCACGCCCCAATGGTTGTTGAAGGAAGCGACGGAGGCATGCACGCTGCCCGAAGGCGACAGCGCCTGCCGCAGCATCTCCTTGCTCGTCGTCTTGCCGACCGAGCCGGTGACGGCGACGATGCGCGCCGCCGTGCGGTCGCGCGCCGCGCAGCCGAGGTCGATCAGCGCCTGCAGCACGTCCTGCACCACGATCATCGGCGTAACGAGGCGGCCGAGCGCCGGCAGCTTGCCCTCGCTCACCACCAGCAGGCCCGCCCCGTTGGCGACGGCGAAGCTTGCGAAATCGTGGCCGTCGACCCGGTCGCCCTTGATGGCAAAGAAGGCCTCGCCCGGTGCAATCGCGCGGCTATCGATGGAAATGCCGGTCACGCCCTGCGGCAGGTTGCCGATGGGACGGCCATGCATGGCGGCGATGAGGTCAGCGCTGCTCCAGAGCCAGTTCAACGGTCCAACTCCTCCAATGCCTTGCGCAGTTCGGCATGGTCGGAGAACGGCAGCGTCACGGCTCCCACGGTCTGCCCCTCTTCATGCCCCTTGCCGGCGACGATCAGCGTGTCGCCCGATTGCAGCATGCCGACGGCGCCGCGGATCGCCTGCGCACGGTCACCGATCTCGGTCGCCCCCTTGGCGGCAGCCATGATTTCCGATCGGATAACAGCAGGCACTTCCGAGCGCGGGTTGTCGTCGGTAACGATCACCACATCGGCAAGGCGCGTGGCGATCTCGCCCATGATCGGCCGCTTGCCCTTGTCGCGGTCGCCGCCGCAGCCGAAGACCACGATGACGCGGCCCGTGGTGAAGGGACGAACGGAGGTCAGCACGTTTTCCAGCGCATCCGGCTTGTGCGCATAGTCGACATAGGCGAGCGCGCCATTCCTCGCATGGCCGACCAGTTCGAGGCGGCCGGACGCGCCGATCAGCTTTTCCAGCGCGGCCATGGCGACAGCGGCGGGAACGCCCGTCGACATGGCAAGGCCGGCGGCGACCAGCGCATTGGCCACCTGGAAATCGCCGGCCAGCGGAATGTGGACTTCGAATATCTCGCCGCCGGCATGGATTTCGGCGGTCTGCTTGTGGCGGAAATGCTCGACGCGCTTCAGCGTCAGATAGTCGCCCTTGCGGCCGACCGTGCGCACGTCGAGACCGGCCTTGTAAGCAGCCTCGATCGCAACGCCCGACCATTCGTCGTCGGCATAGATGACAGCGGGCGCGCCCTTTTCCATGAGCGTATCGAAGAGCCGCATCTTGGAGGCCATGTAGTGCTCGACCGTCGGATGGTAATCCATGTGGTCGCGGCCGAGATTGGTGAAGGCGGCGGCGGAAAGCTTCACGCCGTCAAGGCGCGACTGGTCGAGGCCGTGGCTGGAGGCCTCCATGGCGGCATGGGTGACGCCGGCATCGGCAAGCTCGGCGAGCAGCGCATGCAGCGAAACCGGATCAGGCGTCGTCAGCGAGCCGTAATCGTTGCGGCCGGGGGCCACGACGCCCGTCGTGCCGATCATCGCGGCCGCGTGACCGGCATGCTCCCAGATCTGGCGGGTGAAGGAGGCAACGGACGTCTTTCCGGCGGTGCCGGTGACGGCCACCATGGTTTCAGGCTGGCGACCGTAGAAACGCGCGGCGGCAAGCGCCAGAAAGCGGCGCGGCTCGGCGACAGCGACGACCGGCACGGATGTCTCGACCTTCGTTCCCTCGGCAACGACGACGGCGGCTGCACCGCGGGATACGGCATCGGCTATGAAGGCGCTGCCATCGGCCTTGGTGCCGGAAACGGCAACGAACAGATCGCCGGGCTTCACCTTGCGGCTGTCGGTGGCGATGCCGGTCGCGTCTATCGCGGCGGCTGCGCCCAGGGCATTGGTTTGAGGTCCGGCGAGGTCACTGATCTTCATAGTCCGCTCTGTTGCTTTCTGTGGCAGCCGTTCCGCTCTCGAATCGGCGTCCCGTCATCTCCATTCAATAAGACACAAGCAAGGCAGACCCGTCCTCACCAAATTTCGGCTTTACACCGAGAAGCGCGGCGGAACGGCGGATAATCTCGCCCACCATCGGCGCGGCGTTGCTGCCGGCGGTGCGCCCGCCGCCTTCGCCCGTCTGCGGCGCGTCGATGAAGGTCAGGACCACATATTTCGGGTCGTCGATCGGGAAGCCGGACAGGAAGGCGTTGAAGTTCTGCGTGTTGGAATAACGCCCGCCCACGACCTTGTTGGCCGTGCCCGTCTTGCCGCCCACGTTGAAGCCCGGCACCAGCGAGCGCCGGCCGGAACCGTCATTGGCGTTGAGCTTGAAGAGGTAGCGCATGCTCTCGACCGTCTTGGGACCGATGACGACCTTGGCGATCTCGTCCGCCTCTTCCTGCGTGCGCGGCAGGAAGGTGGGGTTGAGGAGCTTGCCGCCGTTGATGAGGGCAGCGCCCGCGACCGCCGTCTGCAGCGGCGTCGTGGAAACGCCGTGGCCGAAGGAGATGGTGATCGAGTTGATCTTCTTCCATTCGCGCGGCTGCGTCGGGGTCTTCACCTCCGGCAGTTCGGTCTCCATGCGCGTCAGCAGGCCGAGCCGGGTCAGGAATTCCCTGTGTCCCTCGATGCCCACGACGTCGGCCATCTTGGCTGTGCCGATATTGGAGGAATACTGAAAGATTTCCGGCACGGAGAGCACGCGATGCTTGCCGTGGAAGTCCTTGATGGTGAAGCCGCCGATGCGGATGGGCGCGCGGGCGTCGAAGCTGTCGGTCAGCTTCACCTTGCCCGAATCGAGCGCCATGGCCGTCGTGAAGCTCTTGAAGGTGGAGCCCATCTCGAACGTGCCGTTCGACATGCGGTTCATCCAACCTTCCTTGGCGCCCTCGGCCGGGTTGTTCGGGTCGTAGTCCGGATAGGAGGCCATGGCGAGGACTTCGCCAGTGTGCACATCGAGCACGACCGCACCGGCAGCGAGCGCCTTGTATTTCTCCATGCCGTCCTTGACGACTTCACGCACCACGGCCTGCACGCGCAGGTCGATGGAAAGGCGCACCGGCTCCAGCTTGGCGTCGCTCGTCATGCCAATGGCGGCAAGGTCGGCGAGGCCCTGATTGTCGATATAGCGCTCCATTCCGGCAATGCCGCGATTGTCGATATTGACGTGGCCGACAATGTGCGAGGCCGTCACGCCACCGGGATAGAAACGGCGCTTTTCCGGCCGGAAGCCGACACCGGGAATGCCGAGCGCAAGGATGCGGCTCTGCTGCTTGGGCGTGAGCTGGCGCTTCAGCCACTGGAAACGGGACTTGGAGGTGAGCTTGCGATAGGTGCCGCGCCGGTCGAGGTCCGGCATCACGGTCGCCAGCATCTCGACCGCTTCATCCGCATCGACGATCTTGTGCGGCTCGGCATAGAGCGAGACAGTGCGGATGTCGGTGGCGAGAATCTCGCCGTTGCGGTCGACGATATCGGGGCGTGAGGCCATCAGGTGATCGGCGGGGCCGATGGAGGA
>APMI01002378.1_pt1 | contig 16624 bp, 19 predicted proteins | sample 667938 | NCBI WGS metagenome assembly APMI01 (sample SAMN01084076, study PRJNA167559) | wastewater metagenome | biome: Wastewater | place: Denmark: Ejby Moelle, Odense | collected 2011-11-28 | reverse complement strand
GCAAGGGGCGAATTTTGACAGAAAAGCGTCTTTCGATGTGTCGCGCTCAGATGTTTTACGCCTGATTATCGCCTTTGCTTGGATTTAATTGTACGTACAACATAACCTTTTGCTTCCGGTCGAGGGAAGTTTGTATTCTTGTGCGTGCTATTATCGGCCCCTTTTTTGTGGGTGTTAATGCCCTCGGCAAGCCGGTGGTAACTGAGTAGAAGAGCTTATTGTTCGCGGTGTGTGGGCTTTGTATGTGGATGACAAACCCAGTATCTATGCCTTGTTGCTCTAAGTTCTTTCTGTTATCTTGCTGTCAATCTGACAGCAAGTTGACTGCTACAATATCGACATGGAACAAGTCTCTATGTACTTCTCTCGATGCGCACTGGTTGCCGCGACTTCGCTTGTGCTTCCGCTTGCTGCGTCTGCGACGTGCTGGGAAGAGGCTGGGCGTGGGTACGGCGTTGACCCCCTTCTGTTGAGGGCGATTGCGTGGAAGGAATCGCGCGGGTGGACCGGGGCAGTCGGACCGAAGCTGAAGGATGGCAATCGCGCGCTTGGCCTTATGCAGATCAACACGATTCACCTGCCGAACCTCGCGCGATTCGGTATTCGCCGCGAAGACCTGTTCGACGCCTGTACTTCGCAGAAGGTCGGAGCTTGGGTGCTGGCCGATTGCATTCAGCGTTTTGGCGCCACTTGGAAGTCTGTTGGGTGCTATTACGCCGGCCCTGGATCAACCAACGTTGCCGCCCAAGTTGGGTATGTCCGCGACGTGCAGCGGTTCTATGAGGGCTACCGCCGACAACAAGTCTTGCAAATTTCAACTTCATCGGCCGGATTGGCCGGTTTTCAGGGGGATTGACATGGCATTGCCGGTCAAATTGTTTCGTTTTTCTCTCGTTCTTGCGCTGGCTGCTGCTGGCGTAACGGCCGCCGATGCGCAGTCTCTGAGTCAGCCCAATCCCCTTGGGCGCTTGTCCGACGTTGTGCAGTTTGGCGTTCCTCGTGACGCCAAGTTTGTGTTCTGCGACGGCGAGGATTGTCCGGATCGATCCATCAAGCACCTATTTGTCCCACCTCCGCCTCCGCAGCCGGTGCAAGAGCCGCTGATGCCGGCGCCTCAGTCCGTCCAGCCACCTGAAGAACTTTCGCGCGCGAAAGTTCAGGTCAAGAAGAAATCCACCAAGAAGAAGCGGCCGAAGCCCGCGATTCGGTACGAATGCAAGCCTGTTGCCAAAACGAGGTGATGGGTTTCCGACTTTGCGCATGCCCCTGGCGCAAGGCCCCATACGGGGAGTTTCAGGGGTTCCAACCAACTTTATATGTGGGAGTTATTGAAGATGAGCGCAGCAATTAAAGCAGTCGATGTTCATAAGGAGGCGGGCCAATGGTTCAAGGCTCTTCTGTTCGTAGGTCTGATCCTCGGGCTGATGATGTTGGCTTCCGGCGCGCACGCCTCTGATGGCACGGAATTCGAAGCGGCTGTAACCAAGTGGGATGGCTGGGTTAAGGGGAATCTGGGTAAGTTGGCCGCCCTGATCGCCCTCGGGGTGGGTTCCGTTGTGGCGGCCGTCAAGAAGGACTGGAGCTGGTTCTTCGGCGCCGTAATTCTGGCGATGGGCATCGGTGTGATGGTTGGCATCGTCAACGCCAGTTTCACGGCCGTCATCTAAGCGCCGGAGGTGGCCATGTCCGAAAGAACGGATCTCTCTCACTACATCCCTCGCCGGTTGGATGACGGACCCAAATTCCTTTTTTGGGAAATGGATGTCGCCATGATCGGCCTTGTGGGTGTGATGGTTGGCATCGGCACAGGCTTCCCGCTGATTGGGTTTGCTCTGGGGATCGGGGGGGGCTTTTTCTACGGGAAGCTCAAAGCTGGGAAGCATCCGGGCATGGCCACCCACCTTCTGTACTGGTTCACGGGGTTTCCCGCGCCAAAAGAGCTGCCGGGTAGCCACATTCGAGAACTGAATGGATAAGGGGCTGCGCGCGCAATGGCACCAGATAAAGCAAACAACGAGCGTGACACGCTGAAATCACAAGTCCGCTTCCATCGCGTAGTGATCACCTGCCTGCTGGGGACTCTGTTTTTCGGGGTGCTACTGCTGGGGGTTGTGGTCCTGCGCGACACCACCAAGATTGTGCCGCCTGAAATTAGGCGGCCCTACGAAATTGGGTCGAACTACGCCAACAAGGATTACCTGCTGGATATGGCCGGCTATGTCCTGGGGACGGTGTTAACCGTCACGCCGGAATCGGTCGATTACAACAACAAGGTGATTCTCAAAATGGCCGACCCGGACGGCTACGCCGGGTTGAAGACCGCACTTGATGCGGCTGCGATGCGGCTTAAGAAAGAGCGAGTCACCACTATTTGGGTTCCTCGCAAAGAGGAGGTCAGCGAGCAGGACAAGCGGGTGAAGGTTAGCGGAAAACTCAAGACTTTCATTGCTGACAGACTCACTTCTGAACGCGATAAAGACTATCTCGTTGAATTCATCATCACCACCTCGGGGCGTCTCTATGTTTCCAAGATCGAAGAAATCGTTAAGCGCGATCCTTCTGCTAACAAGCCTGCTGGCAACTGAAGCGGGCGCAACGCAAGTCGTTGAGAACGCCGACCGGGGTCACGTTCAAGTCAATATCTCGGTAAACGAAACCAACCGTCTTGCTATCGACGGGCGCCGCATTGCCAATGTGGTGCCTAGCGTGAAGGGCGTGCTGGCAGGCCAGAAGGACGAGGCCCTGGGGGCTTACTACTTCACACTGGCCAGCGAGTCGCCCAATCAAGGCACGGTTACGGTTTTCGTGTCCGATGAGAAGGGCATCACCTATAAGTTGATCCTCGTTCCTCGGCCGGTGGCCGGCGAGGAAATCATCATTCGGCCGCCGACTGAGAAGGCGACCCCCTCACGCCGCGCAGCCGCTGACGGTCGCGCCGTCTCCTACCAGCGTCGCATCAAAGACCTGATGTTGGTGATGTCTGACGACGAGCTGAAGGACAGCGTGGAAACCATCCCGGTAAACAAGGAAGTGCCTTTGTGGAAAGAGGGGCGCTTGGTTCTTGTTGCCAAGTACATGGATGGCGAGGTGGTGGGCGAAAAATACCGCCTCACTAATGTCTCCCCTTCCGAAATGCTGCTGGTCGAGCAGGAGCTCTATCGCCGTGGTGTGCGTGCCATTGCTGTAGAGCACCACACGCTGGCCAAGGGTGACAGCACGGACATCTACATTGTTCGGGAGCGCAAAGACAATGAGTGATCCTAACGAACAAACCAAGAAGCGCCAGATGATGCTTATTGGTGGGGCTGTAACCGGCATTCTCGGTCTGGCTGGCGCGGGGATGTTTCTGTTTGACAGCGAGCCGACACAGCACCGTGAAAAGCCAAAGACCGTCAGCATCACAGCACCCGGCACGGTTGACGATAAAGATGCGTGGCGGGCGCAGCAAGCAGCCAAAGAGAAGTCAAACGAAGCCTTGATCGGAGAGGTCAAGGTGCAGCTCAAGACTCAAGAGGAGCAAAACAAGAAGCTCGCACAGGCGGTGGAGGAGCTGAAGGCCAACAAGGCTGCTGCCGGGGCCGCAAGTTCGGCCGTGGCGGTCAAGCCGGATGCTGCCGTTCTAAGCAAACCTTTGCCTGTGGGCAACGGCAACGGCCCTGGCGTGCGTGTTCTGCAATCTCCGGGTAGGAGTGGTGCTACTGCACTGAATCAGCCGCTCAGTCAGGTAGACGTCCCAGCGCGGCGCGAGGTGGAAATCATCACCTTTAACAACGCCGAAGGCAGGGGGGTGGGAGCCGCAGGTGGTGGTTCGGGTGGTGTCACTGAAGTGCTGGGCTTTCCGACCGACGAAAAGGCCAAGAAGTACGGCACTACGTCTGGTGGCGTAGACGGCAAGAAACAAACCATCGAGTTCATGCCAGCGGGCTCCTTTGTGCGCGTGGCAATGCTCAACGGCGTGGACGCGCCAACAGGCGGTCAAGCTCAATCAAACCCGCTGCCGGTGGCCTTCCATGTCCTCGATGTAGCGAATCTCGCCAACAAGCATCACTTAGACATCAAGGATTGCCGTTTTGTGGCTGCTGCTTGGGGCGATCTATCCTCCGAACGGATGATGGGTCGCACGGAGACGCTGGCCTGCGTCATCAACGGCGAAGCTGTTGAAATGGCAATCAAGGGGCAAGTGATCGGCGAAGACGGTAAAGCCGGCGTGCGTGGGCGTCTCGTCACCAAACAGGGGCAGTTGCTCGCAAACGCTCTATTTGCCGGCTCGCTCAGTGGCATCGGCAAAGCCTTCCAGTCCTCCGCAACTATTACGAGCACGGGCGGCGGCGGGATCGCCCAGACCATTGATCCTGACAAGGTCGGGCAGGCCGCAATCGGTGGAGGGGTGGGTAGCGCAGGTCAGATGCTCGCCCAGTATTACCTCAAAGCCGCAGACAAGCTGTACCCAGTCATCGAAACCGATGGCGGCCGTACCGTGGAAATCCTCATTACTAAGGGTGCTGTCTATTCCGGCAAGGCGCTCGCAAAGGACGATTACCGGGGCCTCCTGAAGCGCACCGGCACCAACTCCAGGAGATACGAAGATGATTAAACGAGTGTCGGCCTTTGCGCTGGTTGCGGCGCTGGCTATTCCGGTCTTTGCCCAAGACGAAGTTCCCGCTGCCGTGGTTGAGAAGTTCAAAACCATGTATCCGAAGACGACTTTCAAGGAAATCAGAAAGTCGCAGGTGTCCGGACTGTATGAGGTGGTGATGGGCGAAAACATCGCCTACACCGACGAGTCGGGCCGCTACTTCGTTTTTGGGCACCTGTACGACATGCGGCAACAAGTCGACTTGACTGCCCAGCGCAAGCTCGACAGCAAAAAGACCGACTTTCCATTACAGAACCTTGGTCAAGCAATCAAGACGGTTCGGGGTGACGGTAGCCGTAGCGTGGCGGTGTTCAGTGACCCGGATTGCCCTTATTGCAAGCAATTGGAGGGCGAGCTGGCCCGTCTGGATAACGTGACCATTTACACCTTCCTGTACCCGCTCGAATCCCTGCACCCGGAAGCTAAAACCAAGGCAGTCAGCGTTTGGTGCGCCCCGAACAGGGCGAAAGCTTGGAGTGAGCTGATGTTGGCCGGCAAGAAACCCAAGCTGGTGGCGTGTAACAACCCCGTCAACGACAACTTGGTGTTGGGTTCAAAACTGGGCGTGGTGGGCACCCCTTCCCTGATTGCTACCGATGGTCGTTTCCTACCAGGCTCTGCCTCTGCCGAGAAGATCGATCAATGGCTGAACGCGAGCAAGCCCGCTGCACAGGAGGTTGCTCAATGAAGCGCATAGCTGTGGTGTTTAGTGTTGGCACGATGGCCCTCGCTCTCACAGGGTGCGGGACGCTGACTGGCCATGATTGCGGCGCTTGCTGCAAAGGGGTTGGTTACGCATGGCGGGGTGGCAAATGAAGGCGCTGGCCTTGACGTTTGGCATTGGGGTTGCGGTGACTCTATCCGGTTGTACCAGCATGTCTGGCTTTGACGCGAAGTCTGATTTTGCATGTAAGGCCCCGGACGGAATCTTGTGCGAGTCGATGAGCGGCATTTACGCGAATGCTCAAGCGAAGAATCTGCCCGGTCAGCGCGCGAACGGACACGGGGAGGCTTTGGTGGAGCTTTCGCAGGCGAAAGCCGGCAGTGGTGTGATGACCAAGCCTATCTACTCGGGAACTCCGATCCGCAGCGCGGCGCGCTTGCTGCGCGTGTGGTTTGCGCCGTGGGAAGACACTGATGGCGATCTGCACGATCAATCCTACGTGTATCTGCCGGTCGACTCGGGCCGCTGGCTGATCGAGCACAACCGCCGTCGTATTCAAGACAACTACCGGCCGGTGCGCGCGCCTTCCAGTCTGGTCGCCCAAGCGGGGAAACCGCAAGCGGCCGCTGCGGGCCAGTCACGGCAAAGCCCCGGTGTCCTGGGGCAACCGATGCCGCCTGCTGACAGCGGGCAGGAGATGGTCGGCGTCCGTCAGGATCGCATGAGCAACGAGCAAGCGACCGAGCTGCTGAACGGAGTTATGCGACCAGGCAACGTCATCCCGGATAGCGAATAAACGTCGCTGGCTGGGCGGCCTACATGGAGAGAATTTAATGCACGACAGCATGATGGAAAAGCTAAGGGGGGCTGCTGCCCGGTTTTGGGATGAAACCGTGCTGGGCAACGCCTCGGATGTAGGAAGCCAGCCTGCTCCCGTGGCGGCCGCCAACGAAGTAACAAGCCTCTACGGCCTGCACAGCATTCTCAAGTACGACCAATATGACCCCGAAACAGGGCTTTTCTACAACGACAACTCAGTAGCCTTCTGCTTTGAGGTCGTTGCGCAAACTGGTGCGGACGAAGATATGGCCAGCCGTCTCAATACCCTGTTTACCCCGGTGCCGCCGCACTATGGGATTCAGTGGTGCATGTTCGGCAGTCCGATCCTGGATGACCAGTTTCAAGCCTACATGGATCAGCGCCACGTCGCCGTGGATAACGGAAAGACAACGCCGTTCTTCCAAGAGCTGGCCAAACGGCGCGTGGAATACATCTACAAGACAAAGGGTAAGCCGCTTTGGCCTAACGATAACTACGTGGTGAAGAACATTCGCTTGCTGTTCTCCATCACAAAGGCGGGCTCGTTCCGTGACTCCAAGCTGGTGGATGGAATGTACGAGCTTCGCGAGACGGTGCGCGCCTCGCTGCGCACGGCCAGCTTGCCATCCTTTCCTCTCGATGCTGACGGTCTAATCAACTTCCTGTGGCCAATCCTTAACCCTGAAAGCATGTTCAGCACGGGGGCTTTCCCAGAGCTGCGCTACGACGACGGCAAATCCCTCAAGAACCAAGTCACAGCCTTTGGTCAGCATGTGCGCGTAAAGGCCGACGAACTGCTCTTTGGTTTGCCGCCTGAGAAGGAGGGTGATGAAGACAAGCGCATCGCCGTACGTGGCTTCGGTGTGCTCCAGTATCCGCAGAAAAAGGAACTGTGGGAGATGGCCAACGTTATCGGTTCGTTTTTTGATGACGGACTTCAATACCCGTGCCCGTTCCTAGTGTGCGGTGGCGTCTTTACGCTCGACCCCAACGTGGTCGACAGCAAGGCCCAGCTCAAGGCCGCGCGCACAAAGCAAAACGCCAAGTCCAAGATGGCTGAGTACCAGCCTGAGCTTCAGGCTCAGGCGGATGATTGGAATATCGTGCTGCACCAGCTAAACAACGGCGGCAGTATGTGCGAGCTGTACCACACGCTGCTGCTGTTCGCGCCCAAGCGCGTCATCAACCGGGCCAGTCAAGTGGCCCTGAACGTATGGCGTAGCGAACGCTTCACGATCTGCCCGCTGCAACTGCTGCAACTGACGGCTCTGTACGCAAGCCTACCCATGACGCTCACTGAGACGGTGCGCGAAGACTTGCAGAAGCTGCGCCTCATTACGTCAAAAACCACGGTGAACGCCGTGGACATGGCTCCGGTGATTGGCGAATGGAAGGGCGCGGGCGATCCGGTGATGATGTTCTTTGGCCGCCGTGGCACGCCTACCTTCCTCGACTTCTATAGCAACCAGCAGGGCAACTACAACGTGTTCGTGGCGGGTGTGTCCGGTTCGGGCAAGTCCGTGACCATGAACGAAGTCGTTTCGGCCTATCGCGGCATCGGCGCGCGGGTGTGGGTGATCGACGTGGGCCGTAGCTATCAGAACCTGATCCGGCTCCAGAAAGGCACCTTCCTGGAGTTCACGCCGAACACGAAGCTGTGCATCAACCCATTCAGTTGGGTAGGCACCGATGACGAGCTGGATTTCAAGGCCGAAATGCGGATGCTCAAGCCGATGATCGGCCGCATGGCATCCCCTAATGCCCCGCTGACGGAATTTCAGTACGCGCTGATCGGAGAGGCGATTACAGCCGTATGGCAAGACTACGGCCAGGATACCAACCCGACCCGCATCCGCGATTACCTGCTGGATAAGATCAAGAATGAATCGGGAGGCACCGAACGCGTGGCCTATGAGCTGGCCAAGCAGCTCGCGCCCTTCACCAAGGATGGCGTCTATGGCGACTTCTTCAACGGCCGAGCCAACATCAGCTTGGACGCCGACATGGTGGGTCTGGAGCTGGAGGAGCTGAAGAACGCACCCGAACTGCGCCGTGTGGTGCTGTTCGTGCTCACCTCTCGCATCGCCCACGACATGTACCTGACGCGCGACCGCAAGAAGCTGTGTCTAGTCGACGAGGCGTGGCAGCTCCTGGGGGCCGACAAGGAAACCGCCGAGTTCATCGAGGAGGGCTATCGCCGCGCCAGAAAATACAACGGAATTTTCTGCGTGGGTACTCAAGGCATCGAGGACGCCTACAAGAACGACGCGGCCCAAGCGGCCTATAACAATGCCGACTGGAAAATTCTGCTGCGCCAGGATCGCAAGAACCTGGAAAAGCTGATCGAGGACGGCATGGTGAATTTCTCGCCAGCCGTAAAGCGGATGCTGCTGTCGTTGCGCACTGAGCGCGGCCGCTTCAGCGAAATGCTCATTTCCTCGCCTAACGGCGATTCTGTGGTGCGTCACATCCCCGATCCGTTCTCCCTGCTGATGGCTTCGACCAACGCGCAGGACTTCAACGAGTGCAGCGCGCTGCTGGAGCAGGGCCATTCCACGATGGATGCCCTGGAGATCATGCTAGCTCGCCGCACTCCTCAAGAACAACTGTACCCGCGCCGGAGAAAAGATGACTACTGAACCGACCAACCCAGTCCCTGAGCAGCGTCCGGCCGCCGACCGGATGCGCTACGTAGTCCCGGCCGTGCTGTCCTCCTTCCTGACGCTGCTGGCACTCGCGCCTGTCGCCTACGTCATCAACCGCAACATGCCGCCGCGCGTGGCCACGGTTGATTTGCAGGCACTGGTGGAGGAAGACCAGAAGCGCACCCTTGAGGTGATCGGTAAGGGTGGCAACGTGACAGACGAGCAGCGCGCCGTGGCGCAGAAGCTAACCGTCGACTTCGCTACGAAACTCTCTAGCGCCGTCGATGCGCTGGGGCAGGAATGCCATTGCGTGATCGTCAACAAGGCTGCGCTGCTGGGTGGAGTGACCATCGACTACACGGATCAAGTCCGGGCGAGGGTGAAGCAATGAAGGCAAAGCTCATCTACTGGACGGTTTGCGCTGGGGTGTTCTGCGCAGCCGGCTTGGCCGCAGCCTCTACCCCTTGGCTTGATTACACCTTCAATCTGACCAACAGCCTTCCCGGCACGCTCTACGTAATCCACAAGGGTGGCGAAGTGAAGAAGGGTGATCTGATTGCCTACCGTTGGCATGGTGGGGCCACGTATCCAGCAGGCACAACCTTTATTAAGCGCGTAGCTGGCGTGGCTGGCGATACGGTTAAACGGGTTGGCAGCACGTTCTGGGTGAATGACCAATATATCGGCACTGCAAAGCCTTACTCGAAGGCTGGTGTGCCTCTCCAGCCTGCGCAAGACGGTGTTGTAGGGACGGGCGAGTATTTCGTTTCGACGCCCAGCCCCGATAGCCTCGACTCGCGCTATTCACTGACCGGCAATGTGAAATCGGCCGAAGTGATCGGGAGGGCGTATGAGATTTTCTAAGCTGGCCGCGGCCTTGCTGACGGCTTCGATCCTGTCGGGCGCTCAAGCGGCAAATCTGGGGAGTATTGGGCCGACCTACCCAATTGGGGAGGAAAGCGCCCTCGAAATGATTATGAAGAAGCTGCGCGAGAAGGAGCGCAGTGGCGAGCTGAAGCGGTTGCAGGAAGAAGCCATCCGCCGCTCGATGGGTAGCATCAAGAACATGAAGCCAGTGGACGGCATCACAACAGTGCATACCCGTTCGCAGCGTTTCATCGACCCCACCGTGACCTATACGAATCCGGTGATGACGGACGACGGCCGGATCGTAGTGCCAGCCGGGACGAAGATCAATCCGCTGGATATGACCAGCCTCACCAAGACGTTGGTTTTCTTTGATGGGCGTGATCCGGAGCAGCGCGAAGCTGTGGGGCGCTTGGTGGCAAAAGGTGGGCCGCTCAAGGCGAAGCCAATCCTTGTTGCCGGGTCTTGGCTCGACCTGACCAAAGCTTGGAAGACTCAAGTTTTCTTCGATCAGAAGGGAACGCTTTCAAAGCGGTTTGGCATCACCGCCGTACCGGCAGTGATTCGTCAGCAAGGAAAGATGTTGGTGCTCGATGAGATTCCCGCGAAGGAGCTGAAATGAAACGCTGGCTTGTAATGGCTTTCATGGTGCTTGCGGCTGCTTTCGCACGCGAAAGTGTTGCCGGTGTGTGTCAGGGCAGGTTTGCCAACCCGATCACCGATATTTGCTGGAGCTGCCTGTTCCCGCTCACGTTGGGCGGCACTCCGATTATGACGATGAGCCAGGAGGATACGGGCAACCCTAGTGGATTCCTGTGCGTCTGCACAACTCCGCCTCGCATTGGCGTCAAAGTCGGATTCTGGGAGCCGGCACGACGCGTTGATGTGACCCGTACCCCGTACTGCTTCGTTTCTCTGGGTGGCATTCAGCTTGACCCCGGCATTCGTGCTCCGGAAGGCGAAATTCGTTTGCAGCAGGACAACACCAAGCAGTCTCAATATCAGGTCCATTGGTATACCGACCCGACCCTCTACTGGCTGGAGGTGATTCTGGATTATCTGTGCCTTGAAACGGGTTCCTTCGATGTGGCCTATATCACCGAAGTTGATCCGACATGGCAGGACGACGAGCTGACCATGCTGCTGAACCCGGAAACCTTCCTGTTCGGCAACCCCATTGCGCAGGCTGCATGTGCAGGTGATTGCGTACTGTCATCGGCTGGATTCGGCAGCAATGCCCTGTTTTGGTGTGCTGGATGCCAAGGATCAATTTATCCCTTTAATGGCCATGTGCAGGCTCACGTCTCACACGTCCAAGCCAGCTCACTTCTGGTTCAGCGCATGACGGCCAAGCTGCATCGTGAGTTTCTGATGTGGGGGACTTCCGGTGCTGACGGTCTGTGCGGCATCTATCCCGAGCCGGTGATGGATAAGACCAAATACAAGTACCACATGCTCTACCCGATTCCCCAAACCGAAAAAATTAACGGACGCTGCTGCCAGCCCTATGGCCGCACTACCGCTATCTGGGGCGCTGGCAAGAGCTATCCGTATGCCGGCGAGGACTTTGCTTACATGATTTTCCGCAAGAAAAACTGTTGCCTTGGGGTGGGGCTCTGATGAACAAGAAAACTGTCTTCGGGCTGCTGCTGCTGGCTGCTTTTGCACGCGAAAGCGTGGCGCAGAGCGCCCCGACCGCATCCCAGCTTGAACAAGAACGCCAGCGTATCGAGCTGGAGCGCAAGCAGGTATTCGACCCCAAAAACTCCGCATCGAAAGTCAAGAAGGGCGCTGTACCCAACTCGGCCGACATCGACCGGGAGATGCAACGGGTAGAGCGCGAGCGCAAGCAGATGTTTAATCCGAACAACCCTGCCACCAAGAGTGCCACCAACGTATTCCCCAATATCCCAACGCCTGATCGGGCTGGGATCGACATCGAGGCCCTGGCCAATCAATACGAGCAAAAGGCCCAGGCGCGGAAGATGGACGACTTGATGATTTTTGCCAGTTTCACCATGCCTGCGGAATCGCTCAAGCGGATCGTGAGCCAAGCTAACCGAGTCGGTGCATCGGTGGTGCTGCGAGGTTTCAAGAATAACTCGCTGAAGGATACCGCGCTGGCCATTAAGGAGCTGGGGGAGCAGGGCGGCAATGTCTTGGTGAATCCTAACGCCTTCACCAAATACAAGGTCAAGGTCGTGCCTACGATGGTGCTGACCAAGGCCGCCACCATCGACGAAGTGGATAACGAGGGTTGCGCCCTCCCTGATAATTTTGTGGCTGTGGCTGGTGATGTTTCGCTGGACTATGCCCTTGATGAGATTGTGCGCCGCGCTCCGAAGTTCGAGGCTGTGGCGTCTCGCTATCTTCGCCAAGCGAGGGGGGGGCAATGAAGCGAGTCCTTCCCATTGCCGCCATGCTGGCCGCTGTAGGGGCCGCTAGTGCCCAAACGATCACAACCCCGGCCGATGCCTTCAATGCCGGCAAAGGTTTTGCCAACGCAGGTAAAGGTGTGGCTGGGGGGGCAATCAACGGCACCACTGGCTCCAATGTGCTGCCGTACTACAGCACCACCGCGCCGGAAACTGCGAACTTTCAAGAAGGCCGAAATCTGATCGGCGGGGCTGGCACGAGCAAACAGATTCAGTGCGAGACATATCGAGCGCCAACCGCATTCCAGCAGCAGGAGTGCGATGCGGTGAACTTCATGAGCAAGAACCCGACACGGCGGCCGAAGTTCACTATCGACAAGCAGACCGATCCAATCCTGACCGGCTCCAAAAATGTCATCAAAAACCCCGGCAGCGTTCCGGGTGCGTCGACACAGCAATGCCGCGTGGAGCGCGTAACAAGCCCTGCGACCTACATCACCGAGACTTGCACGGAAACGCAGACTCTCGAAAATCTTGCGTGCAAGCGGGTGCTTAAGGTGGCGTGCGATCCGGAGCGAGACGGCTGCGATCAGGGTGGCATTGTGCCGAATAGTTGGGCTGGAGACATGGCCACCAGCTTCACCCCAGACGGGGCCGGCAATTACATCCTCCAGTTCGGCACCATTGCGGACAACTATTGGGTGGGGTGGGGTGCGGTGTATGACCGTAACCTCACTTTCGATATCCGCGACTTGGGGTTGATTACCCGCTTCGCCTTGACCCGCGCCGCATTTGATGACTGGCTGTTGGTTAAGGTGAACGGCACTATTGTTTATGTTGGTCCGCATGGTGGCGACAGGCTCGAAATCTATTCGCCGCCATCAGTCTTCGAGTCTTCCAGTTCGCGCACATGCAACCAGTATTCGGATGATTCGGGTGTCGGCTGGCTGTGCTCCGACCTGTCTACGGGGTGGTGGGGTGGAGGTGGGCACGGTGTCAGCTACCAGTCCTGCACGACCGCTTCTGGTGGCTGGAGCTGCACGGCCAGCGATTCCAGAGCAGGGATGGTTCAGTACTGCGCGACGTGCTTCAGTAATCCTGAGCTTTCGACGAGCTGGAACTTTGGCTTGAACATCGATGTAAAGCCTTATCTCAAAAACGGCTCGAACACGATCTTTATGCGGACGATTGTGGCTGGGGGTGGGGAGGGCGCCATTCAGATTACGACGCGTCAACTCTGTCCCAGAAACTGCTACGACCAATGGGATAACAGCCAGTGTGCTCCCCTGGAACGGAGGGCTCAGTAATGAAGGGAAGAATCCTTTCTGTATTGGCCCTTGTCGCCAGTTTCAGCGTCTTTGCTGAACCCGATTGCGTGAAGACAGGTTCAGTTTGCGCGGCACCTAATCAGACACGGAATATCTCCGGGTTGTCGGCGTTTCGCGAGTGCTGGGAGTACCAGGATACCTATCAATGTCGCAGCCAGAACATGGTCAATGACTGCCAGCCTCTGCGCGACAAGGGGTGTGTGCAGCTTGGGTCTTCATGCGTGGAGCGCGATGACGCCGGCACCTGCGTGATGTACGAGCAGCAATACAACTGTCCGGACAAGCCGGAAACCTACACCGAGAAAACGGTGTGCGATCAAAGTGCTTTTTGTCAGGCGGGCGGCGCCGGGTGCTTCGATACCAGCGCCCCGCCTGACAAGGACTTTGGGCAAGCGGCCGCGATGATGGAGGCTGGACGTGAGGCGGGTGTGTATGGAATCGACCCTGACAAAGTAGAGGTTTTCAAGGGTTACATGGAGGAGTGCAGCATTAAGGTTCTGGGTGGCAGCACATTAAAAAGCTGCTGTAACAGTTCGGGCGGCGGTCAGGCGTATACCAACAATGCAGTTCTCGGTGTCAGCGCGGCGGCGGCTTATTCTGTTGGAAAAGAAGAACTCCGTGCTGGGTCAAAGTATGTTTACGACGCTTTGTACCAGTCTATTGATCCTGGCGTAATGAAGGACGGGATAGGCTCTATTGGAAGCTCTGCGCTCAGTGACTCGGCTGTGTCTGCTGGAAGCAGCTTCGGATCGTATGGTTTCACGTTCTCGTATTCAGCAGCAGAGGGCTTTGCTTTTGTCGGTTTTGATCCTTACTCATTTGCGCTCTCTGTCGCAATTATGCTTATTCAGGAGTGGTTGAGTTGTGATTCGACAGAGCAGGTCATGTCGATGAAGCGTGGCCAGAATTTATGTGTTCACGTCGCGACATATTGCGCCAAGAAGACACTAGGTGCCTGTGTGGAGAAGCGCGAAAAGCACTGCTGCTTTAACTCGAAGCTGGCAAAGATCATCAATCGCCAAGGTCGCGCCCAGCTCGGGATGCCGATGAATAGCTGTGGTGGCTTCAACCAAGCGCAGCTCCAAGCCCTCGACTTCTCCCAAATCGATCTGTCGGAATTTATTGCGGACATCGCGCCAAAGGATGTGCCGGCATCGACCTTAAGCGACCGAGTGCAGCAAACGGTCAACAAAAAAGTTCAGAGCTACTACGACCAATGAAACCCCTCTTTACATGCCTTGTGGTGTTGGTTTGCTCGACTTTCGCACGCGAAAGCCTTGCTGTGCCGACCGTCTATACCCGGCAGCACGACGTGCTGGCTGCCGCAATCCGAAATGGAAGCTCCAGCGGTGTCATGGAGGGCGAGGTGGCTGAACACTTTACGCGTCAATTCCGCTCTACCGGCCCCCTCCTGGTAGCTGCCAAAGTCATTAATTCGTTCGCACGCGCCGACTGCAAGCGCCTCGAAATGGTGTTCACCAAGAAAAACGTGGATATGCCCCAGGGACGAACAGATGTAGTTCTGAAGACCCAGCTTAACTACTGCCTCGATGGCACGCCGCCCATTTCCGTGGAGTAAGCAAATGATGAAGCAAAGCCTTCTCCTGCTGTGCCTGCTGTGTGGATACGCCAATGCCCAGTCCCTGAATTACCCCTCCGTTTGGCAGTGCGATGCAAACAAGCCAAATTGGTATTGCGACATGGACGAGACCAAGCCTCAGTCCGTGCAGCCGATGCCGGCCCCTGCGCGGCAGCAGACGGCTCGCCAACCCGATCTACCTAAGCGCATCGAGATGAAGGACATCAGGACGGCCGAGCAGCTGCGGCAAGAGCTGAAGCGCCGGGAGGATGTGGCGGTCATGAGTCCCACCGACCAGAACATGAAGGACTACCTGGAGCTTTGGCAGATGACGCAGGACAAGGGATCTGTTTTTGCTGATAACTGGCGGCGTGTGGTGTGGCAGAACCCAAGTCTCGACTACGCGCAAAAGCGCCCTGTAAACAATTCCGGTATCAAGATTTACGACGAAGGCCGCATTCAGACGGAGGAGCAGCAATTGAAAATGCTGGCCAAAGAGCATGGCCTGATCTTCTTTTTTCGTAGCGACTGCCCGTACTGCCATGCGATGGCCCCAACCCTGAAAATGCTTTCCGACAAGTACGGCATCGAGGTGCTGGGCGTCTCCGTCGATGGTGTGGGCCTGCCCGAGTTCCCGAATCCCCGTGACGGCCGCGCGCAGGCGGCCGCATGGGGAATTGAGCGTGTGCCGGCATTGTTCATTGGCTCAAAGCAAAGCGGCGACCGTGCCCCCATTGGCTTCGGAATGATGGCCCTGAGCGAGATCGTCAATCGCATCTTTGTCCTGACCGGCACCAAGCCTGGCGATAACTTCTAAGGAGCAGCCCGTGCGACTGAAAAAAATAACGGCATTGGTGATGGCATTTGCTTTCACCGCCTCGACCTCGACCTACGCCATGAACATGCAGGAGGTTTTCGATTCTGTGAATGCTCAAGGCAATGTCAGCAACCCTGCTGTGCTGCAAGGTCAGACGATGAACCTCTATACCGGGGGAAGTCTGTTCATGCGGATGCCAAAGCGCACCTACCAACTGGCCACCGTGACGCCGCCGAGTTGGAATGCTGGGTGCGGGGGTATTGACCTCTTCGTTGGCGGATTTTCGTTCATCAACAAAGAGCAGTTCGTGGCCATGCTGCGCAATATCGGCTCGAACGCGCTGGGCTACGGCTTCAAATTGGCGATCCAGAACCTGTGTCCGACCTGCGATAACGTGATGCAAGCCCTGCAAGCAACGGCTCAAGCTGCGAATCGCCTCAATATGGACTCGTGTGAAGCGGCCAAGGGGATCGTCAATGCGGCGGTGCCCGATACTTGGACCCGAGGCAAGCAAAATGCCGCCAAGAACTTCGGGGTGGACACTAACGTTTTCGAGAACATCACCGACGCTTGGACGAACGTGATGAACAGCGAAAGCCGGGCCAATCAAACGGTGAACTCCGTGGCCGAAGCGCGGCCGGAAGCAAAAGATCAACTGCCGACTGGCAATGTAGTTTGGAAGGCGCTCAAGAAGCTCGATGGCATCACCGACGAGCAGCGCATGGTCCTTATGTCGATGATCGGCAGCGTGATCTTTCCGACCGGCGATACGCCGCAATTGCCAATCCCTCTGCTACGCAAAGAAATTACGGTGGAGGCTCTGGTGGGAGCCCGTACCACCTCCGACACCATCACCCTGCCGATCTGGCGCTGTGACACCACCAGCGCCGACGG
>APMI01002120.1_pt1 | contig 16628 bp, 12 predicted proteins | sample 667938 | NCBI WGS metagenome assembly APMI01 (sample SAMN01084076, study PRJNA167559) | wastewater metagenome | biome: Wastewater | place: Denmark: Ejby Moelle, Odense | collected 2011-11-28 | reverse complement strand
AGCTGCTCGTCGCGGCTGGCCTGACGGGCCCGCGCTTCGGCATTCTGGCCGGCCTGTCTGGCCAGGAAGGCGCGCTGCAGCACGATGGCTTCAGAGAACTGGCGGGCCGTGAAGGGCGAGTCGGGGTCGGCCATGGCCGCCGGCAGTACGTCGCCCTTGCTGCGTTCGAGGTATCCCAGCACCAGCTCGCGATCGGCCTTGGGCAGCTTGTCGAGTTGCGGCTTGATCGGGCTCAGGTCGCGGGTGTCGAGGGGCAGGGCGGTGCGGTAGGGGCTTTTGGCTTCCTTGCTGCACCAGCCCAGCAGGCCGACCACAAGGAGCACGATCAGGATGCGAAAGAGTGTCATCTCGAAATTCCGGTTTGGAGGATTACACAAACCGGGGAGATGTTACGACGCTTTGCGTCTGTCCGAAACGTCGGCCGTTCAGCCCTCGCCGCCGATGCGCAGGCCGGTCTTCTTGAGAATGGCGGTGGAGAACAGCACGTCGCGGGCGCGGCAGGCGGGACCGAGGAGGGCGGCGATTTCGTCGATGCGCGCCAGCACGGTGGCGCGGTCGCCGGCATGCACCATGGCGAACAGGTTGTAGGGCCAGTCGGGCAGGGCGCGCGGGCGTTCGTAGCAGTGGGTGACGAAGTCAAGCTGGCCGACGGCTTCGCCGAGCTCGGCAATGTGCGCATCGTCCACATCCCATACCGACATGCCGTTGGCCGTGTAGCCGATGGCGTAATGGTTGGGCACGGCACCGATGCGGCGGATGCGGCCGTTGTCGAGCATGGCGCCGAGGCGCTGCTTGACGAGTTCGGCGCTGACGCCGAGCTGCTCCGCCAGTGCGTCGTAGGGGCGCGGGACAAGCGGCAGGCCGGCCTGGGTGGCGATCACCAGGCGGCGCTCGAGATCGTCGGGTGCGGTGGGTTCGGTCATGCCGTGAGCCTCATGTCGACAAAGAACTCGCGTAGCTTCGGAAAGGCAAACACCGGCAGGCCGGTGTCGGCCTCAATGCGGCGGGTGGCGGCAGCGATGCCTTCGGGTGTTTCGGTGGCCAGCACGAACCACATGTTGAGGTGGTGTTCGCGGCGGTAGTTGTGGGCGATTTCGGGCAGGGCGTTAACGAGGGCGGTGACTTCATCAAAGCGCTCTTCCGGCACCGCGAGGGCGGCGAGGACGAAGCGGCCGCCGAGGCGTTCCACGTGAAACATCGGGCCGAAACGGGTCAGCACCCTGGTGTCGAGCATGCGTTGCAGGCGGGCGAGGAGTTCGCTCTCGGTGGTGCCGAGCTGGTCGGCGACTTCGCGGTAGGGCTCGTCCACCAGCGGAAAGCCGCCCTGCACGGCGTTGATGATGCGCCGGTCGAGTTCGTCGAGCGTGGCAGGGGCGGGGCGGCTCATGCGGCGAGACCTTGCGGGGCGCGGTAGCGGGCACCGCATTGCTTGTAGCAGTCGGTGGAGAACAGCACCGCAGCGGGGAAGGTGCCGAGGCCGACCTGCTCGATGAGCTCGGCGCGGCGGGCTTCGACGGCGTCGCGGGATTGTCCGTGGATCATGCAGAAAAGGCTGTAGGGCCAGTCGGGCGAGGTTCTGCGACGGTAGCACAGGCTCACGCCGTCATGGCTGGCAAGGCGGTGGCCGAGGGCGCTGACTTGTTCGGGCGGCACGGCCCACACGCACATGGCGTTGGCCCGGTAGCCGAGCTCGCGGTGGCGCACGACCACGCCGAAGCGGCGCAGGGTGCCGTCGCCAAGCCAGCGTTCGAGCGTGGCCAGCACGGCGCTTTCGCTGATGCCGGCGGCGTCGCCAACACTGCGGTAGGGGCGCGGCACCCATGGCAGGCCGTCGTGCAGGGCGTCGATCAGGCGCCAGTCGGCCGCCGGCAGGGGCTGGCGGGGGGCGACTTCGCCGATGGCGTGGCGGGTGCGGCGTCCGCTGGCCAGATCGAAGCCGAGGTCGATGTGGTATTCCTCGACGAGTGGCAGGGCGATGGGCGGGCAGCCGGTGGCTGCGCCCATGTCGGCCAGCAGGGCGGCCAGGGCAGGTTCGTCGGCAGCGCTGGCGACGAACCACAGGTTGTAGCGGTGCTCGCGCAGGTAGTTGTGATTGACGCCGGAAAAGGCATTCACGATGGCGGCCACCCGCGGCAGGGCGTCCACCGGTACCGCCATCGCCGCGAGGGTGCTGGCGCCGATGCGATTGGGGGCGAACACCGGGCCGACGCGGCTGATCTTGCCGTCGTCGCGCAGCACGGCGAGGCGGGCCAGTACTTCGTCGGCAGCGCAGCCAATACGTGCGCCGACGGCGGCCCAGGGTTCCGTCTGCAGCGGAAAATCACGCTGGAAGTCGTTGAGGAGGCGGAAGTCGCAGGGGTCGGTGGCGATCATGTCAGAAGCCGATCCGCTGTCCGCGGGCGGTGAAGAAGATGCCCGAGGGGGCGTCGGCGGGCAGCACCTTGCGGGTGGCGAAGGTGGCGGTGTCGATGACGGTGACCCGGTTGCTGTCGCGGGAGGAGATCCACACTTCCTCGCCGCGAGGGGTGAATTCGAGATGCAGCACGGCCTTGCCGGGGCTGAAGGTATGCACGACACGTTTTTCGACGGTGTCGATGACCTGCACCCATTCGTTGTCGGGGAAGGCGAAGTTCACCCAGATCTGGCGCCCGTCGGGGCGGGCCATGACAAACACCGGCTGGCCCTTGACCTGCACGCGGCCGGTCTCCTGCCAGCTGCGAGCATCGGCGACGAGCACTTCGTGGCGGCCGACGGCGGGTAGCCAGGCCTGCCCGCCGGCCAGCGACCAGCCGCGCAGGTGGGGCATCTTGAAGACCGGTAGTTTCTCTTCGCCCTTGCCGTAGCCGGAAAGGATCCTGGTGGCGCCGCGCTCGGGTTTCCACAGGTCGAGCAAGGAGACGCCGTCCTCGCCGAACAGGCCGGCCAGAAAGTAGCGCCCGTCGGGGGTGACGAGGCCGTCATAGGGTTGCTTGCCGGCCGGGTAGCGGGTGGTGACGGGTTGCCGGGGATTGCTGAAATCGGTGATGCGGATCTCGTTGGCGTCGAAGAGGGCATAGACGAAGCGCTGGCCGGGCGCATCGGCGAGGCCGACGACTCGCGAAAACTTGCCGGGCGCGTATTCGGCCGGTACATCGGCGAGCAGTTCGAGGGTGTCGGCGTCGAAGGCCTTGATGCCGCCGGGTTCGTAGTTCTGGGCGACGACGAGGCGACCGTCCTGCGACACGGCGCCGCCGATGGAGTTGCCGGCCTGGATCACCCGCCTGGCGATCTTGCGGGTCAGCAGGTCAACCTTGGTAAGTCCGCCGTCGCGGCCGAACACGTAGGCATAGCGCCCGTCCCGCGAGAAGGCCACGTGGGCGTGGGACAAGTCACCGAGGCCATCGACGCTGCCCAGGCTGGTGTTGTGGCTGTGCTCGACGACCTGCACGTGGCCGGTCGCGCGCTCGATGACGACGCCCAGATCGCCGGTGCCGCGCAGGGCCTCGGGCGGCGTTGTGGCACAGGCACAAAGTGCGAGGGCGAGGGTGGAGAGCAATGGGGCGAGGCGCATGATCAGTGTCCCGTGGCCAGGGGCGGAAAGCCCTGTTTGAGGCGGGCGACGATCCAGCCCGCTTCGGCTTCGTTCATGAAGCGCTGCCAGCCGGGCATCGCAGTGCCGGGGCGGCCGTAAAGGATGGTGGCGACGAGGAACTGGTCGGGCAGTTCGCTCAGGCGTGCGGGCAGCAGGGCCGGCCCGAGCCCGCCCGCCAGCCGCATTCCATGGCATGAGCCACAGTCCTGACGAACCATGTGGACCAGCACTTCCTGACGTGCCGGATCGGGCTCTGCGGCAGGGGCGGAGGCCACCGCCAGGGCGGTCAGGCCGAGCAGCACAGCCACGTGGAGAATCAGGGGTCGGTCCATCTCGTACTCCTTCAGGCAACGCTGCCACAGTAGGTCGACAGGGGAGTGGGGTCATTGACCCGAGTCAAGAAGGCCGGGCCAAGGTGGGCGGAGCGGATTTTCGCTATCCTTGCCCGCCACCCGTTCGAGTGCTCCGATGCCCCAGACCCTTGCCACTGCCGTGCACAGCGAATTGCTGATCAGGAAGAGCCGTTTTCTCGGCTGCGTGCAGCCCATGACTGACCGGCCCGGCGCGCAGACGGTGGTGGCGGAATTGCGGGCACAGCATTCGGGGGCCGCCCATGTGTGCTGGGCGCTGCTGGCCGGCGGCCAGTCGGCGGCGGTGGATGACGGCGAGCCGGGCGGCACGGCCGGACGGCCGATGCTCGAGGTGCTGCGGCACCAGGACCTCGAAGGGGTGCTGGCGACGGTGGTGCGCTACTACGGCGGGGTCCGGCTGGGCGCGGGCGGACTGGTGCGGGCCTATACCGACAGCGTGGCACAGGCGCTGCTGAAGGCCGATAAGGTGCCCATCGTGCGTCTGATGACTCTGCGTTGCCAGCTACCCTACGCACAGGAAGGGCTGATCCGGCGCGAACTGGAGGGCGCCGGGGCGAGCCTCCACGGCGTGGCTCACGGTGCCCTGGTGGAGTTTGCCTTCAGCCTGCCGGAGGATGCGGCCGCAGCCCTGGTGGCGCGCCTGAACGAGGCCTGCCACGGCCGCATCGGCTGGCTGGAGTGAGCGGTTTCAGCTCTTGAGAATCCACTCGACGACGCCCTTCAGGTCAGCGTCGCTGATCTTTTCGGCGGCATTGGGCGGCATCGGGATCGGGCCCCAGACACCGGCGCCGCCCTTGCGAACCTTGTCGCTGAGCTTGGCCACGGCGTCGCCCTGGCCCTTGTACTTGGCGGCAACATCCTTGAAGGCCGGGCCGACGAGCTTCTTGTCGACGGTATGGCAAGCCAGGCAGCCAGCCTTCTGGGCGGCGGGCGGAGGATCGGCGGCAAAGACGCTGCCGCTGGCGGCGGTGGCCAGCAGGGCGGCCATCAAAAGCGGGTATTTCATGTGGGTCTCCTTTTCCGCAGGCTGCCGCCAGCCGGCAAACCGGCAGGCGGCACGAGCGACGAATCAATAAACGTCGTGCTGGGTGTTGTAGAGGTTGAAGTGGCCGGTCGGCGTGACGATGCGCGGATCCTTGATGACGGCCTTCAGTTGCAGGGTCTTGTCATCCACCACCACGATGGCGGATTCCTTGTTCTTGGCGCTCCACACCGAGAACCACACTTCGTCACCCGCCTTGTTGTACTCGGGCTGCACTACGCGCTTGGCGCCGTCGTCCTTCAGGCCGGCCCATTCGGCAATGGGGAGGGTCTTGTAGCCGGCGGCAAGATTGCCGATGTCATACACCGCAACCGACTGCGACAGCTTCGGATCCGGGTTGAGCGGGGTGTCGGAGTACAGGTGCCTGGACTTCGGGTGGCTCTTGATGAACAGTGCGCCGCCGCCCGGGCCCTTGATGGATTCGACCATCTTCCAGGCGTATTGCTTGTGCTTCTCGGGGTCGGTGCCGATCAGGGCGATGGTGTCGTCGCCCAGGTGGCCGGTGGACCACACGGGGCCGTATTTCGGATGGATGAAGTTGGCGCCGCGACCGGGGTGGGGAATCTTGCCCACATCGATCAGGCCGGCCAGCTTGCCGTCCTTCATGTCGATGGCGCCAATCTTGTTGGACTGGTTGGCGGCGATCATGAAGTAGCGTTTGGAGCTGTCGAGGCCGCCGTCGTGCAGGAACTTGGCAACCGGGATTTCCTTGACCGAAATGGCGTTGATGTCGGTGTAATTGACCATCAGCGTCTTGCCGGTTTCCTTCACGTTGACCACAAATTCGGGCTTGAAGTGGTTGGCCACGATGGAGGCGACGCGAGGCTCGGGGTGATATTCCTGGTCGCCGACAGTCATGCCGCGGGTGGCCATGATCTTCAACGGTTCGAGGGTATCCCCGTTCATGATCACGTACTGGGGCGGCCAGTAGGACCCGGCGATGGCCAGCTTGTCTTCGTAGCCCTTGAACTTGGACGTCTCGACCGAACGGGCTTCGAGACCTGTGCGGATCTCGGCGACGTTGTCGGGCTTTTCCATCCACAAGTCGATCATGTTGATCTTGGCGTCGCGGCCGATCACGAACAGGTAGCGGCCGGAGGCCGATACACGGGAGATATGCACTGCGTAGCCGGTCTTGACCACGTTAATGATCTTCTTGGTGTCGCCATCGATGAGTGCAACTTCACCCGTGTCGCGCAGGGTGGTCGAGAAGATGTTCTCGATGTTGTAGTTGTTCATCTTTTTCTTCGGCCGCTGGTCCGGCGGAATGATGACCTTCCAGGTGGCCTTCATGTCCTTCATGCCGAATTCAGGCGGCTGCGGCGGCGTCTGCTGGACGTAGCGGGCCATCAGGTCCACTTCGTCGTCTGACAGTTCGCCCGAGGTGCCCCAGTTCGGCATGCCGGCCGGGGAGCCGTACTTGATGAAGACTTTCAGGTAGTCGGTGCCGGCGGCCAGCGTCTTGTCGGTGGTCAGGGGCTTGCCGGTGGCACCCTTGCGCAGCACGCCGTGGCAGCCAGCGCAGCGTTCGAAGTAGATCTGGCGTGCCTTGTCGAACTCGGCCTTGGTCATCGCCGGGGCCTTCGGATTGATGTCCTGATACATCTCCACGTTTGCCAGGGGCGACGCGGCAGACTGGTATTTGGCTTCAGGTGCGCTGGTAGTTGTCTTTGCCTCTTCGGCGAAAGCTTGCGAGAGGGCCAGCGGCAGCAAGGCCACGGCAATCGCTCCGGTCTTCCACATTTTCATTGTGCATCTCCCTTGTTTGAACCCAACGAGCGGCCTATCCCGCTTACGGCGAAGAGTGCGCCCGGTGCCTATTCCCCTTCCTTGACTGGGGTCAAGTTCGAAAACGCCACCCGGCTGATAGATTCCGCTCGTCATGATCCCGGGAGTTCCACCGTGCCTCCGTCCTTTACCGCCAGCCTTGCGATGCCTGCCGCCGGTGCCCTGCGCACCTTTCTCGATCAACTCGTCGCCGGCGGCCGTTGTCGCCGTGATTTGCCCGACGCGGCCCGTCCGGCCACTTCCGGCGCGGGCCGGGTGGCGCTAGTAGGGGCAGGCCCCGGCGATCCGGAACTGCTCACCCTGCGTGCTGCGCGCCTGATCGCCCGTGCCGACACGCTGGTGGTCGATCATCTGGTCAGCGACGGCGTGCTCGAGCTCGCCAACGCGGCGGCCGAAGTGATCTACGTGGGCAAGGAGGCCGGTCACCACACTTTGCCGCAGGAGGACATCAACCGGCTGCTGGTGCGCCTGGCCCGCGAGGGGCGGCAGGTGGTGCGGCTGAAGGGTGGCGATCCTTTCATCTTCGGGCGGGGCGGAGAGGAACTGGAAGTACTGCTGGAGGCCGGCATCCCCTTCGAGGTGGTGCCGGGGATTACCGCCGCCTGTGGCGTGGCGGCCTACGCCGGGATTCCGCTGACGCACCGGGACCACGCCCAGTCGGTGGTGTTCGCCACCGGTCACCGGCGGGCCGGCGAGTCGTCCCTCGACTGGGGGGCGCTGGCCCGGCCGCGTCAGACGGCGGTGATTTATATGGGGGTTGGCATGCTGCTGTCGCACTGCGGCGCACTGATTGCCCACGGGCGCGGCCCGGATACGCCGGCCGCGCTGGTCGAAAACGGCACCACGGCGCGTCAGCGGGTACTCGTCGGCACGCTGGCGAGCCTGCCCGACAAGGCCATCCTGGCCGGCATCCATCCGCCGGCATTGCTGATTGTCGGCGAGGTGGTGTGCCTGGCCGACAAACTGAACTGGTTTGCCGGCGCATCGGAAAGGGCGGTCGTGGCAGGCTGAAGACGGCCGCACGCCGGCCCTGCTAAGCTTCTTCCCCTTCACAAAATCATAACAAGGGGGAGAGCCATCATGCCCGTACAGCTGATCGACCGCACACCCGGGGCTTACGCCTACCCGCTACTCATCAAGCAGCTCCTGCACACACCGCTGGCCATCGCCCCGGAGCAGGAAATCACCTACCTGGGCGGGCGCCGCCACAGCTACCGAATGCTGCGCGAACGCATTGGCCGGCTGGCCAATGCCCTTGCCGGGCTGGGCATAGAGGCCGGCAACACGGTGGCGATGATGGACTGGGACAGCCATCGCTACCTCGATTGTTTTTTTGCCGTGCCGATGATGGGCGCCGTGCTGCAAACGGTGAACGTGCGCCTGAGCGCCGAGCAGATCCTGTACACCCTCAATCACGCCTGTGCCGACGTGGTGCTGGTGAATGCTGAATTCCTGCCGGTCCTGGCCGAGATTGCTCCGCGCCTGGAAAGCGTGCGTTGCTTTGTGCTGATCGAGGATGCGCCGCTGGCCGGCCCGGCGCCGGTCGCGTTCGTCGGTGAGTACGAAGCCCTGCTGGCAGCAGCCTCGCCCGACTTCGACTTCCCGGATTTCGACGAAAACGCCAAGGCGACGACCTTCTACACCACTGGCACCACCGGCGTGCCGAAAGGCGTGTACTTCAGCCATCGTCAGCTGGTGCTGCACACCCTGTCCACGGCTGCTGCCTTTGGCAACGCGCCGGTCCAGGGGCGTCTGCACCGCGACGACGTGTATATGCCGATGACGCCGATGTTCCACGTGCACGCCTGGGGCATGCCCTACGTGGCGACGATGCTCGGCCTCAAGCAGGTTTACCCCGGTCGCTACGTGCCGGAAACCCTGCTCAAGCTGATCCGTGACGAGGGCGTGACGGTCTCGCACTGCGTGCCGACGGTGCTGCACATGCTGCTGGTGCATCCGCTCTCCAAGGTCATCGACCTGTCGCGCTGGAAGCTGATGATCGGTGGTTCGGCGCTGTCGCAGGCCTTGGCGAAGTCGGCGCTTGAGCGCGGCATCGACGTGTTCACCGGCTATGGCATGTCCGAAACCTGTCCGATCCTCAGTGTTGCCCATGTGCCCACCGAAGCCCTCGGCGCCCCGCCGGACGAGCAGGCCGTGATGCGGGCGCGTACCGGCCGGCCACTGCCGCTGGTCGATCTGTGCGTTGTTGACCGTGAGATGGTTGCACTGCCCCACGACGGCAGCAGCGCCGGCGAAGTCGTGGTGCGCAGCCCGTGGCTGACCCAGGGCTACCTGCACGATCCGGAGGCATCGGCAGATCTGTGGGCGGGCGGGGTGCTGCATACCGGCGACATCGGCTATATCGACACCGATGGTTTCCTGCAGATCACCGACCGCATCAAGGACGTGATCAAGACCGGCGGCGAGTGGACATCGTCATTGCAGATCGAGGATGTGGTGGCCCAGCATCCGGCGGTAGCCGACGTGGCGGTGATCGGTGTGCCTGACCCCAGGTGGGGCGAGCGTCCGCGCGCCCTGGTGACGCTGCGCCCGGACTGTGTCGGGCAGATCACCGAGCACGAAATCCGCAATTTCGCCGCGCGCCTCATCGAGTCCACCGGCGTTTCCCGCTACGGGGTGTTGCTGCAGGTGCAGTTTGTCGAGGCGCTGGCACGCACCAGTGTCGGCAAGCTCAACAAGCGGGCCATGCGCGAGGCGCAGGATCCGACCTGATCAGGCGGATAATGCGGTGTGCAAGCATGCATCGGTTGATGTGGCATGCACTTCAATGGTGCGCAATGGGCGCTCCACACTGGTGCATGAGCTTTCGGGGTTACGCGGCGGACCCGCTCCTGGCTCCTCCAGCAGCCTCCGAAACCCGCTTATTGCCACCAAAACGCAACGTTGGCGCAATGCGACCGGCGTAAACCTGCTGGCGTGAAGTTTGCTACATGTTCAAGCAAGCCTGAAAACCGCAGCCCCCAGAACGGAGTATCCCGTGACCATTCACGTTGCCCTCAATCACCTGACCTCCTACAAGTACGACCGCCCGGTGACGCTCGGCGCACAGGTCGTTCGCCTGCGCCCGGCACCGCACAGCCGGACCCGCATCCTGAGCTACTCGCTGCGCGTCATGCCCACGCCGCACTTCATCAACTGGCAGCAAGACCCGCAGTCGAACTACCTCGCCCGCCTGGTGTTTCCCGAGAAGGTCACCGAGTTCAGTGTCGAGGTGGACCTGGTGGCCGAGATGTCGGTCATCAATCCGTTCGACTTCTTCCTCGAGCCCGATGCCGAGGAATGCCCGTTCGACTACGAAGGCGCCCTCAGGCATGAGCTTGCCCCGTTCCTGATCACCGAGCCGGCCACCCCGTTGCTCCAGAAGTACCTCGACGGGATCTCCCGCGAGAAGCTGCGTACCGTGGACTTTCTGGTCAAGCTCAACGCCGACCTGCAGTCCCACATCGGCTACGTAATCCGCATGGAGCCGGGCGTGCAGACGCCCGAAGATACGCTGGCCAAGCAGACCGGCTCGTGCCGCGACTCGGCCTGGCTGCTGGTGCAGATTTTGCGTCACCTGGGTCTTGCCGCCCGCTTCGTGTCCGGTTACCTGATCCAGCTGAAGGCCGACGTGAAGGCGCTCGATGGCCCGTCCGGCACCGAGGTGGACTTCACCGACCTGCACGCGTGGACCGAGGTCTACCTGCCCGGCGCCGGCTGGGTCGGGCTTGACCCGACATCTGGCCTCTTTGCCGGCGAAGGCCACATTCCCTTGGCCGCCTCGCCCGAGCCGTCGTCCGCAGCCCCGATCTCCGGCCTCATCGAAGAGTGCGAGTGCGAGTTCGAGCACCACATGAAGGTCACCCGTGTGCTCGAAGCGCCGCGGGTCACCAAGCCCTACACAGAAGAGCAGTGGGCCGAGATCGAAGCCCTCGGCCACCTCATCGACGTGGACCTCGAGGCCCACGACATGCGCCTGACCATGGGTGGCGAGCCGACCTTCGTGTCGGTCGATGACCCCGATGGCGCCGAGTGGAACACCGAGGCCATGGGCCCCAACAAGCGCATCCGTGCCGAAGACCTCTACCATCGCCTGCGCGACAAGTACGCACCGCAGGGCCTGGCCCACTTCGGCCAGGGTAAGTGGTACCCGGGCGAGCAGCTGCCGCGCTGGTCGCTGAGCTGCTTCTGGCGCAAGGACGGCGAGCCGATGTGGATGAACCCCGATCTGATCGGTGATTCCTCCGCGCCTGGCGACGTCAAGGTCGACAAGGCCCACACCTTCCTTGCCGGGGTCGCCGCGCGCCTGAGCCTCGACCAGCGCCGTGTCTTCCCGGCCTACGAGGATGCCTTCTATTATCTGTGGCGCGAACGTCGCCTGCCAGGCAACGTCGACCCCTTCGATGCCCGCCTCGACGATCCGCTGGAGCGCGACCGTATCCGCCGCGTGTATGAGCACGGCCTGCCCAACCCGGTCGGCTACGTGCTGCCCGTGTCGATCAGCCCGTACACCGGCGCCTGGCAGACCGGGCCGTGGTTCCTGCGCGACGAGCGCTGCTACCTGATTCCTGGAGATTCCCCGCTCGGCTACCGCCTCCCGCTCGATTCCCAGCCGTGGGTCGAAAAGGGCAGCTACCCCTACGTCAATCCGACCGACCAGCACCAGAGCTTTCCGCCGCTGCCCGAATACAAGGCCATCCGGCGCCAGCTGCCGGGCGGCCAGACAGCGGTGCTCAATGCCCTCAAGGACGGCGAGCCCGGTTTCGGCTCCTCGGCCGAGGCCCGTGCCGCGGCTGCGCTGAAGGCAGCCAAGGCTGCCGAAAAGCTCAGCCCGACGGACAAGACGCCGACGCCCTTCGAGTCGGCCGACTGGATCGTGCGCACGGCCATGTGCGTCGAGCCGCGCAACGGCACGCTGCACATCTTCATGCCGCCGCTGTCGCGCCTCGAGAACTACCTCGAACTGGTCGCAGCCATCGAAGCGACGGCCGAAGAACTCGGCACACCGGTCGTGCTGGAAGGCTACGAGCCGCCCTCCGACCCGCGTCTGACCCAGTTCCGCATCACCCCCGACCCCGGCGTGATCGAAGTGAACATCCACCCGTCGAGCAACTGGGAAGAGCTCGTCGACCGCACCACCCACCTCTACGAAGCGGCTCACTACTCGCGCCTGACCTCCGAGAAGTTCATGGTCGATGGTCGTCACACCGGCACCGGCGGCGGCAACCACTTCGTGCTCGGCGGCGCCGTGCCATCCGACTCGCCCTTCCTGCGGCGTCCGGACCTGCTGCGCAGCCTGATCTCCTACTGGCACAACCACCCCAGCCTGTCCTACCTGTTCTCCGGCATGTTTGTCGGTCCGACCAGCCAGGCGCCGCGGATCGACGAAGCGCGCAACGATTCGGTATACGAAATCGAAACCGCCTTCCGCCAGTTCCCTGAGGTTGGCGAGACCGTGCCGCCCTGGATGATCGACCGCCTGTTGCGCAACCTGCTCATCGACGTTACCGGCAACACCCACCGTTCCGAGTTCTGCATCGACAAGCTGTACTCGCCGGACGGTCCCACCGGGCGTCTCGGCCTGCTCGAGTTGCGTGCTTTCGAAATGCCGCCGCATGCGCGCATGTCGCTGGCCCAGCAGCTCCTGCTGCGCGGCCTGCTGGCGCGCTTCTGGGAAACGCCGTATCAGCCGGAACGACTGGTGCGCTGGGGTACCGAGCTGCATGACCGCTTCCTGCTGCCGCATTTCGTACAGCAGGATTTCAGTGACGTGATGGAAGACATGCAGGCCCACGATCTGGCCTTCAAGCCGGAATGGTTTGCCCCGCACATGGAGTTCCGTTTCCCCAAGATCGGCGACTTCTCGGTGCGCGGCATCAAGGTGGAACTGCACAGCGCCCTCGAGCCCTGGCATGTGATGGGCGAAGAAGGGGCCATTGGCGGCACCGTGCGCTTTGTGGATTCGTCCGTCGAGCGTCTGCAGGTGAAGGTCACCGGCATGTCCAATGACCGCTTCGTGCTGGCGGTTAACGGTCGCTCGATTCCGTTGCAGCCCACCGGTACGGTTGGCGAGCACGTGGCCGGCGTGCGCTATCGCGCCTGGCAACCGCCGTCGTGCCTGCACCCGACCATCGCCCCCCACGTACCGCTGGTCTTCGACCTGGTGGATACCTGGACCGGTCGTTCCCTCGGTGGTTGCCAGTACCACGTGGCACACCCGGGCGGCCGCAGCTTCGAGACTTTCCCGGTCAATGCCTTCGAGGCGGAAAGCCGTCGTCTGGCGCGCTTCTTCCGCATGGGTCACACCCCGGGTGAGCCGAAGGTGAGCGTTTCTTCAGTTGAAAAGGAGTTCCCCTTCACCCTCGACCTGCGTCGTTAAACGGAGTCGTCAGAGAAGGTGAAAGTGCTACCCGGGCGCAGGTCCGGGTGGCATTTTCTGTCCGGTTCGAGGAAATCGATCATTTCCCCAATTCGGGGAACAGTGTTAGTTTCACCGGATGCCCAGCTCCATTCTTACCCATTATCCCCACCGTGCCGACAGTTACGACGAGCTTTTCGGCGACGACGGCGTGCGTCCCCATTGGCAGGAGTTTCTCGATCACATCGACGAGTCCAGCGGCGATACGCTGAAAGCACGCGCGGCCCAACTGGCCCGCGGCATTCAGCAGAATGGCGTCACCTACAACGTCTACGCCGACCCGCGGGGCACCGACCGCCCGTGGTCGGTAGACCTGTTGCCGATGATCCTGCCCGCCGACGAGTGGCGTGGCATTTCCGCGGCCATTTCCCAGCGGGTGCGCCTGCTCGACACCCTGCTCGGCGATCTGTACGGCGACCAGACCACGCTTTCCGAAGGGCTGCTGCCACCCGAACTGGTATTCGGTCACAAGGGTTTTCTGTGGCCGTGCAAGGGCGTCAAGCCCCCGGGCGGTTCCTACCTGCACCTTTATGCGGCCGACCTGGCGCGCTCGCCGGATGGACGCTGGTGGGTCATTGCCGACCGTACCCAGTCCCCCTCCGGCGCCGGTTATGCGCTTGAGAACCGCCTGCTGATATCGCGTGCCTTTCCGGACCTCTTCCGTGACATGCAGGTGCAAGGTCTGGCCGGCTTCTTCCGCGGCCTGCAGCGCAGCATTGCCGCTCAGGCCCCGACTGACGGCGAACAGCCCCTGAGCGTGCTGCTCAGCCCGGGGCCGTTCAACGAAACCTATTTCGAACACGTTTACCTGGCCCGCCACATGGGCTATCCGCTCGTTGAAGGGCAGGATCTCACGGTGCGTAACGACACCGTGTATCTGAAGACCGTCTCCGGCCTGAAGCGCGTGCACGCCATCTTGCGACGCCTCGACGACGACTTCTGCGATCCGGTCGAACTGCGTGCCGACTCGGCCCTGGGCGTGCCCGGCCTGCTTAGTGCGGTGCGCGCCGGGCGGGTGCTGGTGGCCAACGCGCTGGGCAGCGGCTTGCTCGAATCGGCCGCCCTGCCGGGTTTCCTGCCGGGAATCTGCCGCCATCTGCTGGGTGAAGAGCTGGCCATGCCGTCGGTGGCGACCTGGTGGTGCGGTGAAGGTCCGGCCCGTGCTGAAGTCATCGAGAACATGAAGGATCTGGTCATCAAGCCGACCTTCCCCGGTGGAAGCAGCGAAGTCATCTTCGGCGACCAGCTGGCCGATGAGCAGCTGGAAGCGCTGGCCAAACGCATTGAATCCAACCCCTCAGCCTTCGTTGCCCAGGAACTCGTCAAGCTGTCCCGCGCGCCGGCCTGGTCTGGCGGCAACCGGCGCAAGCTGATGACCCGGGCGATGGGACTGCGGGTCTATGCCGCGATCACGCCTGAGGGCTACAAAGTGCTGCCCGGCGGGCTGGCGCGAGTCGCCGGTGCCGAGAACACGCGCATCCTGACCATGCAGAAGGGTGGTAGCAGCAAGGATACCTGGGTGCTCTCCGACGGCCCGGTGGCCACCTTCAGCCTGCTCCAGAACACCGTGCGGGTAGGCGACCTGATCGAGGAGACCGGCACCCTGTCGTCGCGCCTGGCCGAGAACCTTTTCTGGTTCGGCCGCTATGGCGAGCGTTGCGATGCCGTTGCGCGGCTGGCCCGGCTGGCTTTGTCGCGCCTTTCCGAAGGGCGCCGCACGGAACGTTCAGGCGCGCTGGCGGTGATGCTTCATCTCGCCGCCGGTGCCGGCCTTGTCGAGCCCGAAGTGATCACCGCACCGGTTGCCAAGGCCGAGCTGGACCTGTTCCGGGCGGTCCTCGACCGTCGCGCCGAATGTGGTCTGGCCGCCAACCTGCAACGCCTCACCTGGTGTGCGACCCAGGCCCGCGAACATCTGTCCCTTGACCACTGGCACGCCCTCAAGCGCCTCTCGGCGGAGCTCGACACTGCCCGCGAGGGCGTTACCGATGTCTCCGGCCTGCTTGAATTTCTCGACGAAGCGCTGACCACCTTTGTGTCCTTGTCGGGCTTCGCCATGGACAACATGACCCGTGACATGGGCTGGCGTCTACACATCGTCGGCCGCCGTGTCGAACGGCTCGACAACCTGGCTGGCACGCTGGCGCGCTTTGTGCGCCGCTACGTGGATATCACCGGTCCGTTGCAGCGCGAGCTGTCAGTCGAGGCCCTGCTCGAATTGTGCGATTCGATCATCACCTACCGTACCCGCTACCGTGCCCAGCCCGAACTGCTGCCGGCCATGCACATGCTCATCACCGATGACGGCAACCCTCACGCGCTGGCCTTCCAGGTGCGCATGCTGGCCAACTACATGACCCGCTTTGAGGCCGATCGGGGCGAGATGGGTATTGCCGAGCTGGGGCAGGCCTTTTCCGCCGTACAGGCCTTTGCCTGGGGCAAGCTCGAAGTGGCCCGCCCGGCCGCCGAACGCCTTGAGGCCAGCCTGCAGCTGGCGGCTCTGCTTGATCAACTGGCTCGCGCCGGGCGGGGCATGGCCGACCGTCTGGCGATGCGCTTTTTCAGCCACGTCGACCGACCTGGCCAGGCCACCTTCGCAGCCTGACATTCTCCGACCCATTCCATGACCCGCAGCGTTGCGTACACCATCACCCACGAGACCGAGTACCCGCCCTGCGGGGTACCCGTGTCGCTGGCCCAGCACCTGCTGCACCTGATTCCCCGCAAGCTGGCCTGGCAAACCCGTGAATCGGGAGCGATTACCATCGAACCGGACCTTGCAAGGCTGGAGGAGGGCGAAGACGCCTTCGGTAATCCGGTGGCCTGGCTTTCGCTTGATACGCCCCATGACGGCCTGCTGGTGCGCGCCGAAAGCCACGTGACGGTAATTGCCCGCGAGCTGCCCAAAGCCGAGGATTCGCCGCCCTGGGAAAGCGTGCGCGAGAGTCTTCGCTACCGGCCAAAGCCGCGCGATGCCGACTCCCTCGACGCCCTGCGCTATCTTTACGCCTCGCCACGGGTGCCACTGGATGCCGTGCTGGCCGAGTTTGCCACCACCGCCTTCAAGCCCGGTGTGCCGCTGCTGGCCGGCACAAAGGCGCTGATGGACATCATTTTCAAGACATTCACCTTCGATGCGGAGGCCACCGAAGTCGGCACATCGGTACATGAAGTGCTCAAGAAGAAGCGCGGCGTGTGTCAGGATTTTGCCCACCTGATGATCGCCGCCATTCGCTCGGTCGGCCTGCCGGCCCGCTACATGTCCGGCTATCTGCTCACCAACCCGCCCCCCGGCAAGCCCCGCATGATCGGTGCCGATGCGTCCCACGCCTGGGTGGCCGTGTGGTGTCCGAAAAACGGTTGGGTCGAATTCGACCCGACCAACGGCATCCAGCCCGATCTGCGTCACGTCACCCTTGGCTGGGGCCGCGACTTTCA
>APMI01035977.1_pt1 | contig 16635 bp, 14 predicted proteins | sample 667938 | NCBI WGS metagenome assembly APMI01 (sample SAMN01084076, study PRJNA167559) | wastewater metagenome | biome: Wastewater | place: Denmark: Ejby Moelle, Odense | collected 2011-11-28 | reverse complement strand
GTGCGATTGCAGGCGAGGCAGGCGTACCGTTCTTCCATATCAGCGGATCTGACTTCGTCGAAATGTTCGTTGGTGTCGGTGCGGCACGTGTGCGAGATTTATTTGAAACCGCAAAAGCTCATCGGCCCTCACTTATCTTTGTTGATGAAATTGATGCCGTGGGTCGTCAGCGAGGTGCGGGACTTGGTGGTGGTCACGACGAGCGTGAGCAAACTCTTAACCAGTTGCTCGTAGAAATGGACGGATTTGATCCGAACAGTGGCGTCATCCTGATCGCCGCAACAAACCGACCCGATGTCCTTGACCCTGCGTTGCTTCGCCCAGGAAGATTTGACCGACAGATTGTTGTGGATGCGCCTGACCAGGGCGGTCGACATGCGATTCTGAAAGTCCATGCGAAGGGTAAGCCACTAGATACGGATCTTGATTTGGAGTCTCTTTCCAAACGCACCCCCGGATTTACCGGTGCTGATCTTGCCAACATGCTCAATGAGGGCGCTTTGCTTGCCGCTCGGCGTGGTGGCAACAAGATCTCCCAGATTGACCTGGATGAGGCACTTGATAGAACGATAGCAGGCCCTCAACGACGAAGCAAAGTCATCGACTCGAAAGAGAAGGAGATTATTGCTTACCACGAAGCCGGACATGCGGTCGTTGGTGAATTGTTGGACCATGCTGATCCCGTTCATAAGGTCACGATCTTGCCTAGAGGCATGTCGCTCGGCTCGACTTGGCACATGCCTGTCATTGATAAGTACCTCGTTAGCAATGAAGAACTGATTGATGATATAGCTTCGTTGCTAGGTGGTCGCGTAGCCGAGGAAATCGTTTTTGGGACTACCACCACGGGTGCGAGTAACGATTTGGAGCGCGTGACAAGATTGGCGCGAGCAATGGTATGTGAATACGGCATGAGTGAGAAGCTAGGAACGCTGGCTCTTGGTCGCCGAAGCCATAACCCATTCCTCGGTCGAGATTACGCTGATGAGCGCAACTACTCAGAGGACGTTGCGAAGCAGATTGATGAAGAAGTCAGAGCGATTGTTGAGCGTTGTCATCAGCGAGCTACCGATCTTTTGACCACTAATCGTGCTAAGCTTGACGCAGTCGTTGTTGCCTTGCTGGAGCGAGAAACTTTGACTCGTGACGAGTTCCTTGCGGTCATGAACGATCAGCAATTGGAACCTGTCAAGGCTTCAATTGATTCGTCAAGTGATTCCGGGTCGCCAGTGAACGCGGATACTACAACAAAACCGACGATGGCTCCTCCAAGGTTAGAGCCAGGCCCAGCATAATTTGCTGAGTTGTTTGGAACAAAACTCGGAGTAAAGCGGTCTAAGGAGTTTCTTCAGAAACTTCGCCAAGCAGACGTGCTATACTCCGATTCGCTGGATATCAGGGATTATGGACTTTGAGGCGCTCTTCCAACAAGCATTCCAACTGCGGTGTGATGGACAGTATTCCGAAGCAAAAGTTATATTCGAGCAACTGATCAAGGCCAACCCTCAGAGCGATAAGGCGATGCACCAGCTTGCCTTGATTTGGGGATTTGAAGGCGATTTTGACCGTTCACTAGCTGGCCTCAAGTTCCTCCTTGGCCGCAATCCGAGCAATCTTGACGTCAAATACGATCTTGCGATGACCACGATGATGCTTGGAGATTATGACGAAGGATGCAAACTTCTCAATGAGATTCTTGCTGTAGATCCAACGCACGAAAAAGCTATTCAGCAGTCAGCGTATTGTCCCTAAAGCCCTTAACGGTACGGTGGCAAAACGATTGAATCGCGATCGAGCCTTTCCGACACGATCACTTCGGTTCCGACAACCTTCCAGTTTCCGTCGACACGTTCAAGCTTGAGTCTCAGCACCGGACGATCGGTTCCGCCCCATTTAGTTCGTTCTTGCCCGACGGCAATTGCACTGGCGTGATCGCCTAATCGCCAGATGACTTTGTAATAGAGCATCGGACCGTCAATGTCGCTATCCGCGAATGCTTTGCTGATCTGCGTCGGAAGTTCAGACGGCATTGACTTTGTGACGGTTTCGACATAAATAAACGGACCCGCTATTGCGATGAAGAAGCACACCAGAACCGACTTGACTGGACTCGTATCAAGCTTAGACGGCAAGGGGCGAAATAGTGCAGTCACAAACGAGAGTGCCACACCAATGATGAAAGTGCAGACTAGGTAGATAATCCAGCCGATCATGTCGTCCCTCTTGGCGCAGAGCCACGGGCGAACATTCCCACGTCACTCGGGATTTCTCCCGATCACCCGAGCCCTGCAATAGGCTTATTCCACAGGATCCACGTGAATTGTGGCTATTGCAGGAGCGAGAGTATTCTGGATCTCCTTTTCTATAAGGTCGGCGAGTTCGTGGGCTTGCACAAGTGACCAGGTTAGTGGGACTTCTAGGTGTACATCAACGTATGCAACGTTGCCACTTCTGCGTGTTCGAAGTTTGTGAAATCCTTTTAAGCTTGAATGTTTGTGTAGGATCTCGTTAATCGTCTCCAACTCCTCGTCGCCGAGTCGGTGATCGACAAGCTGATTGAAAGCCGTACAACACATCTTCCAAGCGCCATGAATGATCCACAAACTAAGGAGAATGGCGAATACAGGGTCGGCCCGATGCCAGCCAGTAGTTGCCCCGACGCCAAGAGCAGCTAGTACTCCAAGATTGGTCCAGAAATCTACCATGAGGTGCTGACTGTTCGAAGTTAGAGCGATTGACCCCGTTTGCTTTGCGGTCTTTGAGACATACGCTGCAACAATCAGATTTGCCAACGAACAGATAACCATCACGACGATGCCGAGCCCGAGATTGGACGCTGGTTGAGGGTTGATGAGCCGCATGATAGCTTCGAAAACCGCATAGGCTACGACAAGTAGGAGCATGATCGCTTCGCCAAAACCAGCCAAGGTTTCTATCTTCCCATGACCGTAATTGTGGTCCTCATCGGGTGGTTGAGCGGCATATCGAACCGCGATGAGAGCGAAGCCAGAGGCAATAACGTCGGCTCCTGAGTGAGCTGCTTCGGTAAACATACTCACTGATCCAGTGAGCGCGGCGACGATTAGCTTGATGAGGGTTAGCGAGCCGTTATAAGCAACTGAAAGGGAAGCCGCCCTCCGCTTCTTGACGGCGATTGCTGGATCGGTCTCGTTCATGGGAAACCTCTTATTAAGGCACGGTTTCACACCGATTTCGACAATTTTCAGCCCTGGCTAAGTTAGTTAGCCGTGCCTTGATGCTTCTGTTTGTAGCCGAACTGAACCCACATGGCGAATCCGACCATCAATCCCAGTGCCATGAAAACAAATATGCCCCCTACAGTTGCGATAAGAAGCTGAATGTTCAGACCGATGATCACCAGACACGTCATCCACGCCGCAATGTGCATCCAGATCGGCGTAGAAAACTCTCCCATCCTCTTCTTGTTCCCCGTGATCATGACGAGAGGCACGATAGCAAACGGAAGCTGCATCGAAAGAACAACTTGCGTCATGACGAGCAGTTGATTTGAGTGTTCGTGCCCAGCACCTGAGATGAGGATCGCGGCCGGTATGATCGCCAATCCGCGTGTGATCAGCCGTCTGAGCCAAGGCTGAACTTTCAAATTCAGAAATCCTTCCATGACGATCTGCCCTGCCAAGGTTGCTGTTATCGTCGAAGATTGACCGGCGCACAATAGGGCAATCGCAAATAACATCGAAGCAGTTCCCCCCAGAATGGGAGTTAGCATTTGATGGGCCTGAGAGAAGTCTTCAACGACGTGGCCGTTTCGATGGAATACTGCCGCCGCCAGTGCCAAGATCGCGGCATTGACGAAGAATGCCGCTCCGAGCGACACGATCGTATCCCAGGTCGCCATCTTGACCGCATGTTTGGTGTGTTCAACACCTGCTTCAACGTTTCTGGTCTGAACGATTCCGCTATGAAGATATAGGTTGTGCGGCATCACCGTTGCCCCCAAGATGCCAACGGCGATAAGCAGGGCTTCCGTATTTGGGAGTGTGGGTTTTACCAGACCGAGAGCTGCGGCACTCCAGTCAGGTTTGGCTAAGAGCAAATTGACAACGAACGAGATGAAGATGACCGAGACAAGCGTGAATACAATCGCCTCGATCTTCCGGAATCCGAATTTCATGAGACCCAAAAGGATCATTACGTCGAAGCCTGTTATCAAGACACCGATGACGAGGGGTAATCCAAAGAGCATGTTGAGGGCGACAGCAGAACCGATAACCTCAGCCACGTCGCAGGCGATAATTGCGATTTCACAAAGAACCCAAAGCGCTATCGAGACGGGCTTGGCATAAAAGTCGCGACAACACTGAGCTAAGTCCTTCCCGATGACCAGTCCCATTCTTGCGCATAGTGTTTGTAGCAGTATCGCCATGAGATTGGACAGCAGAATGACCCAAATGAGTTGGTATCCAAACTTGGATCCTCCGGCAAGGTCCGTTGCCCAATTTCCGGGGTCCATATAACCGACGGAAACAAGAAAACCCGGTCCAGCAAAAGCAAGGGCGCGGCGTAGCACAGAACTGTGATCAACCTCCACTGAACGGTGCGCTCCAGGTAGAGAAACCGCTTCCTTATCCTTTTCCTTTGTCTGCCTAATCATTCGGAATTGTATCCAAGGTTACAATTATAAGCCAATACTACGAGGTCAACAGGTTTTTAGTTCCGTGGATGCAGATTTAGGTTCGATCAACCGATGAAATAGATGTCATATGAGCCGCCCCCGCCATCTTCGAGACGAGAGCCATCGCAAAATTGCCGCTGACCACCTTAAACGTTGCCCCTTGTGTGGCGCGGTTAACACGGAGGAGGCTCATGAGTGTTTTGTCTGCTGTTGGCACGGCGAGTTTGACCGTAATCCGGAATCGATCATCGAAGGACTTGATGACTTGGTAAACAGTTGCCCGATGTTGCAGGATATCGAACAGGTTGTGCCTACCATATGGGACCGATTCAACTATTGGTGGCACCGGCTAACTCGCAAGGGTTTTGATCTTCGCATTTAGCTGATGTGTACAAAGTTGGGACAAATCGTGTTCTGAACGGGTGTCGCAAAGGGGATAATGTAATCCCCCTATGGCGCAAGGCCCCGAAGAACTTCTGCCTCTTTATAGCCTCGAAGCGGAGATGAGCACGCTTGGAGCGATGCTTTTGTCTGACCGAGCGGCAGAAGAGATTGTTTCGATGTTGGATGAAGGCGATTTCTATCGTCCCGCTCACCGATTGATCTTCCGTTCGATGAAGCAATTGGTGCTGCGGCATAAGCAAATCGACATGATCACCTTGCCCGAAGAACTAAAAGCACGGGGTGACCTGGCCGATGCAGGCGGTGAAGACTATCTAATTCAGATTGCGACGTATGTTCCTAGTGCGGCGAACAGTGGTTTCTACGCTCAAATAGTTTTGGATAAATCGACCCTGAGGCGTCTTGAGCAAACGGGCCGAAAGATCATCGAAATCGTTCACGATCAAGAGGTTCCGATCGTCGATGATAAGCTTGATAGAGCCGAACAAGAAGTCTTTACGGTCGGAAGCAAGCAACTTGGAAAGTACTTCCAGCCCGTTCGACAGCTGGCAAAGGATTTCTTCGTCGACGTCGATAATATTGTCGAGTCTGGCATTCCGATGTCGGGGCAGAGGGTTGGCTTTACAGATTTGGATGCCATGACGACAGGTTTCTATCCCGGCGACTTCGTCATCATTGGTGCCCGTCCGGCGATGGGTAAGACTTCGCTCGTCCTTGACTTCGCCATCAACGTCGCACAAAAACTTCAGCGGGAAGAGCAACCAGGTAGTGTGGCTGTGTTCTCGCTCGAAATGAGTGCCATCCAGCTCTGCCGACGTATGGTTAGCATGATCAGCGGAGTGTCGATGAGCGTTCTCAAGCGCGGCAACATTTCTCAAGACCAATATCGAAGGTTAGCTGATGCCTGCGATGACCTGTACAACATGCCTGTCTTTATCGACGATGGGTCAGACATTAGCCCTCTAGAGATGCGTGGCAAGTGTCGAAGGCTTAAAGCTGAACATGGTTTGAACATGGTCGTGATTGACTACCTTCAGCTGATGAAGGGCGGTGGACGTCGAACCGAGAATCGAGTGCAGGAAATCTCCGAAATCGCTAGAGCCTGTAAGTCGATGGCAAAGGAGTTGGAAATTCCGGTAATTGCGCTCAGCCAGCTTAGCCGTGCGGTCGAAAGCCGAGACGACAAACGGCCGCAACTGTCAGACATTCGTGAATCTGGCTCGATTGAAGCGGAAGCTGACCTCGTTATGCTTCTGTACCGTGACAGCTACTACAAGGCCAAGGAAGAACACCGACCTGAAGTTGTGAATCCAGACGAAGTTGAAGAAGCCGAGGTCATCATCGCCAAGCACCGAAACGGTCCTGTCGGAAAGGTCGTCCTTGGTTTTCAACCTGCCTATGCTCGATATCGAAACCTGGATCGAGGCAACTACAACTATGGCAGCGACGATGAGTAAGACTGAGTCGATCCGTTTTTGCATCTAGCTTATTCCGGCACCTCTTCAAGCTTTCGATAAGTATCGAACTCTTTAGGCAATCAAGCAACCGCTGGTAGCGAATTGGATTGGTCGCTTTTTGCATCAGACGGGAATCTCGTAATGCTATCCACCAAAAGGGCGAGCTAAAACGAAAAGTCCTCTTGCAGATCATTTTATCCCTGGAATGGTCCTTTTTAGGGCTGATGGGAAAATGATCTATTGGGAACCTATGATCATACTATGTTATTTCGCGTGGGTTTCAATGTCAATTTAATTGTGTTAAGAGTATGACGCGAAAGTGAAATGTAGGAGTATTCCTTCTATTTGATCACCGTACTAGTGTTATAATTCAGTTGTAAACAAGTCCGCAATGAAATCGCATTCTATAAGAGTAAGTTCTTGAAAAGACTAACGACTACACACTGTGTTGTTGGGCTTATGCTAATGCATGTATACGCAAATTGTTTTTTAATCTGAATATCTAAGGTTCGCAAGGTCGCGAATTTGGGCTTCCGTCCACATCAATTCAAGTGACTTTTAGTAGTGTGACCTATGACGAAATGTGATTGTGCCTCATCATGAAACGCAGGGTTGTCAGTGGGACTCTGCTAGTAAGCTTTTCCTTCCTTCTCGCGTGGGCTGGGGTTGACTTTCTATTCAAGGCCTCGAGGTATTTTGAGAGAAAATCAGATCTCCGGAACGTTTCGACAGAAGAATACTTGTTGAAGGTAAGAGCTAAAGCGATCGATTGGCTTGAGAATCCAAGGCTCGACCACTGCAAAATACTCAGTTCTCAACCGGTGATCCTGTTATCAATCGCCTACTCTGGATATTACGCCCTGTAGATGAAGGCGGCCACTCAGAAGGCTGTTTAGCGTATGGTTTGGACCAATTGAACCGTCTACATCCAAGAGACAAACAGGCCCAAAGAGCAATATTCTCGCTCTTGGACAGAAGGAAGGCTACTTACAGGAGTTCATCCGTTCCAGATCCTTGTTTTCTGTTGGAAGCCTCGGCGTTTGAAGACGACCCCGAAATTAGTGATAGTACAAGAGCCTTTGTTCAAAAGACCTACCTCAATTTGCTTGCGGCAATCAATTCGAAGGAAGGTGACGTTCCCTATATTCGCAACCAATCATTCCGATTGGTCGATTCAGTTGGGTTGGTCGTTCCAACTCTCCTTAAATCGAATTCCATCCCTTCAGTCAATCTGGCAAGAACTCAGGTTCTTAATTTCAGCAAGTACGGTATGGACAAAACAACGGGCTTGGTCTTTCACGGTTATATGCCGTCGCATGCCAAAGGTGGTGTTCCTATCGGAGCTGTTGGTTGGGGCCGAGGTCAAGGCTGGTTTGCTATTGGCCTCATAGATCTTTGTGAATATGAGATCCAGCATGGGAACACTAACGCTGACTCGATCAAAGTTGCGAAGAAGTTCTGTACAGACATCTTAGCCTGCCAGAAGCCAAGTGGAGGTTGGCCACTTTTGCTGAATGCTGATTCCCGCGAGGAGTCATCGTGTACAGCAAAGATTGGCTACTTTCTTGCAAAAGGTCAAAGATTAGGTCTCTTTGGTAAGGAAGTGAATCAGCCGATCACTAAAGCAATCCAATTCCTGAAGTCAGTAACAAGGGAGAATGGCTCAGTAGATTGTGCGCAAGTCGCAGCGGCCGGGTTAAATGATTGCTCGCCAGAACTCAATTACAGTGCGATTGCGCAAGGGTTTACATTGGCGTTTTTGGCCAACGTAGATGCAAACACGCTAAAGGCTCCAACCTCTTTTCACTGATAGATCAGTTTGAGCGTGACTGGTTTTGAGATTGATGCGGGTTGAACTTTGTATTTTCCTGTAACGGGTAGTTTTCCGTTGGCGAGTTCTCCGTCTTGTTGTTGGAATGTGAGTAGGTAGGGTGTTCTTCCTGGTGGGTAGATCATGATGCTTGCTCCGCTGAGGTCTGAGGTGCAGATCAGTTTGGCAGGCAGTTTGTTGACATCAAATTCGACTGTGTCTTCGACGGCTCCTAGTCCGATGATGTTTGCGGAGTCTGTCGTGCTGTGAATTTCTTCTTGTTTAGTTTGTTGGCATGCGCAAATTGAGCCTGCCAAAGCTATTGTGATGAGGAGTAGTTTGGCCTTCATTTCCGTTAGATATGGAATTCCTCAGTTTGTTTTTTGAGTTTCCATTCTAAACCAGCAATCGCTATGATGGCGATTAATCCTGGTAGTGGAGCGACGTAGTGTCCCCAAGTGACTCTCTTTCCATATCCGACGAGTCCTGCTTTGTAGAATGCGTTGAATATGTCGAAGAAGTGTGTCATCCCGATATAGAGTGCCAGGATGGCAAAGAGAAGTCCTAGCCACCTAATAGGCGGTTTCTTACCTTCTTGAAAACGTGGGAGTGTTGGTGCGAGATACGCGAAAGCTGCTGCAATGACAAGGAGAATTGGCAGGAGCAACAGATCAGAGAGTGACGTGACCGGCACCATGAGTGAAATACTACCTTTTCGAAGCTAGGAAGGTTATGGGTAGGGAGGTTAGTTATGTCGGAGTATAATGTCGCAGACGGGACAATTCGAGTCTATCGAGCAGTTTTTGAAGTTGTTCTTTAGGCTTGGTAAGGGTTCGCTCAAGAGTAGACGATATGTATCCGGTTAATACGCCCTCTTTACCTGCCGGTTCTGAACCGCTTCCGCGCGAGTTAACAATCCGTGAACTGGCATCTCGATTGGTGCGTCGCAAGTGGTCGATCCTCATTACGCTCTGCATCTTTTTAAGTGCAGGTGTTGGCTTGAGCCTTGTTACTGAGCCTGCCTATCGCTCGGAGATGCTTCTGACGATTCAAGGTGCTCAGCTGACGCCTAACCTTGCCGCTAGCGACCCTTTGGACGCAGTGTCTCTTCCGTTTTCGAATGTTGACTACGTCACTCAGATTCAGTTGCTTCAAAGCTACGACGTGGTTCTTCCTGCGTTCCAGCAAGCGAATGTGACTCTTCCACCTCCTGGTTCTACCATTCCTGGTCCTACGGTGGATGCCAAAGCGATCCCTCTTTCGAACTCGGTCATCGTGAGTGTGACGGCTCAGGATCCTGGTAAGTCTCAAGAGATAGCTCTTGCGATTCCTCAGGCCTTTAACCGATATATGCAAGACCAGCGTGACCGTCAGGTGTCGGGTTTGGTGACGAGCCTTCGTACGAAGCTTGATGACGCGAAGAAGACGGTCGATGCGGACATCAAGAGTGTTGCTGAGTTTCGCCGCACTCACAATCTTTCGGCTTCTGAAGCCGACCAATCAGATGCTCTAAACCGAGTGTCTCGTGCTTTAGATGCCAAGTTGACTGCGGATGCGAGTTTAGAGTCTGCTCACCAGCGCTACAACGATCTTCTTCGTTCTCAGCGTGAGATTACAAAGAATGTGGGTTCTCGCACTCAGGCAGGAAACTTCAATGAGATAGCCTCTCTTGAAGCGGCTCTGACTCAGATGCTCGGTGATAAAGAGCAGTTGCGTATTACGTATCGTGACGATGCCCCTCAGGTTCGTGAGATGGATGCGAAGATTCGTCTTCAGCGTCAGCTGATCGCGGATTCGAAGAAGCGTACGAACACTTTGGTTGACACACGTAACTCTGAGGTTCTCGATATCGATGCTCGGGTTCGTCAAGCCAAGTCAGACTATGAGGCAGCTCAGGCATCGGCTCGTATGTTTTCCGCTGGTTATGAGTCGGCTCAGCAGCACCAGAAGGGTTTAACTGAACTTGCTCCTCAGCTAGCAGAGCTAACGACGAAGTTGAACTTGGACCAAGCAGACCTTGAGACTCTTCAGCGCCGTTTGACAGAAATTCAGGCTCGAACGAGTTCGGTTAAGGAACCCGCAACGATTCTTCAGGCGCCTTCCATTCCTGTGAAAGTTCGTCCTAGTTGGACGGTGAACCTTGCGGTGAGTCTCGCCTTAGGAATTATCTTCTCTCTTGGTATTGTTGCTTTCCGCGAGCAGGTCGATGACCGTGTGACGAGTGCTGGTAAGGCTTATGAGTTAACGGGTCTTGCTCCTTTGGGCTATTTGCCTCGTATTCGTTCTGCGGCGGGTCTTGCTTTAACGAGTCTTCCTGGCGCGTTGCAAAACAGATATCGGATGCTTCGGTATAGCATCTTGTTTGCTCGCCGTCCTGAAGAGCCACGTGCTATTTTGGTTGTTCGTTCTGGTCGTCGTCAGGACCGTACGAGTACGGCTCAGAACCTTGCTCTTTCGATGGCTGCTGATGGGTTGAAGGTGATATTGGTGGATGCGGATGCGTTGAATCCAACCCTTTCGATGGCTTACGGCTCGGGTAAGGATCGCGGATTGTTTGACGTGTTGGAAGGGACTTCGACTTTGGACGAGGTCTTGAAGTCGACTTCTGTTGAGGGTCTTTCGGTTCTTCCTTTGGGCACTCCTACGAAGAACTCGGCTGACCATTTTGCATCGACGAAGATGGCTTCTTTGGTTGAGTCTTTGAAGGCGGCTGGCGACTTTGTTGTGATTGAGACTTCACCTGCATTGAGTTCGGTGGATGCCTCTGTTCTTGGCGCTCAGACGGATGCTGTTGTTCTTCTATCTGAGCTTGGTGTGACTCGCACTCAAGACCTTCGCCGTAGCGTGAGCCTTCTTCTTTCTGCTGGTTGTAGCATCGCTGGTATCGCTTATGTGAATACGACTGGTGAAGAAGACTCTACGGTTGACGTGAACCTTTGATGAGGGTGGCTTAGGGTTGGCTCGCGCCTATCCCTTTGCCAACCAAAGGACTGTCAGCTCGCAGACGAAACGAGGATCTGCTCAAACGTGTCGGGGATGTCAACAGTGGATTCCCTATGTAATCGTTACGACTTGAGACGAGAGATCGCTGATTGCCGCCGGACCAACAGTTCGAGTCGAAAAGCAATCCCTGCTGTTGCGCCCTAACAGAAAGCCGCTTCTGGCCGGTTTGGGCAAAGATGTTATTTGTAAAAACCACATCTTTGTGCTTCACGTTCGGGTCGATTGCAATGACAGCGTCTAAAGAGTTGTAAAACGTATTTCTTGACACTTGCACATGCTGCAGCCCTTCTTTTCGGCCGAAGTCGCCATAAGCAAAGGCTGATTTGGTGTTCGAAATAATGTTGTTTTGGATGGATATCCGTTTCAGTGCTCTTGGGTGCTCAGATAGGCGAGCTTCGTGGGCGGCATATATTCCAAAGAACGGCTTACCATCTCGATAATATCGACGATCGCCGGTGCTGTAAATAAAGTTTGAGTTTACGACTGTGTCGGAACTGGCATCCAGATAAATGCCTACACTGAAGTCGTCGAAGACGGTGTTGTTCAGGATTTTCACATTTGCGGAAGACCTAATTCCGATCCCTTCACCATAGCTTTTTGATACGGTGCAACCTTGGATGAGCACGTTTTCGGCGTCGTCAATCGCAAGTGCTGGGGGCCAGTGGCGCGGAGTAGTGGGAACAGAATTGTTCAAAACGCAATTGATGATCTTCGTGTCGATCACGCTGAAGTTTTGGGAAACACCTGGGGACTGGTACCCAAAGTAGATACCAGAACGCTTGGCATTTCTGACTACACAATTCTTGATGGTGATGTCATGCGTTCCGTAGAATGACAATCCATGGGTGTTGCTGTTTCGAAACTCAAGTCCCTGAACCACGAAGTATGGACTCGCAGCGATGACGGGGTCCTCTGAGCTCCTTAAGGCAGAGCAATCGACGATCGGTTTTTCTTTGGGATACGCGGTAATCGTGATTGGGTCAAGCAGTGTTCCGCCGCGAAACACAAGCTTGCGGTTGAGCAAATAGGTCCCACCACGAACGTAGATCACGTCTCCAGCTTTCGCCCATGAAATTGCTTTTTCAATAGTTCGGAACGGCGATTGCTTCGTGCCGTAGGTTGAGTCTGAACCCTGAGGCGAAACAAAAAACTCTTTAGCGCTTGCGTGCGAGACTAGGAGCATCGTTGCGATCGAAAACAGAGTCTGCGTAGTCTTCATTTTTGGTGTGCTCCGGTAAGGGATTAACTAGGTATTGAAACGCCGCATCCGCTCCTAAAGATCCACTTAGCCCGATTCGCGGGGTGAATTCACCGCAGGAGAGGCTCAACAGAACTATGAAGATCAGATTATGAGCAAACGTGCAAACTATGTGCGATGGTGTTTGTTGTTGAGCTTTGTATTGTAGTTGTCTTAGCTGTCTTTATCCAGTTGCTACTTCTTTGGGGTTATCGGTCGAGATTTCGTTCTAGCGATGCCGCTTCGTCAGGGCTGCCCACTGTTGACGGAGCTGTCTTCGCCTTAGTCGGACTACTACTTGCATTCACTTTTTCAGGCAGTCAAAGCCGGTTAGAGCATCGACGAGAAACCGTACTACATGAAGCCAATGCGATTAGCACCGCGTACAGCCGCGTTGATCTCCTTCCAGAGCTTCAGGCGCAGATGGTTCGGAAGAAATTCAAGGTGTATATCGACAAACGTGAAGCTGCTAAGAACTCTCTGCCAAACATTGATCTTGCCGAAACGTATTGGAGCCAGTCGCACGTTTTTGGTTCCGCGTTGTGGAAATCGGCGCTGGCGGCAACCGAGGATTCTGTCGAAGCGCGTCGGTTATTACTGCCTGCTCTCAACGAAATGTTTGATCGAGGGATGGATCGCGAGGTGGCAACACGAAGCCATATGCCACCCATCGTGGCGGCACTCTTGTTTGTGCTCACCGGGTTAGCCGCACTTTTGGCCGGTCGAGCGATGGCAGGAAGTAGTCGAGAAATGAGCCGCACTCATCGATGGACACTCGCGATTGTTTTCTCGCTCGTGTTGACAACCCTGTTGGATCTTGAGTATCCGCGACTCGGGTTCATCCAAGTAAGAGAGGCGGATCAGGCCATGGATACTGCAATCCAACCAATCCTGGATTTTGAGAGAAAATCGGAAGCTCTCAGTAAATGAGAGCCTCCAACTCGATTCCGGCTTATGGAACCGCCGTTATCTTCACGTTATCTATTCCCCACCCTCGAGTTGCTGCTGTTCCGAGCAGGTTCCCTGTGAAGTGAAGAACTGCTGAGTCATCTGTATGGTCCGTCGTGAACGAAACTCGATAGACGGTGTCGTAGTACAGAATTTCTGGTGTGAAGTAGTAGCCCAAGGTATTTGCCTCTGTTCGGCTGGTTCCTGGGGCGACTTCATCGCCGTCTGGGTAGGTCTGCTTATCGTCTTCGATGTTCGAGAACGAGCGTGTCCAAACGTTCGTGCTGCCAATCAGAACGTTAAACGCGCTGTTGTTCACAACACCATCCCAGTTCCCAACGACATACAGGTCGAACTCTATCTTGAGTTTCGTGTGAGTTGTCAGACTCGAAATGGTGAGTTGCGCTCCATCAGTACCGCCAAACAACCCGAGGAAGTGGCGACCAGAAGGAGTTGTACCGGCGGTCTGGGGATACCACAAACCAGGCACTCCTGACTCAAAGTCATATTCGATGACCGTTGCGTCGACAACGGTGACAGTTGCCGTCGCGGTCCGAGCTGGGTTTGAAACGCTTGCTGCAGTGACTGTGTAGGTCCCTGCTGTTGTAGGTGCAGTGTAATTGCCAGCACTTGTCACAGTTCCCGCTGAGCAGGTCCACGTAACTGAAGTGTTATTGGCATTCGATGCCATCGCCGTGAAGTATCGGCTCGCACCGGTCACGAGTGTCGCAGTTGTCGGGGTGATACTTACTGAGATTTGGTTAACTGTTACGGTAGCCGAAGCAGTGCGTGTCGTATCGGCAACACAGGTTGCTGTGACAGTGTAGCTTCCCGCCGTCGTTGGTGCGGTGTATACGCCAGTTGAGGTAATCGTTCCGCCCGTCGCGGTCCAAGTCACTGACTTATTCGAAGTGTTCGAAACGGTAGCGGTGAAGGTTGTGCTTTCACCTTCTCCAACTGTTGCGCCGAGCTTGTCAAGCGTGATTGTTGGTCGCGTGTCGCTCATCGTGACGACTGCATTCGCAACAGCAGATGAATACGCTTTGCTTATCGCGCGGATTGTGCACGTTCTCTTTGTATCGGGAGCCGTAAAGACGCCGTCTTGCGTGATTGTTCCGTAGTCGGTGATCCAGGTTACATTGGAGTTCGACGAGCCTGTCACAGTCGCGGTGAATGTCTGCTCCTCGTTGGGGACAAGAACAACCCGCGAGGGACTTATCGATACTTTTACAGTCGAAGACGTCAGGACTGTGATTGTCGCGGTAGCGGTTTTCGAAGAATCTGCTGTGCTTGTCGCCGTGATCAAACAAGTCCCAGCAGAACTTGGAGCAGTGAATACACCATCGGATGTGATTGTGCCTCCTGTTGTGGTCCAAGAAACAGCAGAGGTATCAGTGCCTCCGAGTGATGCAACAAAGGTCTGAGAGTCCCCCGTCGACATGGTCAGTGTTGAAGGTGTGATCGTTAATTCTTTTGATGAACTGCTTGAAGATCCGCCTCCAGATCCTCCACAGCCGAATATCGCGCCTAAAAGCCACAAGCAGGCAGCGATAACAACCCATCGTTGTCGATGTCCCATAACGATTACAACGGCAGGAAATGAGCCACTATGCTGCAAAATGAAGGCTCCGAGAACGTATTCACGGAGCCTTCATTATTGGAAATGTATTTGTTCGTTTATTGCAGTTTTGCGAACTGGTGCTTGCCCACTTTTAGAGTTTTTCCTGCTAATTCAGATCGAGGAATCGGCGAGAAACCGCTCACCTTTTCGCCGTCGAGCGAAACCGCGCCAGCTTTGATCAGGTCCTTCGCGTTGCCGTTGCTCTTGGCAAATCCGAGTGCGCAGATGAGCGCAGGGAGTGCAACATCGTCACCCAAATCTGCTGGGATGTCCTTTTCGGGAGCATCGACTGGCTGTTGTCGTTTGGAGAACGTTTCGATGAAATACTGCACCGCTTCTTCGGCGGCAGCCTCACCATGATACAGCGCGACAATTTCTCGACCGAGGCGTATTTTTGCGTCTCGCGGGTTCTTGCCTTCGCTCAGCATCTCATGAACTTCTGGCATCGGAACGTCGGTACAGAGCTCAAACCAGTTCAGGATGAGATCGTCCGGAATCGACATCGTTTTACCAAACATATCGTTTGGAGAATCGATGACCGAAACGTAATTGCCAAGCGACTGGGACATTTTCTCTTTGCCGTCTGTGCCTAGAAGCAGTGGCGATAAAACCACAACCTGAGGTTCTTGGCCGCTTGCTTCTTGAAGTTGTCTCCCCATGAGGTTGTTGAACTTCTGATCGTTACCGCCAAGCTCAACATCGGCCTGCAAAGCGACAGAGTCGGTTCCTTGCAATAGTGGGTACATCAGCTCGTGCATGGCGATGGGCTGGTGTGCATCCCATCGCTTAGTAAAATCATCACGTTCCATGATTCTAGCAACGGTGGTTTTTGCGCAGAGTCGTAGAACATCCTCGAAGGTCATTTTGCCGAGCCATTCGCTGTTCGGACGGATCTCAGTCTTGTCGATATCCAGAATCTTGCCGAACTGCTTCTTGACCGCTTCGACATTTGCGAGAACTTCGTCAGCTGTAAGTTGTTTTCTCGTTTTACTCTTTCCGCTCGGATCGCCGATCATCGCGGTGAAATCGCCAACGACCAATACGGCCGTGTGCCCCAGCCGCTGAAAGTCTCTGAGCTTACGCAAGACAACTGCCCAACCCAGGGTGACGTCCTTAGCCGTCGGGTCAACGCCGAGCTTAACACGGAGTGGACGGCCTTTCTCTAACTTTTTCTTGAGGTCGTCTTCACTGATGATCTCCGTCGTGCCTCGGCGAAGAATGGCAAGTTGTTCATCAATTGTCATGCGAATCATCAGTTTACCGAGGCTAACCATTGAACGATTTCATTATCGGAAGGCACAAACAGGTATGCGTGTGTTGATTGCGACAATGTTGCTCCTGTTGGCGTCGGTGATGGTCCGGGCAGACGGAGCAATGTTTCAAGAGAAGGTGACCGCGTTGCCTGCGCAGCAGATCAGCCAAGAAGCGCCATCTCCTATTCCATACCAAAGAGCCGTCGTGAAATGGGACGGAGCAGAAGAGACTTTGCTGATTGAATCG
>APMI01002364.1_pt1 | contig 16642 bp, 13 predicted proteins | sample 667938 | NCBI WGS metagenome assembly APMI01 (sample SAMN01084076, study PRJNA167559) | wastewater metagenome | biome: Wastewater | place: Denmark: Ejby Moelle, Odense | collected 2011-11-28 | reverse complement strand
ATCACCGACATTTGGTTTTTCAGCAAAATCGGCAAATCCTGACCGAGATTTTTTTGGTCTAGATCCTTTTGAACATTGATGATTTCTTTGGCGACAGGAAGCCGTTGGGTGAAGTTGATGGCTTCAATTTGTGATTCCTTGATGGAATCTTTCTGAATTTGTGCATAAAACACAGCCGGACTAAGAAGTCCTAAAAAAATAAATCCTTTCATTCTTTTAATTTTTAAGATTAATTGAATAAAAGGGGCGATTATCATGCGCAATAAGTAATTGGTAAAAAGTAATATTGCTGATCGCTTATTACTCATTGCTTATGTATTTCCCTAAACAGCATTACCTGTTCCAGGTTCATTGGGTATAATCTCAGCGTTTTACGGCACCCCTTTAATTTCTGGTTGCAAAAATACAAAATTTTTAATTAATAACCTTTATTATTGATGTCGATATAATAGTAGTTTTTACCATCCTTGGTCACTTCGAAAAGTCGGGCGAGTTTCCAGCTGAAATTTCTTTTGATATCGCTGTACTCAAAAGGAATAATGACTTTGTTGTGAACATCAATTACTCCGAATTTATTTTGGTGTGATGCGATAATCATGGGGTTTTTCAAATCGTCACCTTCTAAAATATGCAGATAATCGTATTGAGGATAAATTGTATACTGACGGTAATCTCCGGGATTTTCAAATTTAGAATCTTCGATGATCCCGTACTTGTTCATGAGAATATAAGCGTGAAAAAGTTGTGTTTTGAATTCAGGTTTGCATTTCCCCAAATCTTCATTTTTGAACTGATATACCCTTTTTCCACTTTGATCAATTCGGAAATCAACATCGTACAAACGAGCAGAAGCATAATCTTTTGAACCGAATTTTCGAACTTTTTCGTTGGGTGAATTTAAGAGCATGCAATCTTCGGTGAAAAAACCAACGTTGCTGTATTCATGTTTGATAACCACTTTTCCTTTTTGATTGATAAAGCCGAATTTTCCATCCAATTTTTGTGGGATTAAAGCAGGAATCGAATCATTGATTTTAATTAAATCAGGATTGGTTTTTGGAGAAAAAGATTTTTTAACGATCGTTTTTTTCTTCACAAACTTTTTCTGCGCCGAAATCAAAACCGTAAAACTCAACAAAAATAACATCAAAACTTTCTTCATGAAAATTCCTTTTGCAAAATTTTAGCCAAAAATAAGGTTTTAAAAATTTCTGAAAATGAAGAACAGAATTACAATGATTGATATAATCCAAACTGATTTCCAGCCAAAAAGAATTCTTTCAAGTTTTGGAAACCTCTGTTTCACACTCTCAAAATTAAAGACAATCAACAATAAAAGATAAGGAACTGAAAGAACGAGTAATGCGTTGTATTCAAACGCTTTTTTAAAATTTAAATGCAACAGTTCATGAATCGCTCGTTGAGAGCCGCATCCGGGACAATCTAATCCGGTAACCGATTTGAAAGGACATGAAGGAAAAAAAGAACTTTTCAACGGATCGAAAACAAAATAAACCGCCCCTAAAATTATAATTAAGAGAATGGTAAAAAATCGGGGTTTATTTTTAATGATTGACAAGTATCTGTGATTGATTTTTATTTTAAATTTTTTCCGAATTTTTAAAATTAGAAAAAATATAGACACCGCACATTATATTTATATTTAATCTAAAAAGTCAGTACGATGCTGAAAAATTTCGTATTTTTGGGCTTCAAATATTTTCACTAAAAACATACCGATATGACTTTTGACATTGATATGATTAAAAAAGTGTACGAACGCTATCCTGAACGCATTGCGAAAGCAAGAGAAGTGGTGGGAAAACCTTTGACACTTGCAGAAAAAATTCTTTACACGCACCTTTGGGAAGGAAACGCAACACAAGTTTATGAAAGAGGGAATTCCTACGTGGATTTCGCTCCGGACAGAGTTGCAATGCAGGATGCGACCGCACAAATGGCGCTTCTTCAGTTTATGCAGGCTGGAAAATCCAAAGTTGCCGTTCCATCAACCGCACACGCCGATCACTTGATTCAGGCAAGAGTTGGTGCAGAAGCGGATTTGCAGGAAGGAATCAACAAAAATTCTGAAGTTTTCAATTTTTTGAGCTCGGTTTGCGATAAATACGGAATTGGTTTTTGGAAACCGGGAGCAGGAATTATTCACCAAGTGGTTTTAGAAAATTATGCATTTCCGGGCGGAATGATGATTGGAACCGACTCTCACACCGTAAATGCAGGTGGTTTAGGAATGGTTGCTATCGGAGTTGGTGGTGCAGATGCAGTAGATGTAATGGCAGGAATGGCGTGGGAATTGAAAATGCCAAAATTAATCGGAGTTAAATTAACAGGAAAACTGAACGGATGGACTTCTGCTAAAGATGTTATCTTAAAAGTTGCCGGAATTCTTACCGTAAAAGGAGGAACTGGTTGCATCGTAGAATATTTCGGCGAAGGTGCAAAATCACTTTCTGCCACAGGAAAAGGAACAATCTGTAACATGGGTGCAGAAATTGGAGCAACCACTTCCACGTTCGGTTATGATGATTCCATGAGAAGATATTTGGCGGCGACAGGAAGACAAGATGTGGTAGATGCAGCTGATAAAATTGCAGAACATTTGACGGGAGACGATGAAGTTTACGCAAACCCAGAACAATATTTCGATCAAGTTATTGAAATCAATTTGGATGAGTTAGCTCCTCATTTGAACGGACCTTTCACACCGGATTTGGCAACCCCAGTTTCAGAATTTCATGATAAAGCGGTTGCGAACGGATGGCCAATCGACGTAGAATGGGCTTTAATCGGTTCTTGTACGAACTCTTCGTACGAAGATTTATCGAGAGCAGCTTCCATTGTGGAAGATGCTTTCGCGAAAGGAGTAAAACCAAAAGCAATTTTGGGAATCAACCCAGGTTCTGAACAGGTGAAATTCACTGCGGAAAGAGACGGCTTCTTGGATTCTTTCAGAAAATTTGAAAACGCAAGAATCTTTACCAACGCTTGTGGACCGTGTATCGGCCAATGGGACAGAGAAGGTTCTGAAAAAGGGGAGAAAAACTCCATTATTCATTCTTTCAACAGAAACTTTGCAAAAAGAGCGGACGGAAATCCAAACACCCACGCTTTCGTAGCATCGCCGGAAATGGTTGCGGCAGTTGCAATTTCAGGAAGATTAGATTTCAACCCAATTACAGATACTTTAACCAATGAAGCCGGCGAACAAGTGAAATTGAACGAGCCAACCGGTTCTGAACTTCCTGCAAAAGGTTTCGCAGTGGATGACAACGGTTATCAAGCGCCTTCGGAAGATGGTTCTAAAGTGGAAGTGGTAGTAAGTCCAACTTCTGACAGACTTCAGCTTTTAGAAGAATTCCCAGCTTGGGACGGATTGAACATTACGGGAGCTTTTGTTTTGATTAAAGCTTTCGGAAAATGTACAACCGACCACATTTCTATGGCGGGACCTTGGTTGAAATACAGAGGTCACCTCGACAATATTTCAAACAACATGTTGATTGGTGCAGTAAACGCTTACAATATGGAAACCAATAAAGTGAAAAATTTATTGACTGGAGAATACGGCGAAGTTCCTGCAGTTGCAAGAGCGTACAAAGCAGCTCACGTTCCGTCAATCGTTGTTGGAGACGAAAATTACGGTGAAGGTTCTTCCAGAGAACATGCCGCAATGGAACCAAGACATTTAGGTGTGAAAGCGGTTTTAGTAAAATCTTTCGCACGTATCCACGAAACGAATTTGAAAAAACAGGGAATGCTTGGTTTGACTTTCGCAGATAAAGCCGACTACGACAAAATCCGTGAAGATGATGTGGTAAACTTCCTCGACTTAGACCAATTTGCGCCTGAAAAACAATTGACTTTGGAATTCGTTCACAACGATGGAACTAAAGATATTGTAATGGCAAACCACACTTACAATGCTCAGCAAATTGATTGGTTTAAAGCGGGTTCTGCTTTGAATTTGATTAAGCAGATGGAAGCAAACTAAATAAAATGGTTTTTTTAAATCTTTGAAACCACTCAAGAAATTGGGTGGTTTTTTGTGAGTATTTTCATATTATGTATATTTGAAACCGAAGTAATTATATGAAAATGAATAAGAAATTTTTGCTTAAAATAGAATTCAAGTTGATTTATATTCCTGCACAGCAATTCGAGCATGTGATTGCAACTTTTGAAAAAGATGACAAAGGTTTCAGATGCGTTTTAAAAGGAAGCTTTGAAGACATAAACCAAGTTGATTTTGAACATGAATTTGATGGGTTCACGTTTCAGTCGGTCTTTAATAAATTTTTAGAAAAAATTTCAGAATTTCAAATAGGCTTAGGAGCATTTAAAATCATTAATATTGATGCTTCCATTAGAAAACTTTATGTAAAATTCTTAATTGATAGACTAAATCATTTTCAGTATGAAAGCATTGATGATAAAGTTATAGAAAGTTTTGAAAACCATCTAAAAATTAAACTTAAACGTATAAAAAAGGCAAAAAAACTTGACTATAGTGAGGTGTTTCTAACAAATTCTGTCACTGGTTCAAAAGAATATATAGTTGGAAAAATAAACTTAGTTGATGGTTTAATGTTAATTTCTGATAAGAAAGATAAAATCAAAGCAACATTTACCGTTAAAGATTTCTCCATTATAACAAAAAAAATTAATTCTAAATATTTTTGGTATTTTGATCCAATTTGTTGAAAATTGATTGTAGATTATTAAAAATAGTGTTAAATTATTTTTTAGTATTATAAATATTTATTATATCCTATTGGAAAGTTTTATATGAAAATAAAAAGATATTTAAATGGTTGATAAGTTTTCGATTCGTGATACGCTTGTATATTCATTTCTTGGTTTCACAGTTGCTCTGTTTAGTTTTTTACATTTTGACAAAATAATTGTAGATATAATTAACAAGTTTAAGAACTATTCAGATTTTAGCATTTTACTAATTATTCCCTTTTTTATTTATTAGGTCATATTTTGATGAGCATAGATGATTTCATTTTTAATGGCATTTTGATAAAAATATTTCCAAATCCAAAAAGAGGATTTGGGAAATTTTTCAACTTTTTGTTCTTTGGTTATAGAAATATTGGACTTATGCGACAATTAGAAATAGATAATGATGATTTTTTTAAAACTTGTGACAAAATTATAGGGAATGAAATTTATAAAAAAGCTGAATACTATCAGGTAATGAGCGATTTATTTAAAGGTATTTTTCTATTAACTATTATAAGTTGTTGTCTTGACGTTATAAATTTTAGAATTTATTTTTGGAAAATTTTGCTTATTATACTAATGTGGTATCGCGCTCGTAGTTTCTCAGCATATTATGTGAGAATAATAAAAAGAAATTTTGAAACTAAAATTTCGTGATAATTTAAACAGTCACTAAATTCTTTCTTTGTCTTTAAATATTGTTCTTAAATCAAGTAACAAATCCCAATTCCACTCGTCTAATTGTTCATAATTATATTTATGAAGAAATCGATTGCAACAACTTTATTCTTATTTTCAGCAATTTACATCAACGCGCAAGAAAAACCTGCAACCACAAAAGAAAAACAAATTGAAGGCGTTACGATTACCGCAACCAAAAAAGCCGTCGAACAAAAAGCCGACAGAACCATTTTCGATTTTTCGGAGCAACCGGCTTTGAATTCGGGAACTTTAATGGAAGGCGTGAAAAAACTTCCAGGTTTAGTAGTAACCGATATTGCGGGAATGATGTATCAAGGAAAAATGTTGGCGGTTTATATGGACGGTCGCCCGCTGAATATTTCGTCAAATGAATTGCAGTCTTTTCTAGACGGAATGCCTGCAAATGCGGTGGAAAGAATTGAAATTATTACACAACCAGGCGCAGAATTTCCTGCAACTTCAGGTGGCGCGATTTTGAATATCATCACTTCTAAAACGGCGAAAAATTATCTATCTGCAACCTATTCAGGAAATTACAGTTTCACGAATTATGATAAATGGAGAAGCAGAACCAATAATTCTTTAAGTTTAAATGCGAAAAACAAATATTTTGGATGGCAACTTAATGTGGGTCAAAATTACCGCGAAGGAATGATGCGTGGAAATATCGACAACCTTTCGCTTACCAATTCAGATGGGCAAAGACGTGGATATTTTGCAAAAGCAGCCATGACTTTCGATATCGGAATGGACCGATTGCTGTTGAATTACGATATTTACCACAACAATAACGATAATTACACCTACAGTACAGGAAATTTTTTCGGAACGCCCTATCAAACAGAAGATGACGCCAAAACTTTAAACCTGAGAAATGAAGCCGTTGTCACTTATCAGAAAAGATTTACAGACAAAGCGAAAAAGCTCGACTTTAAATATAATTTTAGCAATGCGAAGTCAGATTTTACGCAAAACAACAGACTTTTGAACCAAAACGTTTTGGAAAACAATTCCAATATGAACGTTTCTACTTTTAAAGTGGATTATTCGCAGCCGATGAAGATTTTGGATGAAGGGAAAATCACCATTGGCGGTTTGTACGAACTTCAAAATTTTGACACCCAAAGTCGTGGAATTACCAATCTTGATTACCAAAGACAAACCGCGTCAACTTATTTGGAACTTCAGGCGAAACTTAAAAAATTTGATTTCACTTTGGGAACAAGGGCGGAAGATTACGATATTTCGGGCATAACAAGAAGTAACGATTTAGCAGGTAATTTGGTGGAAAAAGATTTGATTCCTTTCAAGAAATTTAAACTTTTCCCAAATGCGAGTGTTCAGTACAGTTTCATGAACCGTGTTTATCTTGCCTTGAATTACAACAAGAAAATCAATTTACCAAGCATTTCTTCATTAAATCCGAACAATACGATTTATCAGAATGGGAACTCGGTTTCCACGGGAAATCCTGAACTTCAGCCGACGATTTTCGACAATTACGAGGTGAAACTTTCCGCTTTCGATTATGCGTTTATCGGTTATAATGTGAGTGTGGCGAAAAATCAGGTGATGCAAATCGTCACGAGAGAAACTGCCGTGGATGCCAACACGGGTTTAACCAATGATTACATCTCTAACCGACAACAAAATATTTCGGAGATGAAAATCCATAATTTCAACATCGGTTTGCCGATTCCTTTTATGATTTTTTCAAAACCGTTGAAGGAGATTATGAAATTCAATTTCAATCCCGACAAAATTAATTTCCTGTATGTTTACGCGGCTTTTCAGAAGCACGAACTTCCCGATATGAAGACGAAAGGCTACATGATGTTGAACTTAAATGCACAAATAATTTTGCCTAAAGACGTGATTTTCAATGCAAATTACTTCGTTATTCCACCGAGAGGAAATTACTATTATTTTCAGGCGGTAAATCCTATCGGAAATAATTTAGATTTAACTTTAAGCAAGAAATTCATGAAGGACCGTTTGAAAGTTTCTGTTTTTGCGAATGATGTTTTCAACGGTCAAGAATTCTCTTTCCGTTCTGTGAAAGAAACTCCTTATGTCATCATGTCGAATAAAACCGACAGTAGAAGTTTCGGAATTTCGGTGAATTATAAAATTCCAACCAAGAACAAATTGGCGAAAGAAGCTCCAAACATGCTGAATCAGGAGAAAAAAGAAGATGGCGGATTAATGAATCAGGGACAATAATTGATGAGAAATGAGCAATAAGCAGTGAGTAATAAAGCCTTTCCAGTTTTGGAAGGCTTTTTTATTTAAAAATTTCATTCACACGCTTTCCAAACAGAATCATTCGAGAATGAATTATAAAATTTTTTTAATATTCAAAATTAAAAATATTATTCTTACTTTATAACTTTAAAAATTTTATAAATTTGTAACATGGGGCTTTTTCATGATGAAAATATATTTAATGAGGTTTTAGAGAAATTAGATTTTTCTATATCAAATGATATTTCAAATGAAGAAAACCCAAAACCCGAAATTGTTTTCGTAGATAACCCACCTGAAAATCTTCACCCAAAACATTACATTGCTTTAGAGTTTGCAAAAGAATTTGGTGCAACAGCAGTTTATTTTCGTTATTATGAAGATAATAGATATTGTGTGCCTCAAGTTTACTTTTATAATAACTTTAAAGGAGATTATGATAAAAATAAAATTGCTGAAATTCATAGAAATGTTTATAGCAGTTGTCAAGTCCCTTTAATTTGCTTTGTTGGAGATGTTTCTATTTCAATGTATGATTGCAGAATTCCTGTTGAAGAAACAAAAAATGGCATTAGTAATCAAAAAGCGAAATTTAAAGATGATACTTTTTTTGAAGATATTGATTTTTTAAAGTCTTATTTTTCAGCAGAAAAATTGAATTTTGGTATTTTTTGGGAGAGTGATGCAGCTTCAAATCATTTTTTAAACAATAAGTCGGCATATGAAAAACTAGTTAGCGTTCTTTCTGAAATAAGAAATAAAATTGTAAAAGAATTTCGTAAATTAAAATTACCAAAATCATTTGCTGAAGATTTACTTCTCAAATGTATTCTTGTTAAGTATCTTGAGGAAAGCGGAAAGAAAAATAATGAGGATAACGCTAAAAAATTTTACCAAGGTAAAAACTTAAATCATGGTTCAATAAGTGAATTTATAATTAATGGTGAACTAACACAATTATTAGATGTTTTAGAATACCATTTCAATGGAGGAGTTTTTCAAATTTCTTACGAAGAAAGAAGACTTATCGAAAATACTGATTTGTCGATTCTTTCATCGTTTCTTGATGGAAAGTTAGATGAAAATCAGCAAGGTTCTATTTGGGAAAAATATTCTTTTAAATACATTCCGATAGAATTGATTAGCAATTTTTATGAAGAGTTTATAGATAATAAAGAGGATGACAATAAAGGAACTGTTTATACACCAAGTTTTTTAGTTAATTTACTAATTGATGAATGTTTGCCAATTTCTTCCACCGAAACTAATTACAAAGTTAAACTTATTGATGTGAGTTGTGGAAGTGGAATCTTCATTTCTTCTGCCTTTAAAAGATTGGTGCAAAGATGGAGGGTAGCAAAAGGTAAAAATGGAAAGCTTCTCGAAGAAGAACAAATAAGAATACAAGATGTAAAAGAAATTCTAACAAGATATATTTATGGAGTTGACAAAAATGAAACCGCAGTAAAACTAACAAAATTTAGTTTGCAACTTGCTTTTTGCCAAATTGTTCCTAATGATAAATTATGGAAGTGGACGGATGATGGGGTTTTTGAAAAAGTGTTCGATGATTTAAATAATAATATCGTTGAAAACGACTTTTTTGATTTTTTATGTAATAGAAAAGAATTACATAATTCGTTTGATTTAGTAATTGGAAATCCACCCTTCAAAAAAATTGATGTAGAGGAAATAACTGAAATTGAGGACAAACTGATAAAAAGTGAAATTAATATCAACTTTTCTTCAAATTCAAAAAGACAATTGGCGTTAATTTTCTTGCAAGGTATAATGCATTTAACCAGAAAAGAAACAGGAAAAATTTGCCAAATAATTCCTTCTGGAGAATTATTATATTTTGAGGATTCTAAAAAGTTCAGAACAGATTTTTTTAACAAATACAATGTTTCTCAACTATTAGATTTTACGTTATTAAGAAGAAATTTATTTGTTTCTAAAAAAAACGATACAACCGTACCCGTTTCCGTAATATTTGCAGAGAATAAAGAAACTGATGAAAATCCTATTTTACACGTTGTAGTAAGGCGAACAAGAAAAAGTAAAGAAAAAATTTATTTTGAAATTGAATATTACGATTTTTATGAAGTTTCAAAAGAACAGGCCCAGAATGAAATAAAAATTTGGCAGGCTAATATTTTTGGAGGCTTAAGAGTTCTGGATTTTTTTAATAAAAATAATAAGTCAACAAAACTTAAAGACTATCTATTTGATAAAAAAATATCAACTGCAAAAAGAGGTAATCTAAAAAATAATTTGTGTTTATGGAAATCCGTATCTGAGTCTCGTTTTCCTTTTTTTCTTGAAAATAAAGATATTACATCTGAGTCTATCAATTTCGCCAATAATGACATTACAGTGTTGAAGAAATTTAAATCAGATTTAGAATCTAACCCAGAATCTAAAAATGCATTTATTGCAATTCATTCTAGTCGTTTATTTTATAGACCTTATAATATAGAACATAGTGACATTTACAACGTACCAATGTTCTTTGAAAATAACAGTTATTCCGATGGTATAATTGCAAGTGATATTGCAGCTTATAAAATAAAAGAAATAGGGAGTGGTGAATTGGCACCAATTAATTCAAAAATTTCCGAGTATAAGTTTTTGTATGAATATGCCGATATTTTCAATCAATCCTTCAACAGTATTTACAAAAAAGATGGAAAAGAACAATATCTTAAAAAAATTATTGAGGGAGATGATTTCTTCGCTTTAGAGTTTTTTTATGGAGACAAATTACAGAAAACAAAAGAAATAAAAAGTAAAGAAGAAATTGAAAGCATTCTGAAAAATCAAAAATCAAGAAACGCCGTAATTAATAGAATCATGAAAATTTATGGAGAAGATTCTATAACATTTATGAAGCCCAAAAATTTAAGATACTGGTTAAAGTCTATTGCTCTTCGTGATGCAGACGATGTGTTTGACGATATGATACAAAATGGTTATTAATGGAGAAAATCATATCGACATATTCAAAACCAGAATTTAGCATTGATTTTGGATCATATATAAATGAAGTTTTCAGTTTCATTGAGAGCAAACTCTCTCTTTTCCCTTGCTATCTTAAAAAATCTTCAGTTTTACAAAATTTACCCAAAACAATTGCGGGAGAAAACCGCATTACAGAAAATTTATGCGTTTTCCTAAATATTCATGAAAAAGGTCATAATTATAAAATTACCAAACAGGATAATTGTTCATTTCAATTTTTAAATCAATCTTCGGGAACAGGACATACAACAAATGATTCGGGTGTTATAGTAGCAAATACAAAAGGAAATTTTGGGAAAATATTGGTTATTGAGGCAAAACGATTACCAACTCCTGGGAAAAGCAGAAAAAAAGAATATCTTTTTGGTAAACTTGGCGGAATTGAAAGATTTAGAAAAGGAACTCACGGAAGTGATGTTGATTCAGATAGAGCTATAATGATTGGATATATTCAGAAAGAAAATAAGGGTTTTTGGATAGATTGTTTGAATTCGTGGATTATTGAAGAAGATTCTCAAAGAAAAGAATCAGAGTTGTATTGGAAGAAAGAAGACAAAATCATTGAAGACAAAAAATTCATTAATGATTCGGTTTATAAATTTCAATCCGTTCACAATAGATTAACTTTATCAAAAATCAATTTAATTCATTATTGGATTAATTTAACTTAATCTTCACAAGCCTTCCAAACCCCATCATTCTGCGGAACAGGCGCAATAATTTCCAAATTTTCTTTCGTAACGGGATGAACAAATTCCAATTTTCTCGCATGAAGATGAATTCCACCATCGGGATTGGAACGCGCAGAACCATATTTTAAATCGCCCTTTATCGGAACGCCAATCTTTGAAAGTTGCGCCCGAATTTGATGATGACGACCGGTTTCCAAATCTACTTCCAACAATTGAAAATTATCTAAAGTTTTAAGAATCTGATAATTAAGGATAGATTCTTTCGCACCTTGAGTGGGTTTTGGAAAAACGGTGGCTTTGTTCGTCTTCTCGTTTTTTTGAAGATAATGAATCAGTCGCTGACTTTGCGGTATCATTTCCTTGGCAACAACCGCCCAATATGTTTTTTTGATTTCCCGGTTTTTCACCATTTGTGTCAATCGCGAAAGTGCTTTGGAAGTTTTGGCGTAAATCACCAATCCAGAAGTCGGTCGATCAATACGATGAACCAAGCCAAGGAAGACGTTTCCCGGTTTTTGGTCGCGTTTTTTGATGAAGTTTTTAATTAAATCGAGCAGGGAAAAATCTCCTGTTTTATCGCCTTGAACCAATTGTCCCACTTTTTTATTGATGACGATGAGGTGATTGTCTTCAAAAACGATTTGCGATTCAGATAAGTTTTGGTGATCCTGCATGAGTTGATTTTACGCCTCAAAATTACGGTAAAATTTAAAATTTTTAGACTTCAATGTGTAAATACAAAAGTTACTGTTTTTTAAAGCCACATAGGCACTAGAAAAATTGAAGGTCAAAGCTAAAGTTGAATCGAAGATTTTGTTTTTATAGAACATGTTTTTTGCTAAAAATCCATGGGTCTATGTGGCTGAAACCTCAGTAAATGTTTTCAAAGAAATATTTCTGTGAATCGAATGCAATATCTTCAATAGCAATCTCTGATTTTTTCAGCCAAACCGTTCCCGAGATTTCCGAAATTTCAAGTTTTACCTCAAATTTTTCTGAAACTTCGTATTCGTAAAAAAGGTCTAAAGTATTGTAGGGAATGTTTTTATACACATAAACATTCGGCAAACTCGCCAAATATTTTAATTTGGAAATATCGACTTCAATGTTCATTTCCTCGAAAAGTTCGCGTACGCAGGTTTGTTCCGCAGATTCTTTGGGATCTACAAATCCGCCCGCTAAATCGAGTTTTCCTTTTTTGGGTTCCTGATTTCTCTTGGTAAAAAGAATTTCATCACCACATCTTATTACCACTGCAACCGCGCCTGCAACGTTGTGAAACAAAACATAATCGCAATCGCTGCAGCTCCATTTTTTTTCACCGTTCCATTGCAAAGTTTTGTGACCGCATTTTGGGCAGAATTTCAGTTCCTCCATTTAGCCTTTGTTTCTTGGATGATAATTGAGGATCACATCACGGAGTTCTTCGTTTTTCAAATGGGTGTAAATTTCAGTCGTCGTGATACTCGAATGTCCCAACATTTCCTGAATGTAGCGCAAATCTGCACCGTTTTGTAAAAGATGCGTCGCAAAAGAATGTCGGAAAGTATGCGGCGAAATCTTCTTGTTGATTCCCGCTTTTTCGGTTAATTCTTTAATGATGATGAAGACAATTACTCTCGACATCGCAGAACCGCGACTGTTCAAGAACAGGATATCCTCACATTTTTTATTGATTTTGTATTTTGAACGAACTTCGGAAATGTACTCCTTAATCAGTTTTGCCGTAAATTTTGCTAGAGGAACGTACCGTGTTTTATCGCCTTTTCCCTCAACTTTTAAGTAAAGTTCTTTGAAATTGATGTTGGAGATTTTCAACTCGATGAGTTCAGAAACACGCAGTCCGCAACCATAAAGAACCTCAATCATACATTTGTTTCTTTTTCCCAAATCGTTGGAAACATCAATGGCGTTGATAATTTTATCCACATCGTCGAAACTTAGGGTGTCGGGAAGATAAAGTCCGAGTTTTGGTCCTTCAAGCAAAGTTGCTGGATTATCGGAACGCACTTCATCATCCAAAAGATATTTGAAGAACGCCTTTATGGAAGAAATCCATCTCGCCTGCGTTCGCTCGCTGAATTTTTTCTTTGAAAGCTGAAAAAGGTATTCCTGTATATTTTCGTAGGTAATTTCAAGCGGACCGACATTTTCCAACTCGAATTCTGCGTAATCGCGGAGTTTTCTAATGTCTCTTAAATACGCATCCAAAGTATTGTCTGAAAAGTTCCGCTCAAATTTCAGAAAGTGCTCAAAGTCTTTTATTTTTTCATCCCAAGTCATGATTATTTGTGTTTTTTATTTTTTATAGCAACTCGGACTTTGAGATTTTTAAAACCTCAATTCCGTGATTTTTCAAAAATTCCACACCGTCAAAATCTGAATATTCATCGATGTAGACTAGTTTTTTTATTCCCGCCTGCAAAATGAGTTTGCTGCATTCTTTGCATGGCGACAAGGTTAAATATAATGTTGAATCTTTCGCCGATTGTGTAGAACCCGCTAATTTCAAAATGGCGTTCGCTTCTGCATGAAGTACGAACCAGTGCGTTTTTCCTGCTTGATCTTCGCAGCAATTTTCAAATCCTGATGGCGTTCCGTTGTACCCGTCAGAAATAATCATTCGGTCTTTTACAATGAGCGAACCTACTTTTTTTCGTTCACAGTAGGAGAGTTTTGCCCATTCCATCGCCATTTTCAGGTAGGCTATGTCAAATTTAGTTTTAACCAATTCTTAAATTCGTATTTCAAATTTCGTAATTTGTACTTCTCACTTGGTAAATCGTCCCTTAAAAAGAGGGTTTTCTCTTTTCTAAAAACGCAGCAACTCCTTCTTTCTTATCATCCATTTCAAAAAGTTCGCCGAAGGATTTTATTTCCGTTTCAAAACCTTTGTCTGTATCATATTGATTTACAGCAATAATTGCCTTTGAAATCGCCATCGGAGAATTATTGGCAATTTGGTTTGCCAATTCTTTCGCTTTTGGCAAAAGTTCCTCTAAACTAAAAACTTCGTTAACCAAACCGATTTCTTTTGCTCTTTGCGCTGAAATCATTTTTGCTGAAAAAATCAACTCGTTCGCTAAGCCTTTACCGACTAATTTCGGTAAACGTTGTGTTCCGCCATAACCGGGAATTAATCCTAAGGTTACTTCCGGAAGTCCCAATTTCGCATTTTCCGATGCGTAACGAATGTGGCAAGACATGGCCAATTCTAAACCGCCACCTAAAGCAAAACCGTTTACAGCCGCAATTACAGGTTTGTTGAGGTTTTCAATTTTATTAAATAAAATGTTTTGTCCGTTTCTTGCCAATTCCTCTGCAGCTGCACTTCCGAAATCAGAAAATTCTTTAATATCTGCACCTGCGACGAATGATTTTTCCCCACTTCCAGTGATGATTACGCTTCTTACATTGTCGTCTTTTGTAATTTCATCTAATACACTGCTCAATTCCGAAATGGTTTTCGCATTCAAAGCGTTTAAACTTTGAGGTCTGTTTATCGTTATTAATGAGACTTTTCCGTCGTTTTCTAGAATTATGTTTTCGTAGGCCATATTGTTTTATGATTAAAAATTTTTTACACTTGCAAAATAGCATTAATTTTTGAACTTTACGGTAAATACTAGTTGATTGTTTCGTTTTGGGTTGTTTTTGATTGAAAATTTTCTCTAAGATTTGGAATGGTTCATCATATTGGCATCAATGTTTATCTGCAAAGACATCGCAATTTTCATCCCCAATTCTATATTTGCACGGAAAAAATGACATAATTGTCGGTTGATAATTTCCTCCCTTTTCGGCCCTGAAATTCCTTTCATAGATTGAGTGATATTGTACACTAAATTCTCACGGTCTTTTTGATTTAAAGCCTTTGTGTAAAGCAATCCCGGTTGTGTGTAATGGTCGTCGTCATTTTCATTTCGGTTGAAATTTCCAACTCTTGTGCTGTCTAAATCGTACTCAAAATTTTTGTAGGATTCATCAGCTTTAATATCATCAAAACTGTTCGGGAAGTAATTCGGAGCGTCTTTGTAATGAGAAGAATCCGCCATAAATCCGTCTCGTTGAGAGTTGTTGGTTGCGAAAGGACATCGGTTCACTTCAAGAAGATGAGAATTCACGCCAACCCTGTATCGATGTGCATCGGGATAAGAGAAAAGTCTTCCCTGCAGCATTTTGTCGGGCGAAAAACTGATTCCATTGACCAAATTACTGGGCGAAAAAGTGGATTGTTCTACGTGAGCAAAATAATTGACAGGAATTTCGTTCAGTTCCATTTCACCCACTTCAATTAAAGGGAATTCGTCCTGAAACCAAACTTTCGTCACATCAAACGGATTCCAACGGAATTCTTTTGCCTGTTCTTCCGTCATCACTTGAATGTACATTGTCCATTTAGGGAAGTTTCCATTTTCAATAGCATCAACTAAATCTTCTTGTGCGAAATCGGGATTTTCTCCTTTCATTTTCACGGCTTCATCGTGAGAAAAGTTCTTAATTCCCTGTTTTGTTTTTAAATGGAATTTCACCCAAACTCTTTCGTTTGAAGCATTAATCATAGAAAAAGTATGAGAGCCAAATCCGTGCATGTGTCTGTAACCATGCGGTGTTCCGCGATCCGACATGAGAATTAAAACCTGATGAAGCGATTCCGGATTCAAACTCCAAAAATCCCACATCATGGTTGCGCTTTTCAAGTTTGTTTTTGGAACACGTTTTTGGGTATGGATAAAATCGGGAAATTTTTTGGCGTCTTTGATGAAAAAAACAGGCGTGTTGTTTCCAACCAAATCCCAATTTCCGTCTTCGGTGTAAAATTTCAGGGCAAAACCTCGTGGATCGCGCTCTGTATCGGCACTTCCTTTTTCGCCGCCAACGGTGGAAAATCTTGCAAACATTTTACAGGAATTTCCAACTTTGGAAAAAAGTTTCGCTTTGGTGTATTTTGAAATATCGTGAGTTACGGTAAAAGTTCCGTAAGCGCCGGTTCCTTTGGCGTGAACGATTCTTTCCGGAATTCTTTCACGGACAAAATGCGCGAGATTTTCCTGTAAAATAAAATCCTGCAACAAAACCGGACCTCTCGCTCCAACAGTTTGCGAATCTTGATGGTCAAAATAGGGGATTCCGGCTGAATTGGTGAGTTTTTTATCACTCATAATTTTTAATTTTTAGAACATCAAATTTATTCAAAAATTATCAGAATCCCGCAAATAGTCATTATCTTTGTC
>APMI01015537.1_pt1 | contig 16647 bp, 13 predicted proteins | sample 667938 | NCBI WGS metagenome assembly APMI01 (sample SAMN01084076, study PRJNA167559) | wastewater metagenome | biome: Wastewater | place: Denmark: Ejby Moelle, Odense | collected 2011-11-28 | reverse complement strand
TGGTCGGCGTCGAACACGCCGAGATCCATGCCGCTTTCCGGGAAGGCGACGTAGGGAACTTGGAAGACCATGGCACGGTCGGGAAGTCGGTGCTCCAAGTCCCGGACGAACGCCTCGTCGCTGCGCCAGGAGGCCTGGGACGCGGCATACGGGGGCACCGCCATGGCCAGGCTCTGGTCGAACACGCCCGCGAGCACGAGGCAGGCGGCAGCGACGACCCGCACGCTCAGTCGCTGTCGGCCGGTTCGCTGCGCTCGGCGTCGCTCGAACGCGCCGAGCATCCCTTGCAGGACGAGGCCGAGGACCGCGAGCAGCATGGCCGACATGAAGATGGCCATCCGATTCCAGCCGCGCACGGAGGTCGAGACGAAGGAGACGAACGTCCCGAACCCCCCCATGGTGGCGCAGAGGAACGCCAACAGCGTGAGGTAGCTCAAATCGGCGACGGTTCGACGGTCGGGTGCCGCGACGAGGGCCAGCGGGCCGGTCTCGGCGACGGTGACGAGCCGGACGAACCAGACGAGGATGACGAGCACGAAGGCGACGCCAGCGAAGGTACCCAAGGCCGGCAATTCCGAGGCGAGCGGGTACTGGCTGTCATACCAGGCCCTGACCTTGGCCAGCAGGGGGATCGGGTGGCCGGGAGCGGGCAACAGCAGGGAGGCCAGCTTGAACGAGTAAATCTCGGTCTCGCCCCGCTGCCGGACGAAGGCATCCGCAGCGCCGGGGTGGCTGCGTGAATACAGGACGTCGGGCAGGACGTTGACGACGAGGACCGCGAGGGTGAACGCGATCGCCGCAGCGACACCAGCCAGACGCTTCCAGGACCGAGTGCGTACGAAGGCACCGAGCCCGGCACCCGCGAGCAGGACCCCGGCGAGGACGGCGTAATAGGCCGTCGCGGTGGCCACTGCCGCGAGCAACAGCGCGTTCAGGGCGGCCGACCCCGTAAGCCAGCGAGTCCACCCCGTCGCCCCCGGGCGCGGGCCCCACAGGGGGAGTCCGCGCACGGCGTCGACGATGGGCGCGAGCGCGAGCGGCACCGTGAAGTAGGCCGCCAGGAAGAAATGATTCTCGCTGCGGACGAAGTGGTATGGCGCCACGGCAAAGAGCACGGCGAACGGGACCGCGGTCCAGGCCGCCAGCCCGACCCGTCGGAAGAACCACAACGCCGCGACGGCGCAGGCCGGGAACGCGAGAAGGTAGTAAGAGTTGAACACAATCGGCCAATGCAACGCGTCCGTCGGCACGAGCCGCATGAGCGCCAGATGGAGGTTGTCGGAGAACGGGAAGACGTGGTAGACCTGCCCGACCGGTGCGGCGAGATCAGGTTGGTATTCGTACCAGCCGTACTCCAGGGTCGCCTTGACATGGGCCGCGCTGGAGACCGAGTCGCCCTCGTAGAAGAACGGCGCCGAGAGGTCGGCACGCCACAATCTCGTCATTAGCGCGGTGGCGATCACGGTGAGCAGAGCGGTCAGTAGATATTGGCCACGATTCCGGCGCCGCTGGCCGGTATCGGTCGCGGCGGCCGGGACGATCGCTTCCCTGCGACCCTCACTCCCGGCGACGTGCCCGTTCATGTGGATTCCTCACGTGCGCTTGGCCGTCACTCTAGGTCCTCCCCGGGCACGGGCCACGAACGACACTCATCGATCCGCGATGCGAGGTCCCTTTCCGATGTCACGGGCCGGATTTCCCGCGACCCGGGCGTGGGGTCGGACGGGGCGGACAATGACCGAACCCGCGCCGACGATGGCCCACTCCCCGATCTCCATTTCGGGGATGACCGAGGTCCCGACCCCGAGGAAAGCCCCGTCGCCGACGACCACCGTGCCGGCTAGGTGAGTCCCAGGGGCGAGATGGGACATGGACCCGACGACGCAGTCGTGGTCAACAGTGGCTGCGGTGTTGAGGATGGCACCGTCACCGAGCGTCGAATGCGGACCGAGGTAAGCATGGTGCATGACAGCGCTCCCGGCGCCCAGCCTGGCCGTGGGAGCGACGCGCGCGGTGGTGGCGACGAAGCTCGCCAGCTCGAAACCCATCGCGAGCAACTCCGCCGTGACCGCTGCACGCCGGGCGTTGTCGCCGATCGCCACGAAGGCGCGGCCGACGCCCTGCTCCCGAAGTGTGGGCAATACCTCGTCGCCGCCCAAGTACGGCGCCGGCAGGGCCCCTGTGGGTTGGGCGCCGACGCAGCCGACGATGTCGAGGTCCTGGTCGGTGACCGCGTCGAGGCAGCTTCGGGCGTGGCCCCCGGTCCCGAGCACGACGATGCGAAGGGTGCGGTCCACCGCGCTCAACGCTCGGAGTCCAGGACTGCCGAGAAGATGCCGAGGGGTCCCCAGAACTCCTCGTCCCGCACGACGGTGCGGTCAGCCTGCCACTCCGACAGCAGACCGGTGGCTCGCCGCATGGCGCGCAGCACGGGGGCGATGCGCATCGAGTCCTCGAGATTGTCCACGAGCACCCTCGCGTATCGATGGGGATCGGCATTCCGGTAGGCCCAGTCCTGTCCGGCTCGCCCCATGAGCGCTGCCTTCGGCGGATCAGCCACGAGTAGATGCAGGGCGGCGGTGAGCGCGGGGATCTCCTCATCGGGCGGGATCTTGATCACGACGTCGGCCGGGAGTTCGGCATACGAACCGACATCGGTCACCAGGGTGGGCAGGCCCACCACAAGGGCGTCGAGCAGCGAGGCGGAGGCCCCTTCCAGGGCCGGGTAACGAAGACACGATGCCGCATGAGCCTCGTCGAGGGCCGAAGCAAGCTGCGCGTCATCGACGTGGCCGACCATGGTGAAGTCGACACCTCGGGCACGCGCCAGTTCCCCGAGCTCACGCTCCATCGACGGCTCGGCAAAGCCCACGTGCCGGTAGCGCACCAGCCGCCTGAGCAAGGAACCGCGTCCAATGGCTTCGATGACTTGAGCGAGGCGTTTATTCGCGTTCGCTCGCCCGATGGTGACCAGGACGAGTGGATCCTCCTCGCCTCGGCCCCTCACCTCCCGACGTTCGGGGAGCGGACGGACGAAGGGAAGCGGAGTGATTGCGACGTGCCCAGGCGTGGCCGCCGCGAGCCGAGGCACCCCCCAGCCACTGTGGGCGATCGCGCCGCTTGCCATGCCGCCGATCCACTCTGTCATCGGGGCGCCCTCGGCAGCGAACTCGACGAAAGCTTCTCCGCCACGTGCCGCGGCCTCGAAGAAGCGCCTCGACACCTGCTCCCCGTAGAGGGACTCAACGAGGTGCAGATCGTGCCGACCGGTCGCGTGATGCCACCCGAGGTAGAGATTCCCGAGGAAGAAGTCGTGGATGCACACCAGGCCGCTGAGGACGTCCAGCCAATGGACGGCGCCCGCGTGGAAAGGGTAGTGGTCACCGATTTGGAACACCGCGGCATCACACTCGGCGTGGGCCTTGTTAACTGCCTCGTCATCCGTCCAGTCGATGATCGGATGACCGAACTCTCGGCCGGGCTGGCGCAGCTCGTCCGGGGTTTCGCATCGCACGACGGTCACCCGGTGGTCGTCCTCAATGAGCGCGCCGACGACCTGTTCGGACACCCCGGCGATCGCGGAGGCGGTTGCCGTCGGGGTAAAGAAGAGGATCTTCACGATGTCAACCGTTCGACCGTGCGTTCCCAGGAGATGCCGAGGCCGAGCCACGTCTCGCGGGCCGCTGCCCCGAATCGCGCCGAGAGGGGGGAGAAGATCGCCTGGGACAGCACGTCACCCAGATGGAGGGGCTCGGGTTCGGCAACCCAACCGGTGACGCCGTCCTGGACGAGGGCCAAGACGCCCCCGGAGTCGGTGGTCGTGACGAGGGCCTTGCCGGCGGTAGCTCCCTCCATCGAGACGTATCCGAAGGAGTCTTCGTCGAGGGGGATATAGGCGACGGCAGACGCCCCGCACACGTATTCCGCGTACTCCCGCCGGGTGAGAAAGCGCAGGTCGAGGGTGACGCGAGAGCCCAAGTCGAGCCGCTCGACGGTGTGACGCAGCGCCTCGGCGTCGGCCGGGCTGTCCGGTGGTCCCGCGACGACCAGACGCGCCCTGGGATCCGCGTGAGCCATCGCCTCGACGAGCAACGCCTGCCGCTTCATCGCGTTGACCCGGCCACCCGCGAAGACGTAGCCCCCGCGCGCGCCCCCCGGGAACAACTCGGGGTCGTTGAGCGGCGCGCGCATGACCTCGCTTCGCCGCCCGGCGTAGTGCTGCAGCCGCCGCTGGACGACGTCGGAGATCGTGAAGATCTTCGCGCACTCGTCGAATGCCGTGCGGTCACCGCGGATGATGACCCGCCGAAGGGCCTCTCCGGCCTCCCCTGGGGGCAAGTTGGTCATGCCGCTGTCCCACATGTCGTACGCCTGCCGATACTGGTGGACCAGCCACAGCACCTTGTTCGGGTGCCTGACGAGGTACGCCGGGAACTTCAGTGCGACGACCCGGTCGACGTTCTCGATTTCCAGCAGGCGGGTCATCACCATCTGGGTCGGGATGCGATGCGCGGGTTCCCAGGCGAAGGGGATTCTCATGAGCTCGGCCTCGTGACCCGCACGCTCGAGGTGCTCCACCAGATGGGTGGCCAGCTGCTCCGCGCCACCCCAGACGAAGGGGGCCATGTTCGACACGACGAGCACCTTCATGCCATCAACCGATCGATGACCCTCGGCCACGAGATCCCCAGGTCGTCGACGCGTTCGCGAGCAGCGTGGCCCATCTCCGCCGCGAGCAGACGGTCCCGGTAGAGCTGGTCGAGCACGCCGGCGATCGCAACCGGGTCGGGGTCGGTGCAGAAACCGTTGTCCCCGTGTGAGACGAACTCCAGGACTCCGCCGGCGTCGGACGCCGTAATCGCAGGCTTACCGGCGTGCGCGCCCTCGAGAACGGGGTAGCCGTAGGAGTCCTCGTCGACAGGGAGGTACGCCACGGCGAGACTGTCCGCGAGGATCTCGGCCTTCTCGTCCTCGCCGATCCACCGGTTGTCGAAGGTGAAGCGCTCGCCCAGCCGATGGCGCCTCGCTGTGTCCATGATTGCGGACGAGTATTGGCGATCCGAGCCCACCCCGCACAGGCGTACCTTCACCGGGGTCTGGGTATGGGCCAGCGCTTCGACGAGCAGGTGTTGACGCTTATGCCGCTCGATGCGGCTCACGTAGACCACTTCCTCGCCGAAGGACCGGCAGGAGAACCGCTCGGGACGGTGCAGCGGCGGATAGAGGACCTCGGAGTCGATCCCGTTGAACTGCCTCAGCCGATCTTTGACGACTTGGGAGTTCGTGAAGACCCGCTCGGCCTCCAACAGGGCTGCGGTGTCGATGGCGCGCAGGGTGTCCCGGAAGGCGTGGTTGCGCGCTGTGGGCAGTGGACCGATCCCGGGATGGCCCCACAGGTCGTAGTACGTCCTCAGGTGATGAATGAACCAGAGGATCTTGTGCGGGTGCCTGATGAGGTGGGCCTGTGGACGGAAACACACGACCCGGTCAGCGGCGCTCAGGTCAATCCAGCGAAACGCGGCCATCTGATCGCAGAGCACGTCACGATGGTCGACCTCGGGGAGGTAGACCCTTTCGACTTCGTGGCCGGCACGTCGCAACTCGTCCTCGAGCCATTCGACGATATTGCGGACCCCGCCCTTCACGAAGGGCACGACGGTGGAGCACAAAGCGACTCTCATGCACGCAGAGCACTGGACAGTGCAGCGGCGACGCGGTCGACCTCGGCTTCGCCGAGCGCCAGGTGGGTTGGCAGGTTAATCCCCCGAGCGGCCCACGTGTCGGCTACCCGGAAGTCGCCGACACGCGCGTAGGGAGGCATCTGGTGCAGCGGATAGAACACCGGTCGCGTCTCGATCCCGGCTTCGTCGAGCCTGGCCATGACATGGTCTCGCTCAGCCGTACCCCCTTGACGCAGGTAGACCGTGTACATCCAGCAGACGGTCTTGGTACCCGGAGCTTGGCTGGGGCGGATGAGGGCGCCATCGAGCGGCGCCAGCGCTGCGTCATACCATGCCGATAACCGAGCTCGGCCAGCCAGCAGGCGGTCGACCTGCTCGAGTTGGGCAAGTCCGATGGCCGCCTCGATGTTCGTCATCCGGTAGTTGAATCCGACGACCGGAAACCAGTAGCGGCGGGAGAGGTCCATGCCCTGCCCCCGGAGTAGCCGAAGCCTCGCGGCCAGTTCCGCGTCGTCCGTGGTGACCATCCCCCCCTCACCGGTGGTGAGGATCTTGTTGCCGAAGAAGCTGAAGACGCCGCACGTCCCGATGCTGCCGACGCGCCGACCTTCGACCTCGGCGCCGTGAGCCTCGGCAGCGTCCTCGACGACAGCGAGGGCATGCTTGCGAGCGATATCGCCAAGAACCATGAGATCGGCCGGACGCCCGTACAGGTGTACGGGCATGATGGCCTTCGTCCGCGGCGTGATGGCGCGTTCCACCGCGGCGGGGTCCAGCAGCAGGCCGTCTTCGGTGACGTCGACGAGGACCGCCTCGGCCCCGCAATACCGCACCGCGTTGGCGCTGGCGATATAGGTGACGGTGGGAACGATGACCTCGTCGCCAGGACCGATCCCGAGGGCTGTGAGCGCCAAGTGCAAGCCCGTGGTGCCGTTGTTGGTGGCCACGGCATAGCGAGAACCCGCGAAAGCGGCGAAGGCGTCTTCGAACAGTGGGATGTACTTGCCGTTCGACGAGATCCAGCCCGAATCCAGGCAATCGAGGACGTAGGCCTTCTCGTTTCCGGCCATCGTCGGCTCTGCCACGAAGACGCGATTCACCTGCACTCCCGAGGGCAAAGTCCCGAGTACCAGTTTCCCGACGTGCTCGACTCCGATGCGATCTGCACGGGCTTTTAGACAGTACCAGCCGGCACCTGGGCCCCAGTCATCGGAGGCATCAGGCGACAGACGGGTGCGCCGCCGCTGGCGGTGGCCCCGGGGCGGTGACCGGTTCTGGTGGGGTCGTGCTCAGCCGGGTCCAGACGTCGGAATCCGCTGCGGCGAACACGAGGTTGACCGAGTAGCGACTCTCAAGCTCCTCGACGCCGATCGCGCCCACCTCGCCGGTGACCTCGTCGACCGCCGCGAAGACGAGGCCGTGCGCCTCGAACGCCCCCAGCCAGCCGGCGGTCGACTCACCCGCCACCTCGAGGTGGGATGGAGCGAACTCCACGACCAGGGCGAGTCCGGGATTCGCGGCAAGGAGCTTGGACGCACCGCGCAGCACTCCGAGCTCCCCGCCCTCGGCGTCGATCTTCACGACCGTGACCGGGCGATCACCGACGATGTCGTCCAACGTTCGCAGCGGGACCGCGACGGACTCACCGCCGTGTGCGTGGGCAATCAGCGAATGCTCGCCAGAGGATGGGCCGAGGAAAAGCTCGCTCTGGCCAGGTGCATCGGCCACTGCACACCGATGCGCTTCTACCCGGGTGCGGTAACCCCCGAGCCACACCGTCTCGATGAGCAGTTCGTAGGTCCGCGGGAATGGCTCGATGGCCACGACCAGCCCCCGCGGGCCGACGGCGGCCGATGCCGCGAGGACGTGGATCCCGACGTTGGCGCCCACGTCGACATAGGTATCACCCGGCGAGAGGAGACGTTCCAGAACGCGGCGCGTGCCGGGCTCCCAGCCGTCGCCTTCGAAGAGCATCAGGATGGTTCCGGGATCGGAGTCGTCGCAGGTGACGTAACCGAGAGAAGTCCGCACGAGCAGACGGCCACCACTCAACGGGATGGCCTGGCGGGTGGCGGCCGCGCTGGCGACCTCCGTGATCGCGCGCAGTCGGCTGTCGTGGTCGCGCTCGACCGCCCAGACCTCGCAACGATGGGTGTCGAACTGCGTGGTGAGCTCCGCCAAGAGCGACGAGAGCGTGGAGACCTCCCGATGGAGCTTCCGCAGCGACTCCTGGGTGGGCCGGTCCAGGTAGTCGCGACCACGGCTGGCCACCGGAGCGACGGTTGGCCACGATCTGCGGAACGTCGCCTGCACAACTCGCCGAGCCACGGAACGCACCCGCGAGGGTTGGGCCGCAGGTGTCGGCTCGGGTTCGCGCCACTGCGGCACGAGGCGCAGCGCGGCCGACCGAACCGCGACCTCGAATCGAGCAGTGCCTCTCGACGGACCCACCGTCACCTGCGGGGAACTCGACACGCGGCGCAGCATACCTAAGGGGGTGGGCCGGCCCGCGGATCCTCACCTCGACACGCACGTCAGATCGCTCGGCTCCCGTCCGCGGTGAGGACGCACCCAGGCGGGCCTGCCGGGAAGCACCGAGGCGCTCCGCTAGGCTCGCCACGACAAGGGTGGTTGCCCTCGCGGGCGGCGCGGAGGAGGCAGGTCCTGGCTGACGAGACCTGGGTGCCCTTCAACGACCTCGGGCGGGCGGTCCTGGCACAAAGAGAGGCCTTGGACGAGCGGATCCGCGAAGTCGTCGAGTCCGGATGGTTCGTCCTCGGGCCGCAGGGTCGTGCGTTCGCCGACGAACTGGCCGACTACCTGGGCGCCGCCTTCGTGGTCCCCGTGGCCAGCGGAACCGACGCCTTAGAGTTGTCGTTGCGCGCCACGATGCCGCGGGATCGCCGGAGCGTTCTCACGGCGGCCAATGCGGGTGGGTATACGACGGTGGCTGCCAGGACCGCGGGCTATGCGGTGCGGTATGCCGACGTCGACCCGATCACCCACTGCCTGTCTCGGCAGACGGTCGAATCGGCGTGGGAGCCGGACATCGGGGCGGTCGTCATCACGCACCTGTACGGGCGCGCTGCTGACCTCGAAGACATCGGCAGCTGGGCGCACGAAAACGGGGCGGTTGTCGTCGAGGACTGCGCCCAGGCGCTCGGCGCGCTCCGGGCAAACCGTCGGGTGGGCACCATCGGGGACGTCGGTGCGATGTCGTTCTACCCGACGAAGAACCTCGGGGCGTTGGGCGACGGCGGCGCGGTCTGCACGAACCGAGCCGACGTCGCGGATGGCGTGACCCGGCTGCGGCAGTACGGCTGGGCCGAGAAATACCACGTTGAGCAGACCGGCGGGAGCAACTCCAGACTCGACGAACTCCAGGCGGCCGTGCTGCGGGCCAGGCTCCCCCTCTTGGACGGCTGGAACGCGCGTCGCCGGGAGATCATCGAGACCTATCGCGCCAGCGCCCCAGCGCACGTCCGCGTCCTCGACGCGTCCGGCCCCGGCCACGTAGGGCATCTCGCCGTCGTCGAATGTCCACGACGCGCCGACCTGCAGGCGCACCTGTCCCGGTGGAGGATTCGCACCGACGTCCACTACCCGGTACCCGACCACAGGCAGCCGGCATACGCGCCCGAGTATCGCGAGGTCGCCCTGCCCGTCACGGAACGCCTCGCGGCGGAAGTGCTGTCGCTGCCGCTGTTCCCCGAGCTGACCGACGATGAGGTGAACAGGGTTGCAGGTGCCCTCGCGTCCTTCGCCGGTGACTGACCCGGCCGAGGGGGGGATCACCTACTCGGTGATCATCCCCGTGTACGGCAATGCCGACACGCTCCCCGAGGTCGTCGCCCGCCTTGGGGCGCTGCAGGAGAACCTCGATGGAGCGCTGGAGGCCGTCTTCGTCGTGGACGGGTCCCCCGACTCCTCCCTCGCGGTGTTACGCGACATCTTGCCGGCCGCCGCGCTGCGCAGCCAGCTGCTCTCGCACTCGCGCAACTTCGGCTCGTTCGCCGCCATCAAGACCGGGATCGTGGCCTCCCGCGGCAGCTATCTCGGCGTGATGGCAGCCGACCTGCAAGAGCCGGTGGAGCTCATGGGAGCCTTCTTCGCCGAGCTCGCAGCCGGGCGCGCCGACGTCGTGGTCGGACGCCGCGAACGACGGGCCGACCCGGGCGTGACGACGATGTCGTCGAAGGCGTTCTGGTGGTTCTACCGCAAGGTCATCAACCGCGACATTCCGCGCGGCGGCGTGGACGTGTTCGGGTGCACCCGGGAGGTGGCCGAGGACCTCGTGTCCCTCAACGAGTCCCAATCCTCGCTCGTCGGGCTGCTGTACTGGGTGGGCTACCGCCGCCACGAGGTCCCCTACGAGCGCCTGCCTCGGCCCTCGGGGCGTTCAGCCTGGACCTTTCGCAAGAGGCTGCGTTACCTCATGGACTCGGTGTTCGCCTTCACCAACATCCCCATCATGCTGCTGCTGCTCATCGGTGCCGTCGGTTCGGCCCTCACGGCCGTGGTCGGACTGGTCGTGTTGGTGTCCTGGCTGACCGGGCACATCACGGAGCCTGGCTACACCCCGTTGATGATCACCATGGCGATGTCGACGTTCTCGTTGTTGCTCGGGCTCGGCATCGTCGGCGCCTATGTCGCCCGCACCTACGAGAACTCCAAGAGCCGCCCGCACGCCATCACCATGCGCCAGTGGACCTTCGATGAGCGATGACCGCCGCGAATTCAGTGCCCAGGCCGTGCGCTTCGTCCTTGCCGGGGGACTCAACACGCTAGTCACCGGGTTGGCGCTGTCCTTGTTGGCGCTGGTGATACCCCCTCAGGTGGCCTATCCGATCGTCTTCCTCGCCGGCATCGTCCTCGCGATTTACCTCGCCGACAAGATGGTCTACGGAGTTCGGATGGACCTCCGATCGAAGCTCACGTATGCCGCCCTCTACGTCGCGGTGTTCGCCGTTGGATGGCTCGTCATGCACGCCATGCTCGATGCCGGTATGCCCAAACAGTACTCGGGGGCCGTGGTCCTCGTCACCGCTCCGCTGACGTTCCTCGGCGGACGACTCATCACCAACGGGGCCGCACGCCGCCGGCAGGAGGCCAGCTGACCATGAGTTTCTTCGTCCACGAGCGAGGGATCTGCGAGTCGACGCAGGTGGGCGCCGGCACCCGGATCTGGGCCTTCGCACACGTTCTGCCTGGAGCTCGGATCGGCTCGGACTGCAACATCAACGACCACGTCTTCATCGAGAACGACGTCGTGCTCGGCGACCGGGTCACCGTCAAGTCCGGAGTCCAGTTGTGGGATGGACTCAGGGTCGGGGACGACGTCTTCCTCGGCCCCAACTCCACCTTCACCAATGACCGGTTCCCCCGGTCCAAGCAGTACCCAGAGAGCTTCCTCCAGACGGTCATCGGCACGGGAGCCTCGATCGGTGCAGGGGCCGTCGTGCTCCCCGGCCTGCGGGTCGGCCGCGGCGCCATGGTGGGTGCCGGGGCAGTGGTCACCCACGACGTGCCCGCCAACGCCGTGGTGACCGGAAACCCGGCCCGGATCGTCGGCTACGTCAGCGAGCGCAGTCCGGCGCCGTCGGCACCGATCACTAAACCGTCGCTCGGAGCACTCGACCCCCCGATCGGTTCGGCTCAGCTGGTCAGCGTGCGCGTCGCCACGGACATGCGTGGGTCGTTGGCCGCCGTGGAAATGGCCGACGGTCTGCCGTTCGTTCCTCGACGGTTCTTCGCGGTGTTCGACGTGCCCTCGTCCGACGTGCGCGGTGAGCATGCGCACCGACGCTGCGAGCAGGTCCTTGTCTGCCTGCGCGGTTCGGTGAACTGCATCGTCGACGACGGTCAGCGACGCGCTGAGGTCGTACTCGGCGATCCGTCGATCGGCCTCTACATGCCGGCGATGACGTGGGGCACGCAGTACAAGTACACCCCCGACGCCCTCTTGGCCGTGTTCGCATCGTTGCCGTACGACGCGAACGACTACGTCAGGGAGTACGACGAGTTCCTCGCGCTCGCACCGCAAGCGCCCGCCGCGCCGGCGTTGTAGTCCGGGCGTTCGCCGGGGCCCCGGCCTCCGCCCAGATCATCGGGGTCGCCACCGTCGAGCCCCAAGGCTTCGGGGTGGCCATCTGGATACGCTGCCTCAAGCCGTGCCGAGAACTCGACGTCGCACAGGGATGGACATGAACGACAGGGTCACGCTCCGACCGCGCCAGGGTGCCTGGCTCTCCATGGCCGCCATCGCGCTCACCGGGGCCGTCCTGTGGACTGTTGCGGGTTGGCACAGGCTGCCGCTCGTCGAAGGGTGGAGCTTGCTGCCCGCCTACCAGACAGGAAGCACGTCGTGGTGGCTCAGCGGGGACAGCCCCCTGGGCTCTCATAGTGGCCGCCCCCTGGAACTGATGCCCGCCCAGCTGGGGTTCATCCTCGATGGGACCTCCTTCTTCGGGACCAATCTCTTGGGATTCATCTGCTTCGTCGCGAAAGCCATGGCAGCGCGGCTGTACCTCAAGGAACTGCTGTCGTCCCGAGAGATCCTGTGCCTGGTCGGAGCCGTGGCGTTCGCACTGAGCCCGGCCGCCGACGGTGCGCTCATCGACCGGGGCCTGCACATCCAGATGTCCTCGGCACTGTTCCTGGCGGGGCTGGGGATTGCCGCGATCGCCCATCGGCGCAACCGGCCCCTGCTCGCGGGTCTGGCGGGCGTGTCGACGGGGGCGGGCCTGCTCATCTACGAGAACGGCTATCTCGTCGCAGCCGCGGCGCCCGTTCTGGTGTGGTTGCTGCGGCCAATCCCGTGGAGACAGCTCCTGCGCGTGTGGTCGGGGTTTCTGGCCGTCATCGCCGCCTGTGCGTTCTTGGCTTTCGTGGGGGCCCGGCGAGAGGGCAGTTACCAACAACTCGTCGCGACGACTCAGACGTCGTTGCTGTCACCCGAAGGCCTGGCAGCTGTCCGCCAAGCCATCACCTGGGAGAGTGGTGGCTACCTGCTCAACACGCTTCGCGACTCCTTGCCGATGTCTCGGCCCACCCTGTCGGTGCTCGCGTGGCTAGTGATGCTGGGGTGCTCGCTCGGCGCATCCCTCGCCGCGCTCCGGCACGCGGTAAAGGAATCCGAAGCTCGACCGGTGCGCCACTGGGCCCTTCGAATCCTGGTGGTCTCCGCGGTGTGGACGGCGGCCTCGTTGGCCCCGTACATCACCTTCTCAGCTTTCTGGTACGACACTCTCCGAGTCCATTCACTCGCTCAGTTCGGCCCGGTGATCCTCGTGGTTGGCATCGCCGATGCCTTGCTCCGGCGAGGTGCGGCGCTTCGCGTCGTCGGGGCATTGGCTGTTGGCTCGTTGCTCTTTGCCAGTGCGTTCGCGACCGGCGCACAGGCGCTCATGTGGCGTGGATGGTCCGATTTCCAGTCGTCGGTGATCTCATCTGTCGTCGCTGCGAGACAGGCCAATCCCACCGGCCCCATCGTGGTGTACGACGAGTCCGAGAGGCTCCAACACCTCTATTCCTTCGGCCCGAGCGGCGGGTACCTCCCTGTCGCCTACCGTGTCGTCACGCAAGACCGCACCTCTGTCTTCATCGTGTGCACGACTGGCATGCACGCCATCGTCAACGCTCCCGGCAGCAGCTATCCGACGTTCACCGACGAGTGGCGCTGCCGACGCAGTGCCACTGCCCTCGCGGTGCTCGACAAGTCCGGACGAGAGGTCCTGCGCGTGGCCGATAGCCAAGCGGTCAGTCTGAGTCTGCAGGCAGGGAGTCAACCGCAGCTCAAGCCGATACTCGGTACCCGGATGCCGGCCAATCCGTCGGAGGCCAGCACCTTCCTCCCGTGTCACGCCGGCGAGCCCTGCGCCGACGGCGTCACGTTGATGAATACCCCGCAGGCCCCCTTCGATCTCGACGTCTCGTTGCGTCGCGCCAACGAGGACGTGCCTGATCGATCATTCGCCTCGAACGGCTTCGGAATGATCCGGCCATCCTGCGGGGGATGGGCGCGTTGGACGAGCGCTCCAGAGGCTTCCGTGGTGGCTCAAGTGCCTGCGGGCACCTATCGGGTGCGTTTCGTGATCTGTGACGTGAGCGATAACCGTGACCTGCAGAGCGTCGGACTGAAGCTCGATGGCCGCGTCATCGACTCGACGAGGACCCAGCTGCCCGACGGCTGGTGGGCGCTGGACGGTGTGGCAGTTGTCGAACCGGGCGGACCGGCCCTGCGGCACATCACCATCACGTCGAAGATGCGCGAGGTCCCGGGCGAAAGCACACCGATGGGCGTGGCGGTCACGCAGGTGAGCATGGCACCGGCACCCTAAACGAGCTTCGTCGGTGAGGCGTCGAATGGCCCGTTCGGCCGGCGAGGCTCCCATCGCCTACCGGTCAGGTGATGTGGTCCCGTTGGGTCCGCACATCGTGTTCCACCATTCTCGCCGGGATCTGCGCGAACGGCACCGTCGGCGACCAGCCCAACTCGCGCCGTGCCTTGCTCGCGTCGCCGACCTGGACAACCGCCTCGGTTGGCCGAACAAGCCGTGGGTCGACGGTGACATGGTCGCGCCAGTTGACGATGCCGACGTGGGCGAAGGCCGCCGCGACGAACTCCTCGACGCTGTGGGCTTGCCCTGTCGCAACGACGAAGTCGTCCGCGCGGTCGTGGCGGATGGCCCGCAGCATCGCCTCCACAAAGTCCTCGGCCCACCCCCAGTCGCGTGACGACTCGAGGTTGCCCAGGGCGAGCATGCCACCGCCCTCGACGGCGATGCGCGCCACGCCTTTGCTGATCTTTCGGGTCACGAAGGTGTCGGGACGTAGCGTCGACTCGTGGTTGTAGAGGATAACCGCGGCGACGAACAAGCCCTGTGCGCGATACACCTTCGCGAGGTGGTGAGCCGAGGCCTTCGCGACGCCGTAGGGCGACACGGGCCTGATCGCCGTGTCCTCGGTCTGCGGCACGTGGTCGGCCGAACCAAAGATTTCCGCGCTCGACGGTTGGAGGACCCTCACGAACTCCCCGGAGCGCTCTTGAAGCTCGCTCGCGCCCTGAAACACAGCGCAGGCGCCCATCGCGGTGGCTTGCATCGTCCCGACCGGGTCGTGCCACGAGGTCGCCACCGAGGATTGACCCCCGAGGTTGAAGATCTCGTCCGGGGCGACCTCGAGTATGACCTGCCGAACTCGGTCGGAGTCGCCGAGGTTCCCGGCGTGCAACGTCACTCCTGCCGGCAATCGCGCGATGGTGTCCTCGGTCTCCGAGAGCACCAGACCGTGGACATCGTGCCCTTCGGCGACCAGACGCCGACTCAGCAGGGTGCCGTCCTGCCCGGTGATCCCCGTAACGAGGGCCTTGCTCAACCGAGTCGCCTATCGACGTCGGGCGACGTCGAGATCGTGGTCCACCATCATGGCCACCAGCTGCGGGAAGTCCACCGACGGAGTCCAGCCGAGCTTCTCGCGCGCCTTGCTCGAATCGCCGATGAGCAGGTCCACCTCGGCGGGTCGGAAGAACCGAGGGTCCTGGACGACGTGCTTGTCCCAACTGTCGATGTTCACCCGAGCGAAGGCGAGGTCGAGGAACTCCCTGATGGAGTGCGTCTCACCGGTGCTCACGACGTAATCGTCGGCCTCGGGCTGTTGGAGCATGAGCCACATCGCGTTGACGTAGTCGCCTGCGAAGCCCCAGTCACGGCGGGCGTCGAGGTTTCCCAGGGCCAGGGTGTCCTGCAGTCCCAGGGCGATTCGGGCGACCGCCGTGGAGATCTTGCGTGTGACGAACTCGGGCCCGCGGCGAGGCGACTCGTGGTTGAAGAGGATCCCCGACGACGCGTGCAGTCCGTATGACTCGCGATAGTTGATCGTCATGTAGTGGCCGAACACCTTGGCGACACCGTACGGCGACCTCGGCCACAGCAGAGTCGACTCGCGTTGGGGGGTCTCCTGGACCTTGCCGTACATCTCCGAGCTGCTTGCCTGGTAGAAGCGCACCCGTTGCGGGTCGTCGTGGCTGTAGAGGCGCACCGCCTCGAGGATGTTGAGGACACCCAAACCCGTGACGTCCGAGGTCACCGTGGCGTTCTCCCACGAATACGCCACGAAGGAGATCGCCCCGAGGTTGTACAACTCGTCCGGTTGCGCCGTCTCCATCGCTCGCATCAACGACGACAGGTCGGTGAGATCACCGGTCAGGAGTTGGACGTCGGGCACGATGCTGGTGACGAACTCACGCTTCGGGTTGTTCTGCCCGCGGATGAGACCGAACACCTCGTAGCCCTTGGACAGCAAGAGTTCGGCAAGGTAGGGACCGTCTTGCCCCGTGATACCGGTGATCAGCGCTTTTGGCATGCGTCCTCGTCCTCTACCCGACTCCAGGCCTACCGGGACTATAGCGACCGGCCCACGACACCGAGACAGCCGAGCACCGCGCGTCGTCAGGTGATGACCTCGCGGAATCGGCCGCGTCGGTAGCGCTGGTGCCGGGTCGGTACTGTCTATGCATGTTCAGCGACATCGCGGCCGCGTGGCCAGGCCCCAGCCTGGCCGCTGCCACGAGGACGCCCGCCCCGAACGCCCGGAGGTCCGGCGCGGAACCCGCCAGCCGTCCTTCGGTCGGCGATCAATCGACGGCGCGAATGCGTCGACGGCGGTTCTGAGGCAGCCGATGGAAGGCACAGCAGGGCATCCTGCCCCTGGACGGTCGATCGGCGCCCAGCCCGACCCTGACGGTGGGCGCACCCGACAGCTCGCCGACGCGGCGGCGGTCGAAGCGCAGGTCCTCGCCACCGAACTCGCGCACACCAGTGCCTTCGCCGCGTCCTACGAGAGGACCGCATCGTGGCGCGTGACGGCACCGCTGCGACGGATCCTTCCTATCGTCAGGGTGGCCACGGGCCGTGGGCGCCCGCCCGCCCCGTCCGCTGCCGCGCGCCACCCGAGCGCACCCGGTGGA
>APMI01002600.1_pt1 | contig 16653 bp, 14 predicted proteins | sample 667938 | NCBI WGS metagenome assembly APMI01 (sample SAMN01084076, study PRJNA167559) | wastewater metagenome | biome: Wastewater | place: Denmark: Ejby Moelle, Odense | collected 2011-11-28 | reverse complement strand
GAACCCATGGCCGCGTAACTAACGAAAATCAGCCCCCGGCAAACCCGGAGCGGTTCAAGTTCCTGCATGGCTGTGAGCCATACATGGTCTTCGCGGCGCATTCGAGAAGCTCTTTTCGCGCTGAGTGTTGATCGACAACTACGACGAATGGCTCCTTCTTCTTCTCGCATTCCGCGTCAATGTTGCGAAGGGCATAAGACAGACACGTCGTGTATAGGCCGATAGAGTTGAGGTCTTTGGCTCCTACTATTTTTTCGCGACCATAGTAAAAGACGTTACCGCCTAGTTCGTCGATCTTCTTGAGAACGCGATGAAGGACACGCCGAGCTTCGACATACTCAGCGATGGGCTTGGGACGGATGAACGATGTTCCTTTCTTCTCCCACTTTGCCGCCATCTTCTTCGACTTCTTGATTTCATCGGCGAAGTGGAACTCTTTCTGCTTGAGAAAGTAAGTTGCGAAAGGGCGGACTGCGCGTTCAGGCAGCATCATCCCTGCCAAGCCGAAAACGGGGCTTTCGTTGTGCTTTTGCGATGTTCGCGACTCGAAGGGGCCAATGTGGCCAAATTCATCCAAGTAAACGAAGATCATAAGCTCAGAAGCCCGCACATTGCTGTGCGGGCCCTGGAATGAGAGCGGTGTTTCCACCGCGCCTCCGAAATTCCAGTTAGCATCGCACGTTGAAGGCTTCAAGTATCTTACTGCGACGGAGCGGAGCGTTGCAACGGGTAAGCCGATAGAAGCAGGCAAAGGCACACATCACTTTGCTACCGCGAGTTCGCGAAGCACAGGCCGTTGTGTTGCATAGCCAACCTGACCGAGGAAACCGTGCCAGCTTTTTGTTCACGAATGCGTGATCACTTCCGGCCCGATCCAGCGCCAAAAGAGCCAGCTTTCAGGGCGATTTTGCTGTGGGTAGAGCGGGAGTAGAGTTTTGCTGCTTTTTGGGTTTAACAATGAAAGCAACAACATACAAAGGGTAAGTGGCAGCCCGTAGGGGAGTCGAACCCCTCTTGCCTGGTTGAAAACCAGATGTCCTAACCGATAGACGAACGGGCCACGGCGGGCTTTTAGCCGCTGCCCCAGGGCTGTGCAAGAGTGAAAATCACCGATCTATGTCTGCCGCGATCAGCGCGATCGCCTTCTGATAGACCGAGGCCGCGTTCCAGGCACCGATCACCGCGAAATTAGGCTCTCCGGGCTGGAAACCCTGCCCCGGTTGCCAGCCTTTCTGTTGCAGGTAATGCGCAGTCGTCGCCAGCGCATCGGCCTGCCCCGACAGATCGATCCGCCCGTCGCCATTGCCATCCACGCCATAGGTCAGCGCATTGCCGGGCAGGAACTGGGTATGGCCCAGCTCGCCATGCTTGGCCCCGACGGTGGCCGAACTGATCGAGCCCTGATCGACCAGCTTCAGCGCGCCCAGCAGATGCGGGCGGAAAAAGTCGCTGCGCCGGCAATCCCAGGTCAGCGTTGCAATCGCCGAGACCACGTTGGTATCGCCCATGAAGTTGCCAAAGCCCGTCTCCATCCCGTGAATGGCGATCAGCACGCCTGGATCGACGCCGTATTGCTGATAAAGCGCGTCATAGAAGGCCCGGTTCTTGGCCAATCGCTTGCGGCCCTGCGCGGCAATCGCCTTGGCGCCCCGCACCTCCATGAACTTGTCCAGCGAGTATTTGAAACTTTTCTGGTTGCGGTCGGCGCCGATGGTCGCCTTGGAATAGCTGGCCCCTTTCAGCGCCTTGATCCCGGCGGGGCCGACGCCTTCGGCCTTGGCCTCGGTGGCCATGATGCCCTTCCACTCCTCGAACCCGGCAGAGGTATTGCCGCAGGGTGCGGCCCAGCCCGGCGAAGATATCATCAGACCGGCAAAGGAAAGGCAAAGAAGACGACGCAACACGACAGGCCCCCACGGGTTAAAATATCGCGGCGACTGTAGCGCCACCTGATACGGGCGCAAGCCGACTTGCGCAGGCCGGGCAATGTCACCGCCAGGTGTTGCGGGCCAGACAGGATTTTGCTGCATCGCAGCATCTTCCGGCTTGCGCCTTCATGCGAATGCAGCATTACTGTCATCAAACGGAATCCGGTGCCGCACCATCGTCCCGCCAGTTTCCAGCGACGGAGCCCGCCATGCCCCAGACGCATCCCCCCCAGCGCCACCGCTGCCTGTTCCTGTCCGACCTGCACCTGGGCGCGATCGGATGTCGGGCTGACCTGCTGCTGGACTTTCTGACCGCCAATCAGGCCGAAACCTATTATCTGGTCGGCGATGTTCTGGATCTGTGGTCGCCCTTGCTGCCCTTCTGGTCGGACGGGCATCAGGCGGTTCTGGACCATCTGTCCGAGCGCGAACGCGCGGGTGCGACGCTGGTCTATCTGCCCGGAAACCACGATCCGCAGGCCACCCCGGCGCCTCAGGGCCGCCAACTGCCGCAGCCCTCTCCTGCCGCGCTGGTTTACGAGGCCGCGAACGGGCGGCGCTATCTGGTGACCCATGGCGATGTGATCGACGGCCGCCTGATCCGCCACCATGCCATGACCCGCTTTGGCAGCCGGATCGACCATGGCTTGCGCAGCATCGACCGGCTTCTGGCCCGCCTGCGCCGCCAGGTTCCGGCCGAACGGCGCAGCGTGATCGAGTTCCTCATAGCCTCGGTCAACGCGCTGATGTATCTTGGGCGCGGGCACGAACGGCAACTGGTGGCCTTGGCCCGGGCCGATGGAGTGGATGGCGTGATCTGCGGGCATTTCCACATTGCCGCCCTGCATGACGACCACGGGCTGACCTATGCCAATTGCGGCGATTGGGTGGACAGTTTCACCGCGCTGGCCGAAGGGTTCGATGGCCGCTTGCGTCTGGTTGGCGGGCGGGCGGCGCTGGTGCCCCATACCAGCCCCGCACCACTGCCCGCAGGCGCGCTGGGGGCATGATGGCGCTGGGTCTGGGGCTGGCAGCACTTGGCCTGTTGCTTGCCCATCTGGCAACGGTCGGCCTTGGGCTGGCCCAGTTCCGCCGCGGCCTGCCCCACCGGATCGGTCAGCCAGCCGTGACCCTGCTTCGCCCCGTTTGCGGCAGCGACCCGTTCGACGAAGAGACCCTGCGATCATCCTTCACACAGGATTACCCTCATTATGAGGTGATCTTCTGCGCGCCGGACGAGGCCGACCCGTCGGTCGCGCTGTGCCGCCGCCTTGTGGCGCAATATCCGCAGGTGCCGGCGCAAGTCCTTACCGGGCTTGACGGATTGGCCAACCCCAAGCTGGCCAATCTGGCCAAGGGCTGGCGCGCCGCGTCGCATGACTGGGTGTGCATGACCGACAGCAACCTGCTGCTGCCGCCGGATTATCTGGCGACCGTCACCGGCAGTTGGGGCGAGACGACCGGCCTTGTCTCTTGCCCGCCGGTCGGTGTGCGGCCCGTTGGACTGGGCGGCCATCTGGAATGTGCGTTCCTGAACGGCAATCAGGCGCGGCTGCAACTGGCGGCCGCACGGCTGGGCATCGGGTTTGCCCAAGGCAAGACGCTGTTCTGGTCAAAACCGATGCTGGACGCTGCTGGCGGCATTGCCGCCCTGGGCCGCCATCTGGCCGAGGATGTCACCGCCACCCAGATCACCCGCGAACAGGGCTTGCGGGTCAGCCTGCCGCCGCGGCCATGGGCGCAGCCGATCGGGAGGCGCACCTTGCGCTCGGTCTGGGATCGGCAATTGCGGTGGAGCCGGGTGCGCCGCGACGGCTTTCCCCTGCTGTTCCTGCTGGAGCCGCTGAATGGCGCGCTGCTGCCTGTCGGGCTGGCCATTGCGGCCACCTTCGTTGCCGGGGCCGGCCCGGTCTGGCTGCTGGCCTATCTTGCCCTGTGGTATGGCGCGGAAATCACCCTGTGCCGCCTTGCACGCTGGCCTCTGGGTCTGCGCGACGTGCTGGCCATGCCGCTGCGCGACGCCTTGCTGCCTGCGCTTTGGCTCGCCACGTTCTTGCGCCGGGACATTGAATGGCGCGGCAACGCCATGGCGGCCCCCACGTCAGAGCCGACATCGTGAGCGGACCACGCTTTTCCTGCCTTATCCCCGCCTGGAACGAGGGCCCGCGGATCGGTGGTGTCCTGAAGGCCGTTGCCAACCACCCGCGCCTTGCTCAGGTCATCGTGATTGACGACGGCTCGACCGACGACACCGGTGCTGTTGCGCGTTCCTTTGGGGTGACCGTCCTGCGCACCCCCGGCAACATGGGCAAGACCGGGGCCCTGCTGGCCGGGCTGGCGCAAGCAGACGGCAGCCATCTGGTGCTGATCGACGCCGATCTGACCGGCCTGACGGCTGCCGACATTGATGCGCTGATCGAGCCGGTGGCGCAGGGCCGCGCCCTTGCCAGCCTGTCCTTGCGCGGCAACGCCCCCCGAACCTGGCAGATGCTTGGCCTTGATTATATCAGCGGCGAGCGGGTGATCCCCCGCGCCCTGATCGCGGGGCACGAGGGCGCACTGGCCCGTCTGCCCCGCTTTGGGTTCGAGGTTTATCTGAACCGCCAGATCCTGATGCAGGGGGGCAAGGTGGCGGTGGTGCGCTGGCCCGGCGTTGCCAGCCCGGCCAAATCGGCCAAACGCGGCGGGCTGTGGCAGGGGATCAGGGGCGACATCGCGATGATGCGCGACATCTTCGCCACTGTTCCCGTGACCGAAACCCTGCGCCAGATCATCCGTCTGCGCCAGCGCGCGATCTGACCGCCCGAGTCTGACAGGCTCAAATCACCACAATGCCGGAATGCTTGGCCTTGTGCTCCGGCTCGACATGGATCGTCACCACGCAGTCGGGCACCACCTTTTTCAGGGCCACCTCTACCCGGTCGCACATTTCATGCGCTTCGGTCACGGTCAGGCTGCCCGGCACAACAAAATGGAACTCGATAAAGGTCGCGCGCCCGGCGTGACGGGTGCGCAGGTCATGCGCCTCGACAGCGCCCTCCCCTTCGCGGCTGATCGCCTCGCGCACCTTGACCATCACATCCTCGGGCACCGCCTCATCCAGCAGGCCCGAAACCGAATGGCTCATCACCTTCCAGCCCGACCACAGGATGTTCAGCGCCACCAGCGCCGCCATCGCCGGATCCAACAGTGCCCAGCCGGTTTCGATGGCCAGCAGCACACCAAACAAGACACCCGCCGAAGAAATCACGTCGCTGAGAAGATGCTTGCCATCCGCCACCAGAGCGGGCGAGCGTAGCCGCCGCCCCTGCCCGATCAGCACCCAGCACCAGATTGCGTTCAACACGCCGGCGAGGGCATTGACCAGCAGCCCCGACAGCGGCGCATCCAGCGCGCGCGGCGCCTGAAAGGCAAACCACGCCTCGCGCAGGATCAGGATGGCGGCCAGGATGATCATCACCCCTTCCAGAATGGCGCTGAGGAGCTCCGCCTTGTGGTGGCCATAGGGATGATCGGCGTCGGCGGGCTTGGCCGCGACGCGAATGGCGATCAAGGCGGCAATCGCCGTTGCCACGTTCACCAGGCTTTCCAGCCCGTCAGAAAGCAGCGCGACCGATCCGGTCATCCACCAGGCCAGTATCTTCAGGCCCAGAACGATAAAGCCGACAATGATGCTTCCTGCGGCTAGGCGAAGGGTCTGGGACATTGCGGCTCCTTTTGCGGCGCTCGCTATCCCAGCAGGATCACAATCTCAAGAAAGGATCGCAGGCTGCGGCCAATTCCTTGGAGGGTTGCGCAAAAACCGCACGCCGGGCAGGATGCGTGATCCGAACCAAGGTACCAGCCCAGTCCGGGCCCGGACATTGTTGGCGCTGTTCTAGCGCTGGCCGTAGTAAAGGCCCACGACATGCTCGGCCTCGGCAAAGAACAGCCAGCGCTGCGCCATGGCACCGGCCAGATGGCAAAGGGCGGCAAGGGCTATGGCCACCGGATGCGGCCCCGCCAGCAGCAGCATCAGCGCCGGAACAACCGCCGTCAGCACAAGTGCGATGACACGCAGCCGCGCCGCATGTTTGCGCCCGACGACAAAGATCATCTCGCGCAGCAGATAATTGCCCGCCGTATGGCCGCGCTCGAACACCCGCACCTTGCCGATGGCGCCAAGGCCCGTGGCGCTTTCCATCGTCGCCCCAACGTCGGCAAAGCGGCGGTCGCCGATTTGCCAGCCCGCCACCATCACCGCCGCCAGCACCAAGCAAGCCGCCACCGCCAGCGCGACCTTGCCCGCCAGTATCGCGCCGCCCGTTCCTGCAAAGCACAGGAACAGAACCGGCGTGACCCAGTGGTTCCAGCGCGGAATGGTCTTCAACTGCGCGTAGATCATCGAAGTGGTGAAGATGGTGACAAAACACATCGCCGCCCCGATGACGCCGGGCAGACCCGACCATCCTAGGCCCAGCCAATCCGACAGCGCCACAGGCGCCAACAGAAGAAGCGTGAGGACCGAGGCCCAGCCTTCACGGCTCAGCCAGCTTGTGCGCCATTGGGTGAAGGCCCGCCAAGCCCGCTGCGGATTGCCAAGATGAAAGGTTGAAAACAACAGCCCCCCGATGGCCAGCGCATAGCCCAGCCCCCAAAGCAGGAACGCGGTCAGACCGGCAGGATGCAGGCAACCCGCGCCCAGAAAGGCCAGAAAGCCAAAGCCAAGACCCGACAGCGTGGTGAACAGGATGACAGAGGGCGCCGGGTGCATTCAGATCCTCGACAACACGCGGTCCAGCCAGCCTGCCAGGCCGGCTGCACGAATGTCCAACAGGGGTGCCAGGGGCGAAGCCTGCTCGACTCCCTTTTTCCTTGGCGGCAGATAGCGGTTGACCGGCATGGTGCCCAGCTCCGGCATCAGCTCCATCCCGCCACGTTCCGCACTCAGGCGACTGACGGTGGAATCGGGGTCGGCATAATCGCCGAAATGCCGTGCCCCGGTCGGGCAGGTGCGCACGCAGGCGGGAACCCGGTCCTCCTCGGGCAGGTTGTCGTTATAGATGCGGTCCACGCACAGGGTGCATTTCTTCATCACCCCCGCCGCCGCGTCCAGTTCCCGTGCGCCATAGGGGCAGGCCCAGGCGCAAAGGCCGCAACCGATGCAGGCATCCTCATTGACCAGAACAATCCCGTCCTCGGCGCGTTTATAGCTCGCACCCGTCGGGCAGACGGTGACGCAAGGTGCCGCCTCGCAATGCAGGCAGGACCGGGGGAAGTTCACCACCTGCGCCGGGGCATCCGCAGGCAAAACCTCATAGCTGTGAACCCGGTTGAGGAAGGTGCCGGAAGGCTCTGATCCGTAAGGGTTCTGGTCCGACAGCGGCGCACCATAGCCCTGATCGTTCCAGCCCTTGCAGGCCGTCACGCAGGCGTTGCAGCCGACGCAGGTATCGAGGTCGATCGCAAGGCCCAGTTTCCTGGGCGTGGGTCCGGGAAGTGCGGTCATCTCCGGCTCCTCCTGCAGCAAATTCCCTGGAAGGAACTTGCAATTTTCTTCCAAGAAAATTGCGTCACGCCCGGCCCTCCCCTTTGGGCACCACACGGGGGATCGGACCAAAGGCCGGTTCCGACTGATCCCTTGGCCCCACCCGCTCGATCCGCACCCTCAGGTCGAACCACGCCGCCTGCCCTGTCACCGGGTCCGAGTTCGACCAGCGCATCCCGTCATTCTTTTCCGGCAGCAGTTCGGAGATCAGGTGGTTCAGCAGGAACCCCTCTGTCGCCTCGGGCGCGGCATCGTCCAGCGCCCAGGCGGCCTTGCGCTTGCCGATGGCGTTCCAGGTCCAGATCGTGTTTTCGTTCAGCGCCGCCATATGGGCAACCGGCACGGTAATTTCACCATTCGGGCTGGTGACACGGGCATAGTCGCCGTCGGCAAAGCCATGTTCTTCCCAGATTTTCGTCGGCAGATAGAGGAAATTCATCCCCCGGATCTGTCGCAGCCACGCATTCTGCGTGCCCCAGGAATGATACATATCCATCGGGCGCTGGGTCAGGGCGTGGATCGGATAACCCGTCGTCCCTTCATCCCCAAAGGGCGGATACCAGACCGGCAGCGGGTCCATCGCCTGTTTCAGCCGCGCGCGCATATGGTCGGGCGGCTGAATCGCGCCCTGCCCCTCGGCGGCAAGCTGGAACCGCCGCATCGGCTCTGACCAGATCGAGAACAGATAGGGTTGCGGCGTTTCGTAGAACGAAGTCGCCACCGCCCAATCCTGATAGGCCTTGTTCCACGGTTTATAGAACAAGGCTTCTTCCGGCACATGGGCCTGATAGAAACCGCCGTTCTCGATATAGCGTTGCAATTGGTCGGGGTTCGGCGCGCCCCTGCCTTCCGCGTCGCCATTCCCCCGGAACCCGATCAGCGGGCCGACGCCGGGGCGGCGCTGATGGTTGGCGATGTAATCGGCATAGTCGCGGAATTTCGGGCTGCCATCCTCGTTCACCATCCCCGGCAGGCCCAGCCGGGCGCCGAGGTCAAGGAGGACGGTCTGGAAACAGCGCACATCCCTGTCAGGCTCCACCACCGGCCAGCGGATGCTGTCGCCCGCCGCATCGGGTTCCGAAATCGGGCGGTCCAGCAGGGAAATGCAGTCGTGGCGTTCCAGATAGGTGGTATCGGGCAGGATCAGGTCGGCATAGGCGACCATTTCGGACGCATAGGCATCGGAATAGATGATGCGGGGGATGACATATTCGCCGTCCTCGCCGCGGTCGGTCAGCATCTCCATGACCTTGGCGGTGTTCATCGAAGAATTCCACGCCATGTTCGCCATGTAAAGGAACAGCGTGTCGATGCGATACGGGTCTCCGGCATGGGCATTGGGGATCAGCATATGCATCAACCCATGGGCCGAGAACGGATTTTCCCAGGTGAACGCCTTGTCGATCCGCGCGGGCGAGCCGTCGGGCTTCAGCGCCAGTTGCTCGGGGCCCCGGACATAACCCAAGTGGGGGCCGCTAAGCGGCTTGCCCGGCACGGCAACGAAGTTCGGGGTCGGATGCGCCTCGACCGGCTTGGGATAAGGCGGTTTGAAGCGATAGCCGCCCGGCACCTCGACCGTGCCGAGGATGATCTGCAACAGATGCAGCGCGCGGGCGGTCTGGAACCCGTTGGAATGGGCGGAAATGCCGCGCATGGCGTGGAAACTGACGGGGCGGCCGGTCATTTTCTCATGCCGGTTGCCACGGAAATCGGTCCAGCCTTGCGCAATTTCAATCGGTTGATTGAAAGCCTCATCGGCCAGTTCCGCCGCCAGCGCCCGGATGCGCGCTGCCGGAATACCGCAACGCACGGCCACAACCTCTGGTGCGTATTCGGGCGAGAGATAGCGTTCAGCCATATGCTGGAACACTGTCCGGTGGCCTTCCCAAACCGCACCCAGATCAGGTTGAACGCCCGTGCCATCCCACGGCGCGGGCATCCCGGTGCGGCGATCAATCACGAAGGGCTGGCTTTCGGCGTTCTTCAGGATCAGGCCCTTTTCCGGCCCCTCCGCCTCATTCACCAGCAGGGGCGCGTTGGTCCATTGCGCCAGATACTCAAGGTCGATCTTGCCCGCTTCAAACAGGCAATGGATCAGAGACAGGATCAGCAGCCCATCCGCTCCCGGCGTGATCGGCAGCCAGTCATCGGCCACCGCATTGTATCCGGTGCGGATCGGGTTGACGCCAATCACCCGCGCGCCGCGTGCCTTCAGCTTGCCCAGACCGATCTTGATGGGGTTGGAATCGTGATCCTCGGCCACACCGAACATCACGAACAGCCTGGTGCGGTCCCAGTCGGGCTGGCCAAACTCCCAGAACGCGCCACCAAGGGTGTAGATGCCGCCCGCCGCCATATTCACCGAACAGAACCCGCCATGCGCGGCATAGTTCGGCGTGCCGAAATTCTGCGCCCACCAGCCGGTGAGGCTTTGGCTTTGGTCGCGCCCGGTGAAAAACGCCAGCTTCTCAGGCGCGGTTTCGCGCAGGGGTTTCATCCATGAAACCGCCAGTTCCAGCGCCTCGTCCCAACTGATCTCCTCAAACGCCCCCGATCCGCGTGGCCCCACCCGCCGCAACGGCGCACGCAGGCGGCTGGGAGCGGTGACCTGCATGATCCCCGACGCCCCCTTGGCGCACAGAACCCCTTTGTTCACCGGATGGGCGCGGTTGCCCTCGATATAGCTGACCTTGCCCGATTTCAGATGCACGTTGATCCCGCAGCGGCAGGCGCACATGTAGCAGGTGGTCTTGCGCACCTCATCCGAGACGGCGGGCGACAGGTTCAGGATTGGCTGGCTCATCCGCTTGCCTCGCTGGCCATGATTGCCATGGCCTCTTTTGCAATGTGGCGTTCCTCTTCGGCGGGAACCACATGAATGGCGACACGCGATGTCGCAGACTGCACCTGTGGCGCATTCGCCTCATTCGCGGCGGGGTCAAGGTCTGCCCCCAGATAGCCAAGTCCCTGAACGATGGCGGCCCGCATCGCCCGGTCATTCTCGCCAATGCCACCCGTAAAGGCCACGGCATCAAGGCCCCCCATCGCCGCCACCATGCTGCCCGCGTGGCGCACGACCCAATAGGCGAAATGGTCCAGCGCAAAGGCGGCCTCGGGCGTTCCTGCGGCGCGCAGGGCGCGCATGTCGCTGGCCCCGCCAACGCCAAGAAGGCCGCTTTCGCGGTTCACGATGCGGGCCGCACCTTCGATGCCGTGTAGTTCTGCCAGCCGCAGCACGGCATTGCCGTCAATCGCGCCCGTGCGGGTGCCCATGGTCAGGCCGTCCAGCGGTGAATAACCCATCGTGGTGGCGACAGAACGCCCTGCGTGAATGGCACAAAGCGAGGCGCCATTGCCTAAATGCAATGCCAGAAGCCGTTCTGGCAGGTGATTAACGGCCAATTCTTGCACTTTTCGAACAAGTGCCGCGTAGCTGATGCCGTGAAAGCCGTAGCGGCGGATGCCCCGCGCCCGCTCTGCCAAAGGCAGGGCATAGGCGGTCGCCACCTCGGGGTTCGTCGCATGAAACGCCGTGTCAAAGCTGACATATTGCGGCAGGCCGGGGACCAGCGCGGCCATCGCCCGGATGCCCATCAGGTTCGCCGGGTTGTGCAGGGGCGCCAAAGGCACACAAGCCTCAATCTGCGCCTCAACCTCGGGCGTCACGCGGCAGGATGCGGTCAGGGCCGCTCCGCCATGCACCACCCGATGCGCGACGGCTGTCAGCGCGCCGACCGACAGCCCCATCCCCTGAACCAGTGCCAGCAGTGCCGCGCCATGGTCGGCCACCGGGCGGGCCAGTCTCGTCCCCCCCACCTCGACAACCGAAGCACCGCCGATCTCGGCCACCACGCCGCGCGCCACCTCGGCCCCCGCATCGAACAGCACGACCTTGACCGAGGATGACCCGGCATTGACCACCAGCAGCATCAGATCACCGCCTTGACCAGCCCCATCGCAGCCAGCAGGGCCAGCAGGATGATCGCAAACCGGCGGAACTCCTTGGGGTCGGTGTTCAGGAAATGGCGGCTGCCCAGCCAGTTGCCAAGAAAGGTCAAGGGCAACGCGGCCAGCGCGATCCACAATGTGTTCCAGGTCACCAGCCCATGCCACCAGTAAAGCGGCGCTGAGTACAGATCCAGGATCGGGAAATAGGCGATCAGTGTCGCCCGGAACGTCGCCGCCGCCATCGGCTGCGCGGCAAAGAAGGCTGCCACAGGCAGCCCGCCCATCCCCGGCGCATTGGCAAGGCCAGAAATCAGCCCCGCGACCACATTCGCCCCGCCTCGCAGCTCATGCTGCAAACGCCAGCCCGCAAGCAGCACGCCGCACATGATCAGGATATAGACCGAAATCACCGCCCGCGCCGTGGTTTCCGACACGCCGGTCAGCACCCACAGCCCCAGGGGCAGCCCCACCACCGCCCCGGCCATCATCAGTCCGACACGCCGCCAGTCGATCTGATGACCGATGCCGCGAAAGGCTTGCAGGCTCATCGCGGTTTCCAAAATCACCACGGTCGCCACAAAATGCAGCGGGTTCGTCACCACGCCCGAGGCCGCGATGACGATTGCCGAGTAACCGAAACCGGAATAGCCCCGGATGAAGGCCGCCACCAGAATGGCAACCGCCATCCACAAGGCTGCCCCCAGCCCCAGGCCGAACAGCATCAGATGACCTGCGGGCGCATGTCGGCGGCCGAAACCCCAGCCACCGCAACCGGCTTTTTCATCGCATCGCGGCGGAAGGGCTCACCCAGTTCCTGGTTGATCAGCGCCTCGATCAGCGTGGTCTTGCCCGCCATCTGGTCGGCAATCGCGCGTGTCAGCGCATCGCGCAGTTCGTCCATCGTGCGCGCCACCACGCCCTGCAAACCGCAGGCCCGCGCGATCCCGGCATAGGACACTTGCGTATCCAGTTCGGTGCCGACGAAGTTGTCGTCATACCACAGGGTCGAGTTGCGCTTTTCCGCCCCCCATTGGTAATTGCGGAACACCACCTGCGTGATGGCGGGCCATTCCGGGCGGCCAATGGCAGTCAGCTCGGTCACCGCAATGCCAAGGGCGCCGTCGCCGGAAAAGCCCACAACGGGCACATCCGGGCAGGCAATCTTGGCGCCCACAATCGACGGCAGGCCATAGCCGCACGGCCCGAACAGGCCCGGCGCCAGATACTTCCGCCCCGCCTCGAACGTCGGATAGGCGTTGCCAATCGCGCAGTTGTTACCGATGTCGCTGGAGATGATCGCCTCTTTCGGCAGCGCCGACTGAATCGCGCGCCAGGCCATGCGGGGGCTCATCCAGTCCGGCTTGGCAGCACGGGCGCGCTGATTCCAGGTGGTGCCCACGTCATCATCTTCGTGATCCATCGAAGACAGCGCCTGCGCCCAGGCCGATTTGGTCTGTGCGATCTTCGCCTTGCGTTCCGAGCGCGCATGGTTACCTGCGGTAGAGGCCAACCGCGCCAAAACCGCCTCGGCTACTTTCTTGGAGTCGCCGACAATGCCAACCGTGACTTTCTTCGTCAGCCCGATCCGATCCGGGTTGATGTCAACTTGGATGATCTTGGCCTCTCGTGGCCAGTAGTCCAGCGCGTATCCCGGCAAGGTTGAAAACGGGTTCAGTCGGGTACCCAGACAGAATACCACATCCGCTTGCGAAATCAACTCCATCGCGGCCTTGGACCCGTTATAGCCCAAGGGGCCCGCGAACAGTGGGTGGCTGCCGGGAAAGGCATCGTTGTGCTGATAGCCGACGCAGACCGGCGCATCCAGCCGCTCGGCCAGCGCCATGCTTGCCGGGATCGCCCCACCCAAGACCACGCCCGCCCCGTTCAGAATGACAGGGAACTTGGCCGAAGACAGCAGTGCTGCGGCGGCGGCAATCGCCTCTTCCCCGCCTGCGGGGCGTTCAAACTCCACAATCGCGGGCAGATCGATGTCGATCACCTGGGTAAAGTAATCGCGCGGAAAGTTGATCTGTGCCGGGGCCGACTGGCGCTTGGCTTGCAGGATAACCCGGTTCAGCACTTCGGCCACGCGGGACGGGTCGCGCACCTCTTCCTGATAGCAGACCATATCCTTGAACAGCGCCATCTGCTCGACTTCCTGAAAGCCACCCTGGCCGATGGTCTTGTTCGCAGCCTGCGGTGTGACCAGCAGCAGCGGCGTGTGGTTCCAGTAGGCGGTTTTCACGGCGGTGACGAAATTGGTGATGCCCGGCCCGTTCTGCGCGATCATCATGCTCATCTTGCCGCTGGCGCGGGTATAGCCGTCGGCCATCATCCCGCCGCTGCCCTCATGCGCGCAATCCCAGAAGTGGATGCCCGCGCGGGGAAACAGGTCGGAAATCGGCATGAAGGCGGAACCGATGATGCCGAAGGCATGTTCGATGCCGTGCATTTGCAGCACTTTGACAAAGGCTTCCTCGGTGGTCATCTTCATGGGTCTATCCTCCCCGGCATATCGCGTTGAACGATTGATAGCCCCCCGCCCAAGGCCCTCTTAGGGCCAGTGCCTCCGGGCTGATAGCGCCAGATGTCCCTTCATCTGTTCATAAATATCCCGGGTGCGGCCATGGTTCCGCCATTGGTCCGAGGAGCCATGGTCGCGGGGGGCAGCGCCCCCGGCGCTTTCCGCTATCCCGCGCCCTGCCTTATTGCGCGGGCAATCCGCGCGATGCCTTCGGGGATCCGCACCGGCGGGGTCGAGGAATAGGCCAGCCGGTAATAGTTGCGCGGCGCGCTTGCCGGGTCGAAAAACACCCTCCCCGGTTCGATCAGCACGCCATCCGCGCGCAGGCGTTCGGCCAGCACCTCGGTATTCACCCCCGCCGGCGCACGCATCCAGAAGGACGACCCGCCAAAGCCGCCCTGCCCCGCCACCACCAGCCCGTTGTCGCGGATCGCCTCCTCCATCACCTGACGGCGGCGGCGATAGGCGGTCCGCATCCGGTTGATCAGCGCGTCGTAATGGCCCAGCGACAGGAAATAGGCCACCGTGCGCTGAATATGCCCCGGCGGGTGGCGCAGGGTGGTCAGCCGCAGCGCACGCGCGGCGCGGATGAAACTGGCAGGCCCGACCAGATAGCCCAATCGCATCCCCGGAAACACCGATTTGGAAAACGACCCGGCATAGATCACCCGCCCGTCGCTATCGAGGCTTTTCAAGGCCGGTGACACCGGCTTAAGGAACGACATCTCGAACTCATAATCATCCTCGATAATCACAAACCCCTCGCGCCCCGCCGCCTCCAGCAGGGCCAGCCGGCGGTCCAGCGGCATGGTGGCGTTGGTCGGGCATTGGTGGCTGGCGGTGGTGAAGACGGCATCCACCCCCTTCGGCACCGCCTCGGGCGGCAGGCCGTCGGCATCCACATCCACCGGCAGGATCTGGGTTCCCGTCGCCACCAGAACACCGCGCAAGCCCGAGTAGCAGGGGTTTTCCACCGCCGCCCGCCGCCCCGGCCCCAACAGCACCTGAGAGGCCAGCCACAGCCCGTTCTGCGCCCCCATGGTCAGCAACACCTCATCCGGTTCCGCCGCAATGCCGCGACGGGGCAGGATGGATCGCAGCACATGCTCGATCAGCAGGGGGTCGTCGCGGTCATAGTAATCCTGCGTCAGGGCGGCAAAGTCGCGCCGCCCCAGCGCCCGCACCGCACAAAGCCGCCAGTTCTGATGGTCAAACAGCGTGGCATCGGCCTGGCCATAGATGAAGGAATAGGGATAGGCCTCCCAATCCGCGGGCCGGTCCACCTGCCCCGCCGACAGCACGCGGCCCGCCAGCAGGCGCGCAATATCGGGGCTTTCGGCGCGAGGGCCGCGTGCGGGCACCTCGGGCGCATGAGGGGCGTTTTCGGAAACGAAATAGCCAGACCGGCCCCGCGCGGTAAGGTAGTCGGACGACACAAGTTCGGCATAGGAAAGCGTCACGGTGATCCGGCTGATGCCCAGATGCTCGGCCAGACCACGGGAAGAGGGCATCCGCTGGCCGGGGCGGAACCGGCCTGCCAGAATGCCTTCGGTCACCATCTGCCGGATGCGCTGTTGCAGGCTGCCCCGCCCGGCGGGCGGCAAAACAAAGGCTTCGGCAGGGATCGACATTCTGGCCTCAAATCGCAGGAAGAGCTGGACTTATGAGGGCAGAAACGGGCCAGCGGTCAAGGGGAATCGCGGCTTGGGTGACGGCAGTAACCCGTGATGACAACCATCCGCAGCTCCTGTCATGTCCCACGGAAAAGCGCGGCTGCGGCTCAGGTCTCTGCAACATGCGGGCTGAGGTTGAATCCCTCGACCCCGGCAGCCTGAAGCGCCGCGACCAAGGCATCGGAAAAGAACAGGCGGTTGAACCTGTTGTCCCACCACATGGCGCGCCCGGCGACCCGGTCGCGATAGACGGCAAGTTGCAGCGGGCCGCCCATCTGGCGCGCATAGTACCAAAGGTCGGGGTGGGTTTCTTCGGGCAGCACGCGCTTGATCTTGACCCGCGAATGGTCCGGGTCAACGGCATCGATACTTGTACAGCAGTTCAACAGGAACTGCGGGCGCGGCAGGGGCCGCCCGTCGGCCTTCATCGTGATCTCGACCGGGTGAAACCGATGCACCCCCGGCTCAATCGCCTCGACCGCAGCAACCATCCGGTCGTCAACGGCACTCCCGTACATGCAACTGAAGAACCCGTGTACGGGCACCTGCTTGTCGGTCACCACATAGCGACGCGGCACAATCTCGGACGGCACCGGGATGCCAGCCGCCATGCCACGGGTATCCTTAGGTTTGTTGAAGGTTAGCCAAGCCGCGCCGTCGTCGAGGCTTTCGACATGGACGAAGTGGTTCTTCTCGTAGGATTGCTCAACAATATAGGCCACGTCTGCTCCTGAACTTCGCTTGGGGCCAAGACCAGCGCCTTGGCACCCAATAGGCCAGATTTCGCGTGCTAGAACACCGTCAGGCGCGACAGGTCATAGCCGTTCCACTCCAATATCTCGCGGGCGGCCTTCAGCCGGTCTGGCGAAATGGCACCGGTGCGGTCAAGGATGAAGCCAAAGCTGCCATCGGGCGTGCCAATCACCAGCGTGCGATAGTTGGTATCCACCCACAGCACCCACCACGCCCGCCCGCCGACAACAAAGCGCCCCGGACCGGCGGGCTGCATCGCGCCGCCGCCCCTCATCTCGCCGCCCGCCAGGCCCAGCCCAA
>APMI01002289.1_pt1 | contig 16658 bp, 24 predicted proteins | sample 667938 | NCBI WGS metagenome assembly APMI01 (sample SAMN01084076, study PRJNA167559) | wastewater metagenome | biome: Wastewater | place: Denmark: Ejby Moelle, Odense | collected 2011-11-28 | reverse complement strand
AAGAGCAGGGTGTCCGGGTGGTCCTGCTTGATGCGCAGGTACTGCTGCATCATTGGCGTATGACTACTGATATCAGGCACTTCAGAACCCGCGCCACCACTGGCTTTCATCTATACAACCTTTTGTTTGTATTCATTTAATCTTATATTTTTCTTGGGGCGTACTTGTCTAATCTCGATTGCTTTTTGTCTGCGGTCGTCCGTGTTTTGGTGTAGATTCCAGTGTAGGTTCCAGCCACACACCGATGCACTACACCAAATGATCGAGAAAACCACACCGACAGGCACTGATGATCCGGATGTCGTCGCTTCGCTCAAGCCAAAGAGTTCGGGGCGCGCAAAGCTCGCCGGGCAGTCTCTCACGGCCGCCATTATCCGGGGCATGCAGCCGGGGGAGCAAATCGCAGATCCGGAGCACCCAGGGTTGCGGGTGCGATGCCCGCTAAACGGGCGCCCAGTTTTCTTCTACCGCTACAAGAATCCGGCGGGTGCCCTGCGACAGGTGGAAATTGGCGTGCTGGGCGACATGACTCTCACCACGATCCGCAACGAGTGGCAGAAGCTCAAGGATGCTGTGCGCAACGGCAAGGATCCGCGGGAGGACTTGAAGGCCGAACGGCGACAGGCGGAAGCCAAGCTCAAGGCGGAGAAGGTGAGGGCCCTGACTGTTGGGGATGTGATCGAGAAGTACCTGTCAGAGGTCATCGATCCACTACGAAAATCAAAGGGTGCAGCGGAATGCCGCCGGCTACTTCAGCAACTGATCAGGTTTGCCAGCTGGGCGAATGGCCAGCGACAGAAAGAGGCTCCAGGCCGGCGGCGGGCGAAGCTCCCCAAGGACGTCATCGACGTTGCGGACCTGCCTGCCCTCGAGTTCACCCGGGATAAAGCCCACGACCTGCTCGTCGAGTTTGGTAAGACTGCGCCGCGCTCGGGCGGGATGGCTCGGCAGGAGCTGCGTGCAGCCTGGCGCCATGCAATTGCATCTGGAAAACTGCCAGGCCCCAGCCCGTTTGAAAAGATGGCTGTCGGCTCCAAGGACACCTTCGGAGGCGGCGCGCTCGTCGCCAACAGTAAGCGAGAGCGGCACCTGGCCGGCGATGAAGTGGGCGCCTTGCTCCGCTGGATGGCCGAGCCGCGGTCGTACTCTCGCACCGTCGGTGACGCGCTCGAGCTCGTCCTGCGCACCGGGCTACGGTCCGGCGAGGTCTGCGGCATCCACACCCGCGAGCTGGTGCGCCGCGAGGGCGTGCTCTGGCTGGATATTCCTGCTGAACGCATGAAGGGCCCGCCCGGCAAGCAGAAGCCGCACTCCGCGCCATTGGTGGGTCGGGCTGAACAGATCGTGCTGGCGCGGATGCCTGAAGCTGGCGGCTACTTGTTTCCGACCAAGACGGGCGGCAAGTCCATCGCGCAGAAGGTGCTTGGCGTTGAGGTTTACTCCCATAGCGGACGCTCCACATCCGACTCCTACAAATACCGGCGCGTGTGCCCGGTGGCCGATTGGGCGCCACATGACCTGCGCCGCACGGCTCGCACCCTTCTGGCTGATCTCGGCTGTCCGTATGAGGTGGCTGAGGCGATCCTCGCCCACACGCTGCCCGGAGTTGCCGGGATCTACAACCGCGCGCAGTACGACTCCGCGAAGATCGAATGGCTCAACAAGTTGGGCGATCACATCGACCGCCTTACCGCTGCCCAGGCAAGCCTCGCCCTCGTAGGGGTGGCGGCGTGAGTGCTGATCTCCACGAAACGATTCAGGCTGCGCTGCGAGGCCACCGCACCGAAGCGCGTGAGCTCTGGCAGCGCGTGGCCGACGGGCGTATCGATGAAGCGTTGCAGGGATGGCTGCAGCAGGTGGCCGTGAGGATTCTGGAGGCCGATTCGGGAAAGCGGCGCGGCGATGCTATCGCTGCTGCAGCGGGCCTTCGGGGCGCAGTCGACGAAAGTAGGTTTCTGCGACAGATGGTGAGTGGGTGGGATGCTGATGGCGGCTCCAAGATCAGCGGAGCGCGGGGGCACAACACGCGTGAGCTGATCGGCACGTTGCGCTTGCTTGGCGCGATTGACGACGATTTGACGGACGACGAGGCGCGCAAGCGCATTGATCGCGTTCGAAAGGAATAGTCATTTGCCCGCAAGTTCCGGACGCCACGGGCGGAAGTCCGGAACTTGAATCAATAAGGTGTGCATGTCTTTACGAAATTGGACATGCAAATGAAAACCACCACCTCCAGCCCAGCGCCAGAACTCGTTTCGATGCGGGTGCTTCAGCAGATGCTTGGCATCCGGTCCCGCCAAACCATCTACAACAAAATCCGCAGCGATCCCGCCTTCCCCAAACCGCGGCGCACCGGAGCGTACTCGGTGGCATGGGTCCGCCGCGAGGTCATGGCGTACATCAACAGCCTGCCAACCGCAGAGCTTGACGGCTTCGACGCCATTGAGCGTCGGCGCACTGTCGGTGTATCTGGGCCGCACCGGCGGGAAGCTCAAGGGCTTGAAGCACTGGCCGGCGGCTCCCGTCAGCCGACAATAGTGCGGGAGGCCGCAGCATGACGATACCCGCCGAAATGGAAAAAGCCGCGCGGGGGATGACGCCCCCGGCGGCTTTCAAAAACGAACTGACGATCAATTCTAGCACCAGCGAAGCCCAGCGCCATCGCATCCTCGGGATGCTGCAGACTGGCCCGAAGCACACGCTCGACTTCCGGCGCGCTGGCGTCATGCAGTCACAGACGCGAATCCACGAACTGCGCCGCCTGGGCTACGACATCCCAACTGCCGGTCGGGTGACCATCCACGACGATCAAGGCTATCCGCATCACGGCGTCGCGCTCTATGAACTGGTCGCCGAACCGGCCCGGGGAGTGTCGCAATGAGGGCAAACGACAACCTGCAAGGCTTGGGCATCCACGCTGCCCTTTCCATTCTCCGCGAAGCCGACATGGCAGAGCAACGCCATGGCCGCGATCCGGCGACGAAGGCCCAGGCCGCCGCACATGAAGCCGGGCACGTCATTGTTGCGCACGCTGCCGGGGCGCTTGTCACCGGTGCGCGCATCTTCGACGAAGCCGACCGTGGCCGGCGCGCATGGGGAGGCATCACCCACCGCACCACCCCAGACTCGACCGGGGCCTTTGGCGACGGAAACGGCTTCGCCACGGTGGCCGCCGCTCCCGTCTGCGCGTTTCGATACGCGACCATCGCGGCGGCAGGCTTCGCCGGGGAGATGCTGGCTGGCCTGGATCATCCCGCCTCGTCTTTGGATGAGCGGGCGCTGGTGCGCCGTATCTGCGCCGAGCTCGACAAGGTTCTGAATATGCCCGACGGCTCGGCCCTTCGCCTTGTCGGCTCCTTCACCGACAACGCGCTCGGCGATCACCGGGCCCAGTTCGCGGCCATCCGGGCGCACCTCGAGCGCAATCGCCGCCTCACCCGCAGCGAAGCAGCCCGGATGCTGGGGAGCGTCAAGCGGGCCGACCTGTCAGCCATGCTCATGGGAGGTGTCCAGTGAACGCCCCCACCGTTCAGATCGACAACGCCGGCTTCCTGCGCTCCATCCGTGGCGATCTGGTCGAAGGCGAGCACATGTGGGTTGTGGGCTTTGCCGACGATCCATCCAAGGACGGCGCCCCCTGGCGTGGCCGGCAAGTTCCGCCCCGCACGCGGCTCGAAGCCGCAACCAATCCCGCCCACAACAACTATTTCAGCGTCGCCGCGCTGACCGGCGGCAAGCGGCGTGCCGAGAACTTTGCCCGCCTGATGGTGCTGGTGGCCGACGATGCCGACCGGGCGCAACTGACGCGCGAACCGTCGTGGGTGCTGCGCACGTCGGCTAATAAGGCGCAGATCGGCTTCATCCTGCGCGACGATGACCCGGCGACCCGCGACAAGACCGCGTGCATCCGCGCCGTGGCTGCCATCGCACCGCAAGGCCAAGTGAAAGCCGACAAGAGCGGAAACACCATCGTCCGCTACGTCCGTCTGCCCGTCGGCACCAACAACAAGGCCAGCTATCCCGCGCCGTTCGCCCATGAGCTGGCCGAGTGGCGGCCTGACGTGCGGGTAACCCTGGCCGAGGCACTGGAAGCCTTCGGGGTGTCGGCTGACCAGCCCGTCGACGAGCCGGCACCGCCAGCAGTTACCTCGCCCCCTGGCACGTTCGGCCTGTCGTTTCTCGCGCGTGCCCTGTCGGCGCTTGATCCGGACACGGGGCGTGACGCGTGGCTGCATATCGGGATGGCACTGCATCACGAAACCGGCGGGGCCATCGAGGGCCTGGATGCCTGGGACGCCTGGAGCTCGCAGAGCCTCGTGAAGTACGTCGGCCGCGAAGACCTCGAAACGCGCTGGGCTTCGTTTGGCCGTAACGGGGCGGCGCCGGTAACCGGCGGGACGATCCTGCGCTTGGCTACGGAGGCGGGCTGGACCGACCACGAAGAAATCGCTAAGGACTTCGAGGACGTCAGCACGGCAGAGAGCCAGCCTTCATCCCGCTTTCAGGTAGTCCCTGCGAGCGACTTCTCGAAAGGCAAGCCGCCGGGCTGGCTTGTGAAGGGGGTGCTTCCTCGGGCAGAGCTGGTCGTGCTGTTTGGGGAGTCGGGCGCCGGCAAGTCCTTCCTGGCCTTGGACATCGCCGCGGCCGTCGCCAGGGGGGTGGATTGGCGTGGTCACCGAACAGTGCCGGGGCGGGTGATCTACATCGCTGCCGAGGGCGGGGGAGGGTTTCGCAACCGGATCAAGGCCTACGAGATCCACCATTCCACCAGCTTCGACGGCGTGCCGTTCGGGGTGATCCATGCCGCCCCCAACCTCCTGCAGAAGGCGGACGTGATCGACGTAAGCAAAGCGATCGATGCCGCCGGCGGGGCCGACTTGATCATCGTCGATACGTTCGCCCAGACGACCCCGGGCGCCAATGAGAACGCCGGCGAAGACGTGGGAAAGGCGCTTTCCAACTGCCGGGGGATGCACCAGAGGACGGGCGCAGTGGTCCTCCTGGTCCACCACGCTGGCAAAGACCTTTCAAGGGGCGCCCGGGGCTGGTCGGGCCTCCGCGCGGCGGCAGATGCCGAGATAGAGGTGTCCCGTTTGGGCATCGGTCGGCTGGCGCGCTCCACGAAGCAGAAGGATGGCGAGGACGGCTTGGAATGGGGCTTCGACCTTGAGCGGGTTCCGGTCGGGATGGACGAGGATGGCGACGTCGTCGAGTCGTGTGTCGTCATCGAAGCTGGCGTGCCGACGGTCATGAACGCGAACCGGCGGCGTCCGGCAGGCAAGTGGGAACGCTTGGTGATGGAGGTCGTCGGGGAGATCGCCTTTACTCAGTCGGCCGGCATTGAGATCAAGCATGTACTGGCCGAGGTCGTGCGGAGGTCGGATGCACCAGAGGGCGGAGGGCGCGACACTCGAAAGCAGCAAGCACGCCGAGCGTTGGAAAAGCTCTGCGAGGGGGAGCAACCCCTTTATCAAATCGATGATGAGTGCCTGACGGTGATCGCATGAACGTGCAAAAAATTGCGTGCAACTTGCACCGTCTTTTGCAACACGGTGCAACTCGTTGCAGGTGCAGACCGCGGCACTGCAACGCAACGCAACACCACCCTAGAGGTCAGACGATGAATTTGAAAAATTTTGCGCGTTGGCTGGCTGCGTCATTCAGCGCCTCCGCCCTATCGCAGGTGGTAGCCCGCGGGACTGGCGAGAGGATCCGGCAGCAGAGCAGGGGGCGCGTACCACGTCCAGCGCGTGCTTATATTCGGGGTAGGCGCCTTGCGCTGGGCTGCGGGTCCTCCCTGGCCTCTCAGCACACGGGGACGGAGAGCCGCGAAGATCGGCAGTTTTCCGGGGCCCTAGGGTTGGTGGTGGCGCCTAAGGATTTGTCATAATGAGCAAGATCGATCGTTCTGCCGCAGGGCCAGCAAGGGAAACGAACAAGGCTGGCCTGGCTGAGTTCTTCGCAGTGTCGCTGACGACCATCGACAGCTGGATTCGCAAGGGGTGTCCGGCCGTAACGCGCGGCAGTCTATCGACGCCCTGGGTGTTTGACCTGCTGGCCGTAGCTGAGTGGCGATTCTCCGGGCGGACCGACAACGATGGCGAGCTTGATCCCGAGCGCCTTGCGCCGGCTGAGCGCAAGGCGTGGTACGAGGGCGAGAGCCGCCGGCGCGACCTGCAGGAGCGCGACCGAAAGCTGATTCCGGCAATCGAAGTTGAGCAGACCGCGGCGGCAGCCGTGGCCGTGATCGACGAGTCCATGAGGCACCTGCAAAGCAGGCTCGCGGCGATGATCGATTTGCCGCTGGACGCCATCACTCTGGTAGATGGCCTGTTGCGGTCAGAACTCAACGCATTGGAAGAGCAGTTGTCTTCGATAACCAGCCGTCCCGCTTCGGAGTGCTCATGATGAACGCCCCGCAATTCTTGTCCATCTCTGACGACCGCCTTTCTCTGCTCGCAGTGCTTGCGAAAGCGATCCAGGCGGATACTAACGTGGACGAACCCACCGCCCGCGCGATGGCTGCGCGCCTTGTCGGAACGATAAGGCCTCAGTTACGCGGCGCGATGCTCTACATTGCCAAGCACGACGCTGAGGAATACGCCGAACGCGACATGGCCATCCGGCGCGACTACGACGGTAGCCGGGTTAGCCGAGAGCGGCTGCAGCGGCGCTGGGATATCAGTCGCGCGACGTTCTACCGGATCCTCCGTAAGCCGGCCAGCGGCCCCTCGCCGATCGAACTGTAGGGATCGCCACACCCAAATGACCGAAGCCCGGCCACGCGCCGGGCTTTTCGCTTTTGTCTCACGCCACCCCCTGAAAATGAGACTGGCCCACCGGCAACATGCATTCCAACGTAACCGCATGGAGTCGGCCAGATGCCCACCTCTACAAGCTCCCGCCCCAGCTACGAGCTGACTACCGCTGAATTTGCCCGACAAAACGGGGTAACCCAAGAAGCTGTTCGACGCTCGCTTTCCGAGAAGGGCAGTTACTTCGGAGCGGTCCCGATTCGCCGCCCGAACGGCCGTTTCATGTGGCCGTCGGTGTCGCCCGAAGTCCGCCCCCCGCAGTCGTAACCCCTCATCCTCCCGCCAGGAACCCAACCATGAAACCCACCGATACCCTCAAAGTCATCGAAGAACTGAAAGCCCAGCGCACCCGTGTGCAGGAAGCCGTTGCCAAATCCGGCCCGGAGCTCGAGGCGGCGCAAGCTGATCTCCGCAAGACCCTCGCCGACCATCAGGATGTGCAGCACGCCTTCATCCGGGGGCTGTCCGACGAGCGGGCGCTGATGTCCGCCAAGGACGCCCTGGAGGCGGCCCAAAAGCGCGTTCAGGAGAAGCAGCAGGCTGCGACGGCCACCCAAGACGTGGTCGCCCAGGTGGACGGCGAAATCTACCAGGCCTCGATCGCTCATGACGCCGCCTTGCGCCGGCGCTCCGATGAGCTGATTGCCCCGATCAAGGCCCGCCTGGCCGGTGACAAGAAAGTCCGCAGCGCGCTGCTCGACATCTTCGGCTTGCTCGCCGCCAACAGCACGCAGCCGGGGATCGTCGATTGGGATTCGATCCTCACCGACTGCTTCCCCTGGCCCGTCGAAATCGAAGCGGCCGCAGCTGTCGCCGACGGCAAGAAAACCGTCCTCTCCTGAAAGGCATCGCCATGGCAACCCCTCTTGACCTCCTGCAGCGCCGCCCGACGGACGAAGCCGTCGCTGCACTCTCACAGCGTGCGGGCCTTGCAAGCTCGAATACCGCTCCTAGCGCCCTGCATGGTGGCAGCCTTCTCGATCACGCCCGGGCCTCGCTTCGACGCGCCAGCATCAACCCTGACGGCCGCACGGCCGAGGAGGTCTTTGCCGCTGCCTTCACGCAAGGCGTGAGCGACTTTCCCGTACTGCTGGAGAACGTCGCCCACAGGGCCATTCAGAATGGCTTCGCAACTCAACAGCCGACCTGGCGGCGGTTTTGTACCGTCGGCCATGTCGTCGATTTTCGTGACCATCCGCGCGCTCGCGTTTCGTCCATCGGTAACCTGAAGCCCGTTTCCGAGCACGGCGAATACGTGAACGGCTCGATCCCCGATGCTGAGCGGGCCCGCGTGCGTGCCGGCACGAAGGGGCTGATCCTGAACATCAGCCGCCAAGCCTTGGTGAATGATGACCTCGCCGCCCTGACGGACATCGCCAAGGGCCTGGGCGAATCCGCCGGCCGTACGCTGGAGTCGGATGTCTATGCCGTCCTCGCCATGAATGGCGGCCTGGGCCCGGTTCTCGAGGATGGCAAGACGCTGTTCCATGCGTCCCGCGGCAACTACGTCGCGTCGGGCTCTGGCAGCGCACCGAGCTACGCCGCATTCATGGCGGCCGTCACCGCTATGGCCAGCGTCCGGGACGTCGGCGGAAACGATTACCTGGCACTGCGGCCGTCAATCTGGCACGGCCCACTTACTTACACCGGCACCGTTCGCCAATTGAACGAAGGCGAGCACATCGCCGACCCGGTAACGGCGCTCGCGAAAGCGAACGGCTTCCGCAACATCCTGCAGGACATCGTCGGGACGCCGCGCCTGACTGGGACCGCATGGCGGATGTTCGCCGATCGGATGGAGGCGCCGGTTCTCGAGGTGAGCTTCCTGAATGGCGTAGAAGAGCCGACCGTGGATGCCCAACCCGGCTTTGATGTGGACGGTGCTCGCTTCCGCGTCGCCTTCGACTACGGCGTGACCGCCATCGACTGGCGGGGCGCCTACATGAACGCCGGGGCCTGATTCTCCGAGAAGGGGCTTCGGCCCCGCCCGTGCCGGCCGGCGGCTGACGACCGGCGCACGCGCACCAGGGACGCCATGAGGATGGCTGTGAGGTGCGCACCATCCCCCCCCATTGCCAGCGCGCCGCCATGACATCCCAAGAATCCCCATCCGTTTCGTCCCAGGACCTCATCGCCATTGCCGGCTTCGTTGACATCCTGGGGCTCGAGTTATCGACATCTGCCCATCCGTTGCGGAAATTGATCGGGCTGGTCGTCCGTCGTCATGCCCATGACATCGCAACCATGCTGGCCGCGAAGGTCCATGAATTCCAGCCGGAAGTCGCCGCCGAACTGCTGAAAGGGTACGCAAATGGCTCTTTTGAGTGACGACGAAGTTCGGCTTCGCATCTCCACCGAGACCACCGGCGGCGCGGCCGTCGAACAGCTTGCGCAAAACATCGACCAGCTATCGACGCAAGGCGGACAGGCTGCTCCGGCGCTCGGCCGGCTTGCCGGCGAGCTGCGGAATATGCAAATCGAGGCAGAATCTGCCCGTGCCAGCATCGGGAAAAGTGGAAATAGTCTTGGCGAGTTTGTCACTCAGCTAAAGCCGGTAGCCGCTGCCATTGCCGCAGCGTTCGGTGTGCGCGAAGTGGCGCAAATGGCCGCCAATTTCGACGGCCTGGTGCGCTCGATGGGCGCCATTTCCGGAAGCGGATCAAAAGCAGCGCAGGAAGTCGGCTACATCACCGAGGCCGCCTCGCGTCTTGGCCTCAAGCTGGAGGATACGGCCAAAGCCTATACGTCCTGGCTGGCCAGCATCAAGGGCACAGCGCTGGAAGGCGAAAAGGGCCGTCAGGTCTTCGAGGCGGTTGCCGGATCGATGGCGCGTCTCGGAAAGAGCAGCGAGGACACGAACGGTGCATTGCTGGCGCTTGGCCAGATGGTCAGCAAGGGCACCGTCAGCATGGAAGAGCTGCGCGGCCAACTTGCCGAGCGCCTTCCGGGTGCGCTGCAGGCCGCCGCTGACGGCGCCGGTATCACCACCGCCCAGCTCATCAAGATGGTCGAATCCGGTAGCGTGCTTGCGGAAGACCTGCTTCCGGGCATGGCTGCCCAGCTTCAGAAGCTCTACGGCAACAAGGACGTCGAGGGCTTCACATCCAGCTGGAACAAGCTGACGAATGCCGTCAGCGAGTCGATTGGCCGGATCGGCCAGACGCAAGTCGTCATGACCGCCGTCGGCGGGACGTTGGGCGCCGTGAAGGAGGTAGTCCTTGTTCTCGGTACCGGCGTCCTCACGGTGGCCGAAGGCTTCGGGCTGCTGGGCAAGACGATCGGTGTCACAGCAGCAGCCATCGCATCGGGCAACTGGTCCGGCCTGCGCGAAGAGATCGGCAAGATGGCCCAGGAGTCGGCCGCCAACATCGATGCGCTGGCCAGCAAGACGGCGACTGCCACGCTGGTCCAAAAGGCGCTCGGGCAGGCCGTCGCGGAATCCGGTACTCACGCCGCCGCTGCATCGCCGAAATACCTACAGATACAGGCCGCCTACGATGAGGTCAACAAGGCTGCAGCGACCTATGCCGAGCTGGCACAAAAAGCAGTGGAGGCGCGTGCCGCTGAAGCCGCTTCTGCGGAGGCTGTCGTCAAAGAATTTGGGACCGAATCCCAGCAGCGCGCCGAAGCCGCACGCCAGGCAGAGATTCAGGCCGCTGCCCTGCAAAAGCTGGCCGAGGCGAAGGATGCCCAGGCCAAGATCAGCGCATCGCAGGTGGCCGCAGTGAAGGAGGAAGCCGCTGCTGTTGTCGCCGCCGGCAGCAAGATCAGCCAGGCCAAGCAGGACGAAATCAACAAGCTGGTTGAGGCGACCAAGGCCAAGCAGGAGGATGCCGCAAAGGCCCTGGCTTCCGCCGAGGCAGCGAAGATCCACGCGGCTGCGACTGAGGTCGAGACGCAGACCTATGCCGACAACAGCAAGCGAGTCATCGAGCTGCGGGACGCCTGGAAGGTCGCGACGGCAGCGGCAGAAGCGCTGCATGCGGCTGTGAAGGTCGGCGCGGCCACGAAGGAGGAAGCTGCTGCGGCGGACCTCAAGGCTGGCCAGGCCGCGAAGCTGTACCGGGACGCTACGGCCGATGCCACCGAGGCGGCCAAGCAGCGGGCGGCCATGCAGAAAGCGGAATCGGGCCTTGCCCAGACCGCCATCCAGAACGACCTCTATCGGGCTAATACCATCCTTGAGGTGGCCAAGCAGCGCGGAAACGAGAAGGACATCGCCGAAGCGCAGATCGCCGTCTGGCGTATCGAACTGGAGATCAGTGACGCTCAGGCCAAAGCAGCCCGACTTGAGGCGGAGGCCATGCTATTGGTCGCCAAGGCGAAGCGCGCTGAACTGGAAGCCTCCGGCGGCCTGACCGAAGCGAAAAAGGCCGAGTTGGCGCTGGCAGATGCCAACGTGAAGGCCAAGCAACTGGAAGCCGAAAAATACGACCTGGTCTCCGAGCGCATGCGGAAGCTGTCGTATGACACCAACGAGCTGAAATCCAGCTTCCTCGAATTATCAAGTTCGACGGACGATGCTGGCGCGGCAGCAGATCGTGCGGCTGGAAGTTACGACGGCCTCAGAAGATCCATCTCCGCTGCCGCCAAGGCGAAGGATGGATGGTCGCGCGACTCTAACGGAAACGTCATTTCAGGCGGGATAGATGTTTCTGCAGCCGCTGCACAAAACACCACATCCAATGAACAGGCAAAGATATTTGAAAGTATTTTTTCCGGTATTTATGACAGCCTAAAAAGTCTTCCTCAATATTTTTCAAGCACTCAGGGTTTGCAAACGGCAGCCATTGAGCGCGATGCAATTTTGCAGGCCAAGGCAGAATCAGCCCGGCAGATTCAAGCAGCAAACAGCAGCAATGCTGCTTATTCAGCATCGTCCGGCAACTCTCAATCCAGTTCCAGCGGATTCCAGTTCGGCAGCCGCAACGTCATCACCGTCAACATCAATACCCCCAGCGGCACCAAAACGGTGAACACCGCAGACCGGGCCAGTGCCGACGCGCTTGTAAAAACCCTGAAAGAACTGGCGGCAGTATCATGACGCAGTACCCGTTTCCACGTGGCGATGAGGTCCGCCGGGTTTGGCCGTGGGCGCCGGTGCCCGATGAGATTGCGGCTTTATCTATCGAGGGCACAGCGTTTCACGAGGCCGGCCACGTCGTTTTGTTGGAATGGGCCGGGCTCGAGGTGAGCCATGCCACGGCCACTCAGGAGAAAGGTTTCACGTTCTTCGATACGCCGGCAGTGTCATCCGCCGTGTCCGATGCACCTACCGCGCCGAAGCATCTGGCGGGCTTGGTGTCGATCTTCCATGCCGGCATCTGTGCCGAACTGATCCATGCTGGCGTTCCCTGGAAGGGGATCCTCCATCGCGACGATCCGGACTGGAAGATGGCTGCCGAGGTACTGCACCCGACCTTCGGACATGGCAGCACCGGCCACGGCTACGCGCAGCGGCTGGCCTTGGCGGTGCTGTCATCCAGGTGGGAGAGGGTCGCCGAGGTTGCCCAGGAGATGATCGAACGGGGGCGCTGGGAAGCAGCGGGTTGAGTCCAATCCGGCCTTGGCAGCGGCGAGGTCGCGGGTGTCGCCTTTCTCACTTCCGGAAATATTTCCGGAAGTTCCAAGGTCGGTACGCTGACCTTGGCGCATTCCAAACCGCTCCGCAATCGCCAGCCGCTCGGTGCATTGCTTGCGCATCTCGTTCTCGTCGTACTCGGCCTGCAGCGCGTCGCAATCGATCACCCGCGCGTCGTGATTCGCGCGCGATGCGTGCTGTCTGTGTGGCCGGGGTTGGCGGTGATACCTAAGCGGATGCCGGATCTTGGCCCGGTTGCCGGGCGGTAAGGGTCGTCATTTCACCAAGTCAAAGCGAGGCTCGGTCTTCTTTCGTGCCCGGGCCTTGGTTGCTCCGCCCAGCGCAGCCTCAACGGCCGAGCGAAGGACAACCAGACTGGCGTCAGCGCGTATCCCGAACTTGACGCCCAAGGCGATGGGCATTTTGCGCTGTGCCGGCTTGGTCTGCCGATTGGTAAGCGCTCGGACTTCCTCTTCGGTGAGGAACATCGACTGAGGGTTGTCGTCTTCTGGCATGGCCATCTCCTTGCGGGGATTTCCCGTTATAGGCCGCACGGCGGGGCCTGATTCACCCCGTGCTCGTTCAGCCAGCTGATGTGCTTCCAGGCTTCGCCCGCTTCAACGTACGAGTTGGTCCGTGGTATAACGCGCGCCGCAGTCGTGGGCGTATGGCGTTGGTGCAGGGTAACGAATACATCGCGGAGTTGGTTCAAGGGAGTCTGTTCGAGAACCAACGACAAGCGGCAACGGGGATCGTGTTCTTCGTCGCCGAGTTTGGCGAAGGTGCAGATCCCCGCCCGCTAGACATATTGATTGCGGTGCCGGCCCCGTGTATGAAGAACTGGCTGATGATGTCGATCGAGAAAAGCTCTAAGGCGAGGTCTGGGCCACCCCACTGACAACCCTCTGCAAGAGCTATGGGTTGTCTTATCCGGAGCCTTTGCGCCAAACTGAACATTCCGATTCCACAGCGGAGCCTGCGATGTCCGACCTCTCTTTTGATTCTGGGCTACCACCGATGTTTCTAACTGCCGACGAACTTGTCATCCTAACGGGCCGCAAGCGCGCCGCAAGGCAGATCGAAGCGTTGAAGGCAATGTACATACCGTTCCTTGTCAATGCCATAGGACAACCGGTTGTCACCCGTGTAGCCATCGAAGGGCCGCGCCAGACAAAGGCTAAGCCAGAGGGGAAGTGGGAGCCAGGGCTAAAATAGGGGTTTGGCCATGCCAGAGCTCGAAAGCCCCCAGTTACCCCCTCGACCGGTGAACGAAGGACGACCAGGCTGGCATCGGCGCGCATTCCGTACTTGATACTTAGGGCGTCGAGCATCCGGCGCTGTGCTGGTTTGGTCTGCCTGTCCGTCAGGGCGTGAACTTCGTCGCCAGTGAGGAACATCGACCGGGGGCTTTCGAGTTCGGACATGGGCAGCTCCTTGACGGGGAATGCACCGTTATCGGTTGTAGGCAAGGGGAGGGCAAACAGCGACGGTATGCCCTCCCTGGGCGCGTCAGGCTGCTGCGCGCGTCGGCAGCTGGTTGATCCTGTTGACGGCCTCTTGGGCTTGCTCCAGCAGGGTGCGGATTGCCCAAAGCACCTCGGCAGAAGTCTGGATGCCGACGGCAGGCTGCGGTCGGCCATCCTCCACGGCTTCCAAGGTCGCACCTTCCAGCAGGCTGGTGACGGCTCGCGCCTGGGTCAGACGGGCGGATGCAAGGTTGATGGCCTCAAGGTTGGGTAGGCTCATGCTGCACGCTCCATCATCCATGCGATCTGCGAAAGCTGCTTCACCTCATCGAGAATCGAAGCGCAGGCCCACATGTAGTTCCCCCGCAATTCGCCCCCCATTTCGCGGAACGTTCCGCCTGCGTCACCGTAGGTGACGGTGAGGAGTGCCTCGAGATGTGAAATACGGGCCTCAAGTTGGTCCCGAATGTCGATTTTGCTCGCGGCCGGATTGAGGATGTACAGCGAGCCTCCAGCGGGAAAAGTCATGGAGGTCTGGCCGCCGAGGGTGGGTGCGGAAGACGTGATCATTGCTTCACCCCGCCTTTCTGTAGCTGTTCGCGCGTGACATCTGCGAAGTTATCCATGTCGTTGGCGACCGCCCAGCCCAAGGCTGCCAGCTTGGCGACATCGGAGTGTTCCGGCGCTTTTTCCTTGATGGCCTGAAGCAGCGCGGCCAGTTGGCCGAATGAATCGGAGACATGTTTCAGGCAGCTTGCTACGTCGTCCTGGTGGATGGGCGTGTATCCGGTTGTCGTGCTCATGCTGCAGTCCTCCCAGCGAAGGCCAGGCGATAGGCAAGGGCAGGGCCGGCGAAGCTGCGGTAGAGCGAGAGGTGGGCGAGGGTGCCCAGAGTCGTGCGGTGCATGGTTGCTACTCCAGAACAGATTTTATTTCCCTACCTCCCCACGCCAATGGGGCGGCAGGAACCGTGCGGCGTTGGCGTACCGGGTTCTGGATCCGGCGAGCCCGAAGGCTCCACCACACGGCCCCACCATTGATCAGGCGCAGCCATGCTACCGACGTGAAAAAGCCGCTTTGCGCGGCCTGTCGGCCAGAACTCTACAGGACGCCAATCCCGCGCCCCTTTGTCTCGGGGCATTTACAGAGTGCCCCGATCACGGGGCTGGTGTCAAGGGCAAATCGCAGAGTCAAATCGACTTGACAGAGCAATCCCATTAGCTACAATGTTTTCTAAAAAGAGAACGCGTTTTCTGTTTTGGGAATGTTCGGGGGTCCATGTTTGGTAGGAGGTTGCTATGCGTGTAACAGCGTTTGGAGAAGTGGCGAGGATATTGCGGTTGCGGTATGACCTGACGCTGAAGTCGATGGCGGAAGCTATGGGAATCAGTTCTGCCCATCTGAGTGGGATTGAGTTTGGAGAGAAGGCTCTTTCCGAGAAGCACATTCGGGCGGCCCTTGAGTTTTTCAAAGACAGGGCGACGGCGGATGAACTGATCAACCTTCGGGACGCTGCGGATCGCACGCTATTGGTCGTTGATACGAAGGATCTTTCATCGGATGCGCGCGGCTTGGTTGCGGCGTTTGCTCGAAGACTTCAACAAGGAAGTGAGGCTCCTCCGGAGGTTCGCGGCTGGATTGCCTCGAGATCAAAGCTGAAGAAGTGAGGTGTAGTGGATGACAACGCTATTTCACGCAGGAAAACCGATCTACCCCTCTGGATTCCGGGTAAGGCCCACGAGCTACCGGGAACTGGAGCAAGTCGCGAATGAGCTTTGGCCGATGTTGCCTAAGGCGCGCGGAGAAAAGTTCAGACTCGATTGTGGGAGGATCCTAGAGCAAACGCTTCAGCAAGCCGGGTTCTTCTTCAGGACTGGAACCATCAAGGATATGCCAGATTGCGCAGCATTCACTGTCCCTGATGATGACTTGATCGTGTTCCGCGAAGACATTTATGACCAGGTCCGGGAAGACCACGTCTTTGGTCGGAGCACGGTGATTCACGAGATGGCGCACATTGTGCTGAAACATGCGGCGACCCTTCGGCGAGGATCCCCATCCGGGCAGCATCGCCACTGCGAAGACTCCGAGTGGCAAGCGAAAGCACTGACAGCAGCGCTGATGATGCCGGTGAGCATCTGCAGGTCAGTAGGCTCTGCGAGTGAACTTGCTCGGGAGTGCGGAACTAGTGTCCAGGCGGCAACGTATCGTCTGGATAGACTGGTGCAAGAGCACATCATCAAGCCGAAGGATCTCTATCGCGGCCAAATATAAAAGCAAAAAGCCCACGAGTGCGCCAACACTCGTGGCTTCTTGGTGAAACGCCGGTAGCCCGTTCGACCACCCGCACGCCTCACTTTGTCTTTAGCAGAGACCTTTGAAGTGTAGTGTTTCCGCGGCGGCGGGGCAAGCCAAAGGCTACCCAACCAAGCACTTCAGAGGAGGCCTTATGCCTTATCGTCGTCTGAAGAGCGTCTTTGTTCGCGCGTACGACCGCTTCCGTCTTGGACAGTGGGAACGTGTCCGTCAGCACTGGCGCTCCAATCCCAACCAGTTGGAGCTCTTCTAACTGGGTAGAGGCCCGAGCTACCTCGGGCCTCTTTCGCTTTGTCCCTCACGTTTTACGCTTGACTCTAGGTGGTTTCGCATCATCGCCTGCATCTTAGTGTAGGCGCAGGTGTAATCCGAAACAAACAAGCCTTTCAACCCGCGTAAATACTAGCCTTTATGCCGATGCATCATTGGCGTATGGGCACTTATCGCGTCGTCCGAAAGACCCTGATTTTCCTCGCGAAC
>APMI01017190.1_pt1 | contig 16662 bp, 10 predicted proteins | sample 667938 | NCBI WGS metagenome assembly APMI01 (sample SAMN01084076, study PRJNA167559) | wastewater metagenome | biome: Wastewater | place: Denmark: Ejby Moelle, Odense | collected 2011-11-28 | reverse complement strand
ATAACTTGCAAAATAAATGAAAAATAAAAGAAACTGATCTTTTTGTATGTTATACTAAATCTGCTTCATTTCCAGTTTTTATTATGTTAGCATATCTGGTAAGAAATTATTAGTGTTAATATTGTAATATTAAAGTTACACAGTATTTAAATCTTTGTTAATTACTATCTTATATTCTAATATTTCAATAATCAAGATAGATAAATCAGTCGACAAGATGGGCAATTAATAAGGCAAGCCAGTAAAAGCAACCAAATTATTCAATAATCTGCTAAATTGTTAAAATTACTTCCAAAACTAGGTCTATCGTCAGCTAAAATCAAACACATATAACAAGTTCAGCATCATCGACAAATCTGATCCCGACCGTATAAAATATAGTAAAATATTATCAACAATGTACAAATCAGGTAAACCTAATGCAGCTGTGCTTGATCTCGGGTTGAAAACTAATCGAGGAATTGCATGTTTGTTGGGTCTTGCTGTCTGTGATGCGCTTGGAGCGTGTACTTAGTTTCTGGAATTTGTTAAAGATAGAAGAGATCTTATTAAACATGATTTCAAAGATATTGAAAATCAAATAAAAATTGGTATACTATAGAGTAGGCATGGTAAAATAAATGTATGGACTGATGACTGCAGTATGGCACTCTGTATAGCTGACTCATTGTTATTGAATAAGTTCGAGTTCAACCCTAAGCACACACGTTATATGTTCCATACTTGGTTATATCATGGCCTTAATAATGGAGGTAGACCAAGATCAATAGGATTGGGTGGAAATATAAAAATTTCGATGGATTAATTTTGTCAAAATATGGGAGAATATACTGCAGAAAAAGATCGGTATAATAACGGCAACGGCTCGTTAATGAGACTGGCACCTATACCTATGTGTTTCGTCAACTCACCCGAATTAGCAATTAGCTTTGCGTAGAAACAAAGTAAAACAACTCATAACGGAGACGAAGCTAAATAATGTTCCAAGCTTCTCTCTTTAATTTTGGTTCGCTTGATGAATAGGACAGCAGAATAATAAAACAAATGGAAATAGATTATATAGCAAACTTGTGATGATTTCGCAAATGGTATTTAAACATCACCGAGTGTCCAATACTTGGCATTAAGTAAGCAATAAACTGCAGAAATGTTCAATGAGCAGCTGTAAAAATACAAGTAAAAATTCTCAAAATTCAACAAATCGCCATAATAAGACCGCAACTGGAACTGGAAAAATCCAAACTTCACATACAGCAAACAACGTGCAAAATTACAGCCTGATTACATTGGCTCATACTGCATGGATGCTCTTTCAATGGCATTGCATACAGTCTGGTTTAGTAAAAGTTTCCAATAAGTTGCACTCTGGAATGCTAATATGGGTGGAGATTGTGATACTGTTGGAGCTATTGCTGGCCAAATTGCTGGCACTATATACGGAATTGATTAATATATGCTGCATCTTTATGGGCAAATGGACGATGCGATTTCGGAAAGATATGAGGTTTTCTTGAAGGCGTATAAGTTAATGACTCGCCGTGATATTTGATTGCTTATTTGTTTATTTTCACATATTTATGTTAAAACAATAAAAATCAATAAAATCTAAGGTTAAATTATTAAATTAAATCTCCATTATGGTCGTAAAATACTCCATGAGCTCGTTCATTTACTTTTTTAGAATTCATTGATTTTTATTTGTGAGTTTAGACGACACCATTTTTCCAAAATCCTTTAAATACAATCTATTTTTAACCAGAATAAATCAATTATCCATAGCCGTGTTTCTTATTTTCTAAAAATTGTCCAAAATATTTAACTTTTTTGGCAAGATCTTCTTCAACACCAAAGCCACTTCTTTATCCTTATTAAATAAAGCCTCTATATCTAAATTTACCAGGCATGTAAATTTCCGCATATTTTATCATAGAATGAGGCACATTGTCTTTAAATGTTCCTGTATATCGAGTGGTCAAAGCACCATCTGTGGACTCTTAATAATTACCTTATTTCATAGTCTTATCTTTGTTATATGTCCCAACATAAACTATTTATTTTTTATTTTCTAGTTTTTAATAATAACAGCCTTTTGTTTCTGTTTATTGTTCCCAATTATCCAAATATGTTATTTTCATGTTCTGACTATTTAGATTATTCGTTTATACTTTGATCCCCTTTCCTTTTGGTTTCTTATCATGAAAATATCCAATAAATATTTCCCAATTAAGTCCCATTTTACTAAAATAAATAGCCGGTCCAATAATTTCCTTAGTATGCTATTTCTCTCTGACACGGCCTATAAAATTTCTGCCTAATTTAACACTTTTGGCTCCAAGTACTATCTCCAGTTATCTAGTGTCGATATCATATTTGTTCAATTTTATCAATATATCTAAATATTTTATTTTTAATGATGGGGCCATTGATTATAGTTATTTTTTTTATGCTTCTGTTGGCTAAAGACTGTTTGTTATCAATTATACTGCGACTGGGGTGCTGTTTAATCGCTGGATTATTGTTGAGTTTTGGGGGTTTTGAAGATTTTGCTGAGGATTGTTTCCCATTTTTAGGGGAATAAATTATTATGCTTTAGATATTTAGTATATCCTAAGTTCATAAAAAATAAATATAATTTATTGACAATCATTTAATTTTAACAAGTATTTCTTTCAGATCGTTCTGTTTTTATCCAGTCAACATCTAACTCCTCCTTTATAAAACTTTCAACATCTAATTAACCAATATTTTTCTCTTGCTCTAATCCTTAACTTCTTTCATCAATCCTTAGAATTTACTCTGTCTATTTTATGGATTAACATTCGAGTAATACGTCCTTAATTTCTCTGCAAGCATAAACAATTTCTTCTCCTAAACCGAGCCAACACTTTAACTATATTCCTTCAAAATAACTCTGATATAATCTTCATAGACCCGATAATAATAAATATTATCAGACCCGAACCCAAATCTAAATAGAATTGCCAATCCGTGAATGTTTGTCTAGGGTTTCGATAAAATACGGAGTAAATTTGGACGGATTGTTTAGTATGCGGATTTGTAGTATTATTTTATAGATGTGGCAATCACTGTTGTGAATAATTATATTGAGAATAACTATTTTAGGTTTATCTTGTATTATATGCCCATTGCCTGTGATACTATCTTATACGCTTTCTACTCTATTATCTCATTATATTTCGGGTAATTCTCAAGCACAAATGCGATAAATTTGACAAAATTCTCGAACTAATGTATCATCGAGTACACATTCTTAGTAATTTGAAGACCAACTTGCACATTATTCTTAACGATTTCCAATTTTTATATGTACTTTACACATTGTGACTCTTTTTATGAGAATAGTTTAATAATATCTTATAGAGTACTTTTTACATGAGATCGAGAAAGATGATGGTTACTTGCTATTGATAATGCGGGTTTGTTTTGGTTTTAGCTTAGGGTTTATAATTTCTGTTTGCTGTTTATCGATATTCTGCTTTGTTATTTCAATTATTTTGTCATTGTCACCGGCATGTATAAGTTTTTGTTGTGACCGTCGATACCATGAACATGCACTTCGTATTTACTAAATTAATAAAAAATATTACGATTGGTCATAAGAAGCATTACTTTAAGCGTTACTCATTTCACGCTAAAGTCGAGGGTGGAAATCATTCTTAGATAAAATGTCGTTAGGTTTTGCTTTAACATTGGAAACTTCGAATGAGTTCTGACGGGATCGAGGACCTTATGAGTCTTCTATTGAAATTTTTGAGTATTTCGATTTTACGTCACTTTTTTCATATATTTTACTCTTTCTCAGCTTGATATCTTCGAGTATTTGATTGACTCTTTCTGCTGTTTGAGATTTATAACTTTATTTGATTGAGTCTATATCAGCCTTTTCTTTATCTTTCAATTATTTGTAGGTTTTTGTGTGTTTCGCTTGTCCTTATGACTGTTTCGGTATTCTAATCTCAAATTATTAGTGCTTTTGACCTAGCAACTTAGTCTATTTTATCTGATTATTAATTTATTGCTGTAGTTAAATGAATTGAGGATTCTATTTAATTTTCTTTTTCTCATTTTCAAGCTCTCTTTCAGCATTTTTTTCTTATAATATGTTACCTTTAAGTTGACTTGCTGCAAAACCTTTATTGTTATCTTAATTGTCAAATTTTGGACTAGGTAATGCGCGGCTTCTATTGATATTTTCGAGTTGGTCTGGCGTTATTTATCTACTCATGTGATCTAATTTAAATTTTCCTTGTTTTATGTCTTCTTCATTGAGCTTAATTAATGGATCTAAATCATTTTATCTCATAAATCTTTAATACAAACTTCTCAAATCTTGAAGACCGCCTTATAAAGCTTTAATTTTATTATTCATTTATTCCAATTTTTAATTTTTTTCTTGCTCCTATATTTTCTTATTTTCCTCCCCAATTTTCTGCTAATTCGATATGCCAGCCAGACTGACATCCTAAATACTGAGAGTTTTCTTATCAATAAATTCTTATACAAATTTTTTATCAATTTTGAAAGCCTTCATATAATCACCTGCGTTCAATTTCAGTTACGAGATCATTTCCTTCATCCTGCTTATTGCTATGTTGATGTCTTTTATTATATCTTTGCGTTAGTATTAATTTAGTAATATTTGATGCTTGTGCTTGAAGAATGTGTAAGTCGGGTAGAATTACTAGCAGAGGAAATTTTTAAGACATCGCATGTAAATGCATATTAATGCGTGGCTTGAAGTCTGCGGATTTTAAAATGCTATTGAGACGGCCTGAGCGATGGGTAAGACTTAATTTCTTATCAAAAAGTAAAAGGATTAATCAATTCTATGACTGTCTATCAGGCATTCAAATATTATTATTGTAAAAATATTGGAATCTGTTTCTTTATCTTCCATGCTAAGATCTTTGATTTCTTTTACTTCTCTCATTTATTTACTATGACGAAAAAGTGGTCCATTATTTTTTTATTTGTTACCATCAAAATTGAAATTAGCTACGAAACTACTTCTGCGTTGAGCAGGAGCAAAATCCTTCGAACTTCCAAGCATATTTTTCTATTAATTGAATCGCGCACTTTATGTTGTTTGTTTATTATCTTAATCTTCTTTCGTTTTACCATAAAATTTCTAAATTCTATTCTATGTGATAAAGGACTAAAACATTTTTGAAACATTTTTCTCATGAGTTACTTGAATAAAGTCTTGAATGAATTTTTTAAATTAACGCTCAGTCGGTTTTCTCTGTACTTGTTGAATTAAAGATAAAAATTGATAAAATATATCTTTGAAGTGACATTTTTTAGCAATAATAATCCTACTATAAGTGAATTGATTATCTTTGATAAGTCTCATGGCTAATTACATGAAAAATCTCGTCAAAGCTGGCTCTTCTTTATCTTAACTTTGTATAGAACTGTCATTTTCATTATATTTTGAAGCACTTTTAAAAAGCTCATATATGCAATCCATAAGGTAGATTTAATTCATGATAATTTTTTCTTATTTCTAATCGAACTTTGCTTTAGGTATTTCATTAAGCAGTCTCATCATAAAAATAAAACTTGGAACTGTATTTAATAACGCTGAATTTTACACCAAATAATTGCCAATAAAATTTTCAAATCTTAGTGCAAGTATATAATGGACAAGAAGAGGTGAGATTTACTTGATATTTTTTATCATTGACAAAAATGCTTTTTCCCTTATAATTTCTGCATTCTCTAAATGTAATTATTAAACAACATATTAGAACATATTTGAAATTTTTTGAAAAGTTGAATTATACTATTTTTAAATGAATGTCTAGGGGAAAGATGGTTTAAAATATTAAAAAAGAGCTTTATACTATTTTCGAGTCCAAATTAAAATGTTATCCATTAATCGATCGCGAACGGTGAAATTTGACTCATGATAGAAATATTTCAACAAAATGAAATTTCGAGCCTGATACTAATCAGCTTCAACCCTTGAATTTTATGATGAGCCGAGGTCAACTCCAAAAATGTCTTCATATTCTGTCATAAAAGTAACAATGTCATCGTAGTTTTGCACTTGTAGCTCTAGCTAAATAAATCGATCAAACACTATCTCTGAAGGCACTTAAAATCGAAGAGTATCAATTAAATATAGAATAATACCCCAGAACTATAAAGGCTCTTTCGTTATCGAACATTAAATTTCTTACAAACTAAAACAAGGTTCAAATCTGATAGCCCCTCGATGTTACTCTTCGTCAAGCGAATTTGGTTGAATTTATTTGAATTCATAATGACAATATTTTTCAAGGATAGTTTTTATAATTTTGCAGTCTTCATATGACGGAACTAATGTTTAGTTTATTAACTATTTGTAAGTTTAATTGATTTCAAAAATTGCAAAGAAATTGTAAAAATAGTACCCAAATGCTATTTTTGCTTCGTCGATCAATGAATCGATACCACTGTGAGAATTTCCTTACTTTTTTAAAACTTAGAGCTCCATTAATTTATCAACAAAAAATGCAGTATTCGATTTGTCGCTTACTTTAAGTAAATTTTTAATACATGTAAAAATGTTCAAACGAATATCTACATTTTGATTTCCCTAAAAGAATTATAAAAATTTTATGATTTATGTCAGTTGAATTTTATCTGAGTTTAAATAAATAGAGAATTTTTACTTGAACAGTCCAGGTATGATTGCATCATAAACCTATTTTATTTATTTTAGCAGCATCTCCCGATAATTCAGAAAAATATAGTCGAAATAGTCAGTTTCTTCAAGAATTAAGAAATTTTATAAAAGGGGTAATGCTACATCTGATCTTTTTACTTTTGATATTCTTTTATAAATTTATCTTCTAGCGAGAATATTTTGTTGAAAAGATTATGGGATTAATCCAGCATTTTTAAAAGATTCCAAAATTTTATCAACTTTTTAAAGACTATAAACTTATTTAGCAATTTTATTATAGAAGAACTTAATCAGTAAATGAAAAACACCAATTCTAGTTAAATAATTCATTTTAGATTAAAGTGCTGCCTCTTCAACTTCAATAATAGAATGCTGTTTTGATTTATTGTTAATAAACCAGTCTTATTTAACAAATTAATTTAATATTTTATGAAACTCCTTAGTTGCTTATTAAATTTTCAAGCATTATTTTAAGACATAGCTTCTGGACTTTTATTTTTATCGTTATCTTGCTGTTTTGTATGCATTAGTTGCAAGTTAAATTTCAGTTTCAATTTATTTAATAAATTCTGTCATAGTGCCGATATTTTAACCAGATTTATTATTACCGTTGTTATTGTTATTATTATTGTTGCCATTATTATTTGTATTATTGTTATCATTACTGTTATCGTTATTATTATTGTTATCGATATAGTTATTATTTTTGTTATCTTTGTTATTATCTTTGTTCGTCTTTTTCGGTTACCAAAGTAAACATTTTTATTATGAATCAATAAATTTTTTTGATTTTCCTGAAGGCTTATATAATGGTTCACCTAATTTTTTTATAGGTTAAGGCCCGAAGCTTTATTTTCGTGCTCTTTGATTTTTTTTATAAAAAAATATTTCGCTATCTTCGACAAATTTTGGAAGAATGAATGGAAAATCATCTTTGAAAAATTTCTCAACTTCTGCTTCACTTTTATTTTCAATCAAAAACTCAAAGATATCTTCAAAATTTTCCAAAATCATATACTTAAAGCTGTTGAGAAAGTATTGTAATCTTTTATCGAATCCCTTACAACTTAATAGTTTAATTTATTATTTAAGAGAAGCTGCTTTTAGTTTACCAATGTCGATGAAATCGTATTCCATGAACTCAAGGAAATTTTTAGAATAAAGTAATTTCTTTTCAAACATAATGGATTCCATTACCCACTGAATTATTTTCTTGATATAAGCTACCTCCTCTTTTGTGAAATAACTTCCCGTTGTTTGATAAAGTTGACTGAGTCTTTCGGGATCAGCATCTTAATCATTTTTTAATAATTTAGTAGCCAACATTCTCTTGTATCTTTCAACTTGCTTTTTCTCGATTCTGCTTAAAAATTTAAGATCATGTGGCTTTGATTTCAAAATAGTTGTTAATTAATTCTGAATATACTCGTTGTCCTTAATTTCTAGTAGTAAATTTTCAATATCTTTCTCAGTCTTATCGCTCACCGACCATTAACACTTACTTTTCTGAATTTCAGCAATATTGAACCTTTGCACAAACTCAGATATCTCCTGTGGTGTTTTCTTGCTTTTAAATAATTATTATAATTTGATAACAGGTGCATTTTGTTGGATGCATCGGATGTACATGTTAAGCTCCCTGTGCTCACCTTGACCTTTATCTTACTTATGCTGGGCGAATTTATTGTTCGGAGTGTATACTTCATGCTATTTGAAGTAAAACAAGACTTTCATAAATGATCCTTTCTCGAACTCAAGCACCAATGCGTCGTATAGGATTTCATCTTCATTAATTGTGCCTTTGAAGTTATCGATACGAGGATATTTAAGCTTATATTAATCCCAACAGAAGTATATATTATGTGCATAGATTTCTCCTGCTTCAGTGTAGACCATCACAATCTTATCCGCAAGCACAAGCTGACCTTTCTTCTCGCTACTCTTGCTGGGAGCTAGTGAAATATTGTCCCATACCACATATTTTTCAAAGTGGTATTTCACAACAATGATCTCCTAGAACAAAGAAATTAAGAAGACTGAAGCTCCAGCTTGAAATACTTTAGATTTACTGAAAATTCCAGTCTCGAACACGTGATCGATCATAGACATATTCAGCTTTATCGATTATCCTTTGTTGTCCAAATTGAACTTGATAAGGTACAAAAATTCGCATTTTTTATCTTTACCTCCTTAAATTTTTTCATTCATCTCTCGTTGAATACCCTCCATTGTCCCAAACAAATACAAAATACTGTTATTCTCACACAAAATTTGGATAGTCTTGATATCGGCATACACAAGTTGATCTTTTTTGTTTTCAAGAATAATTCTTATTTATTCCATTGGCTCTCTTATTTCTTATTTAGTGCCTTCAATTCGATCTAAATATACAAAATTAATTACATTTTATGATTTTTTAATCTGTGATAGCAATTAGGACGGATACGTCAATCCCATTACGAGGCTGCTGAACAAAACTAACTCCCTTTATCTTAGGAATCACTTTTTTATCGTATTCATAAATTCCCTTAAAATTTCTCGATATTTTATTATCTTCATCTTTTTATTACTTGTACTCGATCTTATGAATATGGAGCTAATTTTAAAGCCCTATGAAAATGTATTCAGAGTTGTTACCGACCACAAACTTAATATTATTCTGGAAAAACATATTCTTTGAGTAGAAGGTTTTTTGCTTATCGATTTATTCTTTTGGTTTGTACTGTTATCTTTCTGCAGAATTAAACAATTTGAACACAGCTAACGAATTATTTACATAGACGCAAAATATTTATTCACTGATTTTGACAAATTTAGGCTCAGGCAATAAATCGCTTTTAACTTATGTGTTGACTTGTTAATTTTTATTACCTGTTTTCTTACTATTTTTATCTAATTTCTCTTTGTCTAGATCTCTAGTTTGATCAGGCGCATACAATGGCAGTTTATACCTCTCCATGAACTTAGAGTTCAAACTCTTACTTTTCCAAGCTTTGATAATCTTCATCTCTTCTGCCTTGCTGCCGTACAGTTAATTATCGAAATCGAGAGACATCAGTTAGCCTAATTAGTTTAACTCTAGGTAAAGTATTGATTTATTATATTCAAAATGTACTCAATATACATCGCACTGGTCAGCAAAATATACTACTTAATATAATCATATTCTGGGTCATATTTTCATTCATTAAACTCTAAATAGGAACATGTCTAGATTTGGTCAGAAAAACAAGAAAATAGTAATAAAATGTTAAAAATATGTGTGTCGCAAGAGCCAATATAATAATAGGTAAATAATAAAGACATGAATATGTAACATTCAACAAAAAAGTAGAACTCGAATAATTTCACACAAGTCACTCACTAGGATAATTACCAGAACATGAACCCATCCCAGTTCTGCAAGAGCAACCACGCCCGCAACACTTCATAACACAGTTTTAAAACCCATAGATCTCGTTACACCAACGCAAGTAAGTTAACCCAGAGTAAACTGTTCAAAACATTATCGAAAGCCAATCTGCATGATTTGAACAAGTCAATCAAATAGTAACGTGAAACTTAAATTGAAATATTGGAGAATAGTCTATAAGGAGTATAAATGAACTAGAAAAATTTATTAGTCAGACTTGCCGATGTTATGGGGCAGTATGCGGTACTTGCATAACGGATTGGCAGCTAATTACGCATAATGCATGAATTGTGAATAGTTTGGGCTTGGATTGGATTCAATGGAATAACTTTGTTATTTTTTATTTTCATACTACCTACTCTACTCTCTATTTATATCATATATATATGGAAATATTGTACACAGCAGAAATATAAAATAATTTGATAACTCTATCACCTTTTGCGATACATGTTGTAAATATCATCATCGCGATTATAATTCTTATGGAATCCACTGCCCTAAGTATCTCCTGAATTCGTGCGTTAAAACTAACTATTTTTCTTAATAAATGATCCAATACCAATAGTACTGGTGTTCTGTCCAAATTAATCGGATGATCCTTTACTATTTCTGCTTGCTCTTGTCGGATTTGGTTGAGCGCGTGTTGTGCTTGGACGTGCATTTTTTTGTTAAAGTACTTGAACGTATTATTGCAGAAATTTGTTCTATTTCCGAAGCAGTAAGTTCTATTATTCCACTCTTTTCTCATAATTACATACGATTAAATCATTTGGCTGTGTTAAATTTTGATTTCTAAACGAAAATGCTCTCATATTAGTATTTTTGTCCTTATTATTTTCCTTTTTGCTTGACTAGCGCACTGACTATCGACACGAATTCTAACATTTCCGGCATTCCTGCTGCGAATCACATCTTTTGACTCTCTTCTTATTTTCTCGATGTCCATTTTCATACTCATTCTATTTATTATATTTGTGCAATTATTTTCTTGAAAAATCCAATAATCTCTCATAATGCCGTCTTACTGATGATGTCGATGTACTGCAACATCTTTTGCTTCTTGTTTTGTGATTTTTGAAATTATGATAAGTTGATACACCTTCGATTATGAGATAGGCTTGTTCTGGGGTCTAGAGTACGCTTGTTTTGGGATGTTTGATGAATTGGAATCTATATGTCATATCGAATATTCTGCATATTATGCTAGTATATATGTATACATAATCGTATCAAAATACAAAAAAGACAAAACCAATAAATAAAACTCGACGCTACTCACTCATTGATTGCAAATTCACTATTTTCAACATATGGATTACTCAAATAGAACAGCAACCTCTATTTAATTTCTTCGTATCAGTAATTTCCACAATAGCCTTCTTATTAATTCGACTATGACTATGACTGTTACTACTCCGTCCAGTTGTACTATTACTTATACTCACTAGCCTGTCTGCTGTGATTGGAGGGTTATCATTTGCTTGGATTTATTACTCTTATTATTTCTAGGTCTGTTTCAGAATTAAAATGTTGTCGATTATTGACTAGAATAGTGTATCGATGTTATCGCCGCGTTTTGCTGATACTTAGCAGTACCCAATATGCTTATTTTTTGAATATGCATATCCTTATTCTTGTGGTACTTGTCTTTTCTATTTGAGATCTATTTTATTGCCAACTAGCAGCATAACACTGTCCTGCCTCTTATAATTATCAAACATTTTGATCCACTCTTATATACTCTAGAAACTACTTCGATCCGCAACATCGTACACAAACACTGCACAGTGAGCATCCCTTAAATACGCTGGAATGAGACTTCTAAATTTTTATTGTCCTGCCGTGTCCCATAACAGCAGTCTGTACATATGGCCATTATAGTGTATATTTTTGGATAGGAAATCAATGCCTATGGTTTACTTTAGTAGCCAAATTCGGTACTTGCCGGTTGTCATCGAAGCTGCCATTGATGAATTTCTATATTATTGACGATTTGCCCACAGACATGTTCCCCAGCAATACGATCTTGTATTTTATATCGCACACGCTCGTGCTCTATAGGTTGTTTATCATTATTATCTTAAATGTTGTTCGTCACTCTTGTTTATGTTTTACTACTTTATATTATTATGGCAACGCACACTTAATTTATAGGCATCTGTTATTATAATACTGCAGCTATTATAAATAGGTCCATAGACACAAATAGTCAACATCGTAAAGAAATAAACTGATGAGTCATAATATAGACAAGTCTAAGTAAATTAAAACAAGTCCCAATTAATTGCAGTTATAATCTGATGAGGAGTAATAGAGCATAAGTAACAAATCATAAAATTCGAATTTTAGATTTCTACTCTTCATTATAATTAGCTGTATTTGTTTTGTGTGCTCTGAGTTGTACCTCATCAATCACGACCTCAAAAATGGGATCTCTTCATCATAGTCACACAATGAGGTATAACAAAAATAATTTGAACCTGTTACTGCAACAAAATAACAACAAATACCCAATTCAAACTCTAAAATAGATAATAGAAATCCAAACTTGGTGACTAATTTGGTAATAAGAGCAATTTAAAAGCAGAAATAAGCGGTAAAATACTATGGTATTGATTAGAAGTAATAGCATGCTTAGTTGCCATTCTGCATCATAATAAGTAACACATCATAATCGTAATTAGGATAAATATTAACATCAATCCAATAGCAATAATATACAAATATAAAAATAATAATAAATTCTACAAAAGAATTACCTCTAAACTCACTAAAATTTGCATAAATCTCATATATTTTGTTCCCAAACAACAGCACTTATTCATAAATATACACAATTTTACATAAGAATTGCCCATTAAACAGTTTACTTATATTCCCAACAACACTCCTCAAACCCAAAGCATTAGCACATATCAATAGGTAACATCAAAATTATAATATATGGTTGAGTTATGTTACCACGCCTACTTCTGTCAGTATTGTTGCTCTCTATATTAGACTGTATTAACTATTATAAAGTAATGATTTTAATAATACTAATCATTAGTATTTGTAAAGCAATCATAAAGAGCTAATTGCGATTGGATTGCTAGAATTGTGTGCATTACATAGTAAACAATTACAATACAACACAATATTCAAACAAATACCTCAATATTAATACTAACACATATCCTCAATATCAATATCATACTACTAAGTGCCAAGCAACAGTAAATCATAAATAGTCCTAACCAGACAACCCTATACAGCTATATACAGGTTATCACAAGATTTTCAAAACAGTATAATATTTGACCCTTCACTTAAAGCCAAAGCTATGACTAAACAGCCCTTTCCATAGTTGAATTTGACTTTAGACAATATGTTACTATCTATGGTGTTATAATAACTGCCATACCTGCCTATAAATCATTCAGTTGCTGCACTATAATATAAATACTATAACAAAAAATATAATATAAGCAAGTACTCAACGAACAATAATAATAGCAATAATAACAATACTAATAATAGTAATAATAATGTACGATTCTGTGTGACAATATTGAACCACAACAACGCCCAACACCACCGTTACCGTAAACTGCTGCGTACAATATTGATGCAAACCTACACCAACTACCATATAGTATTCATGGATGATTACTCCAATGATAACACTATAGAAAAAGTCAAATAATATCTAACATAAGAACATAAATAATTTAGTAAGTAGAGGATTAAGTATATTAGAAATAGTCAAAGGATGTTTGCTACTTATAATATACTCAATGCTGCATATCAATATTGTAATACTAATGATATACAGATGTTAATAGATGGCGATGATTAGGTTATTGGCAGATATGCATTCTAGCTAATCAATCAAGCATATCAAACTAATAATAATAATAATAACACATAAGTATAACCTTGGTTAGTATACTCAAACTACAAATCAAACTTATACCATTTCGGTCGTTCCCGCCCAATTCTCTCGCAATCCCAACACTTATCTGTAAATAATACTCGAAATTTCATAAGTTACATCGGCCCAATCCGCACCTACAACATAAAACTGCTATACAACATTCCCCTATAATACCACCGTATATAAAACAGCACAAGATGGCTAGACACCGCCTATGATGATGCACTCCAATACTGCATGCTATAACTAGCTGGTTATAAACGTGCTAAATATATACCATAAATATTGTATTAGTATAATAGGAAATATGGGGATAATGATGATGCTACACCATACAGACTCAAATATAGGAATAAGACTTATACTAAATAAATATTAACTAGAAAGCCATTGAAAATGTTAAATAAAGAACAGTTTTAAACAAGTGAGAGAGATAAGGAAATTATGAACATTTTGGAGAAAGATAAAGGTATCATATATTAATAAGTATGAATATACATACATATGAACAATTATTTATATGTTACTTACTTTATACTATTATATTTTATGATAATGCACACATTAATATAAACACTCAATCATCTATACCTTAAACTCAATGATGCGTAGGCAACATCTAATATCCAGCATTAACATTACTTTCCTCCATAACATTCTTCGATCTGATAGGCGTCCCCTGCTGATACTGTGGTGAATGCTGTTTATCTTAATTAGATGACACTGATTCCTGCATCATATCTTCACCTTTCAAATATTTGTCAATCAATGTGCACATCAAAATTGATTATGCTAGATTTTTGAATAAAGATACGAAGTAAGTCACCACAAATATATTCAATGCGAAACTGAAAAGTAAGGCTAATTGATGAGGGGTTGTGCCTGTGGCTGTTGAGTATAAAAAACCTAAGGCTGTTGCTGCGGTTGCAAGCATCACATGACTGCCTAAACTGAAATACTAAATATATTTATATATTACCCTAAATATCGATTGACTCCCATCGAAGTAATTGCTTAGATAAGTTATTCTCTAACACCAACGCGATGAATTACAGTATGGAAGACCGACTGCATTGATGAAAGCCATGGTCTCAGATCTAGCGAACCCGAACAGTCGATCGCATACGCAGCATACTCCTGTGAAACATTTATAACACCCTCTGTTATTGTCATTGGGCTTGAAGAAGTCATAAATAATGTCAGGTAAGTAGAAGAAGTTGAGTAGGAAAGAGCTAGCGACTACGCTACCCCAATGGAATCTGAATAGTCCCTTGATTCCATGCATTATATAGCTGTCTCCTAAAAAAGTGGAAGTGACACCGCATGCTGATATGATAAAATTATCTGCATTAATGATAAAACTTACATGCTTATTTTAGGAAACAGAGTCCCCATAAAAATTCCACGAGATCCAAAAATTGCATAAGCCATGCAAAAGTGCCTTCAGGTGAGTAATAAACTTCATTTTTATTGAACTGCAAATCTGATTTAGACCAGTAAGCCAACAGCTGATACCAACACAGTGCAACAAGTCCAGTTGTAAGTGCCATGAATACAGGAATCATAAGTAGTAATGATTTTTATTGATTGAGTACTCTAACTCCTCTTCCTAAGTACTCTCCGCACAAATTGAGATCATTGCGTTTGAAGCATACTGATACCAGAAGCATAAATCCAAAGATGAGCATAATTGCGCATAGTACAAATATGGCAGGACTATATGATTTGTAATTTCTAAAATAAATTAAATTTTACGTTGAATTCCACACTATAAGCAATATGGATATTCCAACAAAACAGAGCCCACCAACAATAATACTGACATACACCATAACCCTCGTCATCCAGCAGTTGAGTAACAAAAATATAAGCCCAAACCCAAAAGCAATGGCCGCAGATATCCAGATCGAACGATATGATTTAACAAAATCAAATCGACTATCGATATTTGAGTTCTACATTATTTGCTGTTTCAATGTTTGATCAGTTGGAAAACAGTACAATCCTAGTGAAGTATCTTCAGCTACTGATGGGTAAATTTGCACTTAATAATCAGTATTAGTATTTTTAGCGCAGCTCAAATTATCCAATGGTAAACATTTCAGTTTGTCTTAATTGCCAGTAGGACACTAACTGACACAGACTCGTTTACTCTAAAAATATAACTCTAAATATTTACTGAATCTGTAGGCGATGTAAAATACAGATAATTATAGGTAGGATTATCAAGTGTACATTTACGACCCATGCCATCCGTTGGGTAAGTAATATACGCTAATTTCTAACCATTGAACACGACGCATGCTAGTACAAACATAGCTAGTGCAAATAATGCGGTTATTATTGTGCAGAATATGTCGGTCGATGAACGGTCATGGAATGGCACAGGTAGCTACGTTGATGAAGTTATTTATTTGTCGTTGTAGTATGTGTGAATTTTATTGGGACTGTGATTATGCTGGGGAAGGTTCGACATTTATGAGATTTAAGTGGGATCAGGCGGAATATATTTTATTTTTTGTATTTTGAATATTAGATTCAAATTGCCGTACTTTTATATAATATTAACAAATGTATAACTATTTTGTTAATCAACAATAAATTCATAATTCTTTAATATACAAAAATAAGATTAAA
>APMI01016502.1_pt1 | contig 16664 bp, 15 predicted proteins | sample 667938 | NCBI WGS metagenome assembly APMI01 (sample SAMN01084076, study PRJNA167559) | wastewater metagenome | biome: Wastewater | place: Denmark: Ejby Moelle, Odense | collected 2011-11-28 | reverse complement strand
ATCTTTATAAGTGATGGATAGAATACAATACAATTAAACATAATATAGTAATTATTATATAATGATTATGATATTTAGAATTGTATGAGTAACATATCTACTTGACTAATTCGATGATTTTTTGAATATTAACACATTTAGATTGACAATATGATACAATTTGTTTATATTTAGATCTTCTTTGAATTTAATTTTTACTAAAATATTCTTAATGATCATGCAGGTACTATTTATAAACATCGAGACATTTCATCCTCTTCTCAATAGAGAGTTGACATGCGGTGTTGACCATTGTGCATTAGCATTTGCACTTTATGCTGTTATAGGCTCTCAATCTTCCAATATGGCAAATATTTTATCAGCAATATTCATAAAATCATTAAAACTCTAGAACTGAAGGCTATTGATGACTAATAGTACTTCTTGAATTCAATAAAATTTACTATTTTATACTATTAATGGCTTTATGATTATTTATTTTTTTCTTTTTACTGAAGATATGCTAATTTAATAAGATCAGCCCATCAGATTTTAGAGTTTCAAGCAACTGTAAAATATTTTTGCTTGAGCTTCACATAAAACCGTCAACAATTGATTATTAATGTGGTTAAAAGTTCCAATTGCCGTTAATCCCCTCTTTGGTTTCTTCACGAATTTTTTTCAAGTTTGACAAATTATGAAAACGAACATAAGATTGAACTAAAAGACTCAAAAATGTCAAATAAACTTAAATACAAACTATGATTGTTTTACGTTGAGGATATAAATCGAAACTTAAGGCTTATTCTTATATAATTTGTGAGAGTAGAAATCGAAATGAAATCAATGATCGGCTTATTAGCTATCTGTGGACTGCTGGTTGCATCAGCTCAATGCGGGCACATCCAGAGGTAGATGAGACAGCAGCATGCTCGTGAAAACACTATTAGTCATAAATATGACTCCTATCAAGTGTCAGACCAAACGAAGCAGACACTGACTCAATTGTCAAAGGACCTTTCCCAAGCCGCCAACATTCCCTCATCTCAAATCGATGGAGAACTTGGGAGCATGTATTCAGATTTCGCGGGGAACTGGAACATCCAGGACAAATTCAGAAGTCTCCAATTGACTTTTGTGAACTTATCAAACAAAACCATTCTTTACCAAGACTCCTATTTCTCAAGTGGAACCTGGGTGAAGAACTGGCACCCTGAAATTCCCCCACTCAGCATTGTGCAGGCCACAGTTGCCAACAGACAAAGAATGGCCACAGGAGTGACAGGCGGGCTCAAGTTGAAAGTGTCAGGTGAGAAGACTTTCCTCTATTTGGGTTTCACCAATCCCTCGATCGGATCTTATAAGGACTACGGAGAGATCTCAGATGAAAGCAAAGAAGCTAGATATGGATATGACCAGTGCTACGACAACGAACCTAAGAGACAAGTGTTCCGCAACTACAAACTTCAAGTTGTGCAAACTGAAAGCAAAATTGCCATGGCTGCCTTCGTTTACGAGTTCGATCTTGCCGAGAACGACGAAGAGCATTGATTAATTATCAGGTATATCGTTTATTCTAAAAATTTGCATTTCTATTATATTCCATATTCCATAATAATAATCCATCCTAATTTAAAACTTTTGAGATCCTTTAATTTTTACAAGAGTATCACTAATCGGTAAATATTGTGTTGAAATAAATCAAATAAGCTGATTGAAAATTAGAAAAATTTATACTATTTCACGTTAAAAATTGTGTTTATAAGGCTATTAATTTTAGTATTTAATTATTTATTTCAAATAACTACAAAATCATAATAATTACATAATTCACATTGCTATACTATTTTAGCTATTTTTAACAGGACCATTTAAGGCGAGATTAGTTTATGAATATTGGTTTGTTATTATGATAGATTTCATAGTACATTAGAATATAAATAAAATTAGTAATGAAAATCGAAGACTCACTCGACCGCGAACAGCTATCCTACAAGTATTCATCATACTAGCCTAGTCTTTCAGGACAGTACACTAATGCGAGTTCAAAACAAGCAATGCAGAACTTGTATAAGCAACAACTAGACAGTCTGATGACTGAGAAATCCAAACAGCGATAGTTGGATCGGCAGCGCGAGTTGGCTTAGAAGAAATAATTTAATGAACGTGCACTCAGTAATAAATAGTCGTAGAAGATCAAAGAACAAGCATACAAAAACGTACCCATGCATTTACTTAGTATTATAACATGTTGCTTAATAACCAATAACAACTGCAACATTCATACGTGAGTCCGTTTTCAGTTCGCGACAGTCTCAAAGACCAGCACATTACGCACTCAGTATAGGAGGGGTAAATAAAAATGCAACAGTGGGAGTCATAGTAACGCAGAAGACAAGCCGATAGGAAAAATATGTACAGAAGTTAACTACTGCATCAGATCTAATAAAGGAAGAGATTAGAAATTATGAATAAAGAGGAAGAGGCTAGGAAGAAGGAGGAGTTTAGGAAATATGGACGATTACCCAGTGATATCGACAAGTACGAGAGGCAAAAACATATGGATGATATGAACAAGTATAAATAAGACCTTGATAAATTCAAAAACGATAAGGATACTATGGTCAGAAGTAGAGCCATGAGCGAGAAGCAAAATCTAAAAATAGTACCTGACCAGCACAACACACTCATTAATCCAATGCCATATAACATTCAGAACCCATATATTTTACGCTAGATGAATAGACAAACTTATCTAGCAGGTCGAGCCAACCAGAATATAATTGGGCAGTGAGCAAGTTCATAATCATGTTATTTTTGTCATAATTCTGCAATTTACGAATTTCCAATTTATAAATTATGATTAGTTTTAGCGCCCGCCTTCATGCTATTACGGTTAACTATAAGCTATGATGAATCTAGGTTGATAAAAAGGGAAGAATCATGTTTTCATTTTTTACCTTTGCTTTTGCCTTTCTACTCCTTCTTCTTCTCTGCTGATTTGTTCTTGCGCTCGCCTTTTGACTTCTCAGGCTTAGTGTCATCATCATCATCGTGTTTCTTCTTGGACTTAGACTTTTTGGTGTCATACTTCTTCTTCCAGTCTGCCAGATCATCCTCGTACTTTTCATTAGCCCGCTTGACTTCATCCTTAAGTTTGTCCTTTTAGGCGGAGGTCATCTTCTTCCATTCCTCGTTAACCATTTCTCGCTTGTTCTGGTCAGTGTCACCGATCTCTTCATAGCGCTTGCTGCAGAAGTACAAGTAGCTGTTGGCAGGTTTCTTGGGTCTAGCTTCCTTCTTCTATTTGTTAGACATCACTCGCTCTTTCTTGCTAAAATTAATAAATTTGAATTATAAGCTGGTTAATATTTATTAATACAGGCATTTTATAAGTGCGCTCAATTCATATCAACAGTATTGGCAATTTTCTATCTTTTGAATAAAGAACCACTAATAGCTTTAGCTTTATAAAATATTGACTTTAAACTCGCAACTGAAGCATTGATCGATGTTTTAAATAAAATTAATAAATAGTTTTAAATTCTTATAAAAGTTATTCAAGTTTTATTAAGATTTTACATTTGTGTTCATATGCAAGAAACCAAGCATCACATTTGGATCGACTGTGACCCGGGACTAGACGACGCAATGGCACTAATATTAGCAGCTCATACCTAATCGATCAACTTGCTGGGTGTCTCGACATCAGCGGGCAACACTAGTATATAAAACACGACCAAAAATGCATTGGACATTCTTTATAATTTAAAAAGATCCGATGTCGTCGTGGTAGGAGGTTCTGATAAACTTGTAATGGGTAAGCCTCATCTTGCATCGCATATGCATGGATCTGGTGGACTAGGTGGCGTTCAGATCCCTGCATCTGATAAAAATCCAATAACTGAAAACAGTTTTCTGTACATTAGGGATGCCTTGATGAAGTCAACTGATAAAGTTATTTGGGCAAATACTGGTGCTTTTACAAATTTATGCTTTTTGTTCAAGCAGTTCCCAGAAGTTAAGACTAAAATCAGCAAAATTGTGCTCATGGGAGGAGCCATTGGGCAAGGAAATATTACTCCTGCTGCTTAGTTTAACATATTCTTTGATCCTGAGGCATTTAAAGAAGTATTATAACAAAAAGAAAATATTCCCTTAGTGATGATCCCATTAGAAGTGACTCATCAAGTCCAATGCCGTGAAACATTTTTCCAATTCCTGTAAAAAAGAAACAAAACTCCATTCGTACAGGCAATATTATCGATGTTAAAGGCCTACCAAATAATGTATAAGAATTCAGGACAAGGATTCGATTATCCTCCAATTCACGACCCCACTGTAATAAACTACATCCTCCATCCAAATCATTTCGAGGTGAAAAAAGTACAATAAATATTAATCATAGGCTACAATTGACGTGGATGTCGGACAAACATCATACGGTCGCACGAACTGTTACTTCTATTACCGAGACGATCCCAAGAAACCGTTTGACTCGATCGACTTGGTCGCCACCAAGATGAACAAGCGTAGCCATTTCTGGGGCATGTTCTAAAAGATCATTGAAAGAATGTTCAAATAAAACACCCAGTGATAATTTTTAAAGCGATGGGTCATCTGCGAATAAACACATTTTATTATAATTTTATTGTTAAAATGCACCTCGCCTACAATAGCACAGCTCTAGGAGATTCGCTTAACATGTCTCCGATACCCAGTTCGCAGTAACCTACAGCATCGGAAAGGAAAACCCAGGGTTATGGACACATTCGGACGAAATCACATATAACGAGTGTCTAAAGGCCTTCTTTGAAACCAGAGCAAAATTAGTACAGTTAGCCATGTAAAAAATTGCCACTATATTACCAAAGTCCAAAATAAAAAATATCGGCTTTTATATTAGAATAAAACAATTTCACTACAAATTTATAACTGAACTGGGGTCCAAAAATTGCACGCAGGCCATTCGGTCAAAATGATTGCAGCGTAAGTAAATAAAACTCTTTGAAGAAAAATGAATTTACTAAATCTAAAAATGCATTTACCACTGTTACTTCTTTTGATACAAGTTCAAGCGATATGGAGACATTATGCTCAAAGATGTCCTAATCTATCATTTTTAGCAGGGACACTATCGATAGCATCAGCGAAAAGCCTCTTCTGATCCAAAACTAATCTTTTTAAAGAATTAAATTCTTAGGCCAAGGAAAGTTTGGACAAGTTCATTTGGTCAAGTACAGTTATTTTTATTCAGACATAAGTAAACAGGTTTCATTTGCGCAATGAAGATAATCGACAAGAAGACAGTTCGAGAAGAAGGTGTTCAGCTTCAAATTGCGAAAGAAATTAGAATCCATAATCAAATGACAAGTCAAAACATCATCAATTTTTATGGCTACTTTAGCGATGACAGAAACCTTTATCTCCTTATGGAATACGCAACATAGGGATCGGTTTTCTCTAAACTAAAAGGCAGAAGTCGACTTGAAGAGTCGGAAGTTCAGCCTATCGCAAAAGGTTTATGCGAAGGACTGAAATTTATCCATAGAATGGGATTTGTTCATAGAGATATCAAGCCTGAAAATGTAGTTCTGCAATTTGGTGTGCCCAAGATATGTGATTTTGGTTGGGCAACTTAGTGCGATGATCTTCAGATGTGCAAGTCTTATTGTGGTACGCCTTTATATCTTTCTCCCGAAATGGTAAGAAAATAATTTTATGGAACATCTGTTGACATTTGGGCAATAGGTCTGGTCGTATACTAGCTGTTAGTCGGTAGAGTTCCTTTCAAAGTATGGAGTCAGTAAGACATGGGATAAATATTGACAAAGCGAGTTTAATTTCCAGAGTATATTGATCGCACAGATAAATGCTAAAATTTCATTCGTAAATGTCTATAAAAACAAACATACAACAGAATGCATATGAATGAAGCCTTAAGAGATCCATTCATTTGCGATGACTAAAAACATAATGACTTTTAATACTAATTTTTCGAAAGGGCTCAAAAAGTACTAAGTAAAACTGTTTGAATTTTGCATGTTCTTAATAACACTTCGGTATTATATTTCTATTGAATTATTTCAATTTAAATACAGTATACATAATCAACATTGACAGCCTTGGCAAAGCGGACCACTAGTTGAATTACTTGAGTTATTTGCCTTATTTACTTTAATAGCTTGATTATTTTCATCAAGTTTAATAAATCCGCCTTATATTTTATCCAGTATGTTGGTTGCTGGCCAAACAAAAGACATTTATACATTCTATTGACTTTTGGCAGAAGTCTAGAAAAATAGCATATCATAATCTCTAGATAACTGAATCGCTTAGTTTTTGCTCACCATTCTTTATTTGACCATGTCAGCTTTATTACCGATTAACACAAGCACAACATCTTTGCTGCTATTGTTACGAACATCTTGGACCCACCTGGTTACACTACGGAAGGTGTCTTTGCGGGTCAAATCAAAAACTACTAAGGCGGCTGCACAGCATCGATAATAGGATCTAGTGACAGACTTGAATTATTATTGGCCTGCTGTGTCCCAAATTTGTAGCTTTACTGTACGATTGTTAATGCCTACTTTTTTCTACCCGAACTCAATACCCACGGTCATCTCATGCTGCGGATTGAACTGGCCTGTAATAAATCGACTTATTAGACTTGTTTTACCCACACCCACATCTCCAACAATAATGAATTTCATGGCGTAGTCGTAGTTGTTATCTGCTGGCTTCATGATATCTATTATTTTATATAATGCTTTATCAGTGTTAAAACAATATACTGATTGATCGATAAGTTGTTTCCTTATCTAAGTTAATTATTCTGATTTATTGGAGCAAATTTAGCATTTACATTGCAGAAGATTTATAATTATTATATCAGTTATGAAAATTATTAGTTAATGAAAGTTTACGATGAATAAATGATTATAGTCACACAAATCATTCTTGACTAATGCTGGATGATCTACCTGTGCATTTCTTAACGAAAGTTTGAAGTAAATTTAGAGCAGCTTCTCCTTGGTCCATTGGAACTAAGTGACCAGCGTTGTTGACAGTTTTTAACTCGAGGAATCCAACCTATTTTGTGTATCCAGATGTCTTGCCGCCTGTTTTCCATACTGAGAACAAAGTGTCTCTAAAATAATGATTATATTTACCTGAACTGTTCGGCATTATCATAATGGATGCGCTCAGCCCACTTGAATGTACCCGGAGTCTCAACGATCAAGTCATTCTGTCCATTGTAGATTAAAACGTGAGTTTTTCTTCTCAGTAACTATTCAACCAGATGAACATAGTTTTTCATGAAATCTTCATACAATTCCATATAAACTTTTTCTGATTGAGCACCGAATTCAATTTCGTTGTTAAGTGAGAAAAGTCTCTTCATGTCTGGTTGGCCTAAGAACTCACTAATGAGTGCATCTGGGTAATCGTGATATTTGGTGATGTCGTAAACGTTGATATTTCCTGCTTTTTCAACAATGTAATCAAGGACGTTATCGAATGAGTCATGAAGATCATTCCAAGCACTAATTCTTTCCTGATAGGTTGCGTTGATGATCATTTGCTCGACTTTAGCTCTCTCCTGATAGTCAATTAAGCCCAAATTGTAAGCATAACCGCCAACTTCAGACAAGATAGTATATGGCATAGTGAACCCATCACCAATAGCAACTCCCTTGAGTCCCTTAAGCCATCCTCCATGATCTTGTTCCATTCTCTTGATTTTCTCTCCGATAGCAGGTGCGTACTTGCCCGCATAGCTCTCACCGAAAATGATCAAATCTTGAGTTGGCTTAATACCGAGTTTGTTGAAACAGCCATTGTTGTTATTGTAAAGTTGATCAAGAGCATTCCAGAAATCATTGGCAACATCGTCCATTGATTTGCAGTAGGCTGTTTTGACATTGGGATCAGCATAACTCAGACCAGTTCCCACTGGCTGATCCACGAAGATTACGTTGTACTCTCTCACCCAAGTGTAGTTATTCTTTACGATTTCATAAGGGGACATTATGGCAGGCTTAATGAAGTGAGGGCCTAGTTCCATAAAATTGCCAAGCTGACTGGATGATCCTGGTCCTCCATTCAGCCATAGAACTGTTGGATGATTCTGGATCTCATTCCTGGGAACGTTTTCCTTACCATAGAAAATGAAAGCGAGTGCGGAGTTCCCCTTATCATTGCCGACTTTAAGGTAGCCGCTCATAACTGTTCCGTTGTGATAGAAAGGTTTAGTTGTTAGGTTGACTTAGTTGCAGACAGTATCAATTGTGATGGATACTTCTGGTTTCTTGACAGTCTCGGTTTTGTTGGCTTTAGCTGCCTTCTTCTTCCAGTAGGAAGTCGTGTACAATGAGCTGGTCAACACAAGTAGACACAACACCAATAGCATAGATTTCATGGCCATTCTGGTATTAAAATTCCTATTTTATTATTTTTTGGATTTTTTTATAATCCCATCATATCTTTAATTTAATCATTGTCTGGCCTAAACTACTTTAATTACTATTTTTTAATTACATATTACTAAATTTCTGATCTATTTTCTGAGCTAATTCGGGTTATAATAAAGTAGTCAAATTCTTTTAATTGGTCTTAGATTAGACTTCTACTATGTATGTTACAAAGGTTATGAGACATATGAATATGAAAATCAATAAACAGTAACAAATTGAGTACAATTTTCAACAATATTGTCCAGTTAAGGTTATTTATGTTGTAAAATCTACGCAGGGATAAATTTGAGAGGTTACATTTTTATCAATCTATTCAGCAGTTGGGGATCAATATTCATCTTCTTGTCTGATGTCTGGTTCTCTTTCGCACTTGAAGTTACTCCCCTGGAAGGGTACGATTGCAATTTTGAAGCCAATACGCGCTGGTTCGGTAAAGTTTTCGAAAGGACTGAGCTCAGAGCCTTCACTTTTCGATGATTTGTTTAAATGTCAGAAACTTCGGCTCCGCTTTCAGTTTCATCGCTGTCGATTTTCTACACCATTTTAGCACAGGTGAGGCTATCGGTTTCTGTTTCGGTGGTAGAGTGGCCAAGAGTGACTTTCTTCCTTAGGGCGGATACGGCTACCTCAAGGGCTTTAATAAGCACAAAGGTAATGAAAATAAACTTGATACAGGTGAGCAAATCAAAGCCTGAAATCAGATTAAATTCTACGAACATGTTGCTGGGTCTGGAAACACGAAATATGGAAATAGGGAAGTTGACTAACAAATTATTATATTAAACCTGTAATACTATCTGCATTAATATTGCACACCGAAACTATGCTTATGTCGGCATTTATTCCCTAGATATATCCTAGCAAGTAAATTGTTAAGGAAGTCGATTATTGGTAGATTCTAGAAAAATCGAGAAGCAGTCGTAAAATAAATCAGGCAAAAAAAGATGAATGTAGCGTAAATCGAATATAAAAACGTAAAACAGCTTTCGTCAATTTAAAAGTAATTCTAGCTTTAGTTTTTATACTTTTTTCAAGTTTATTGATTTATAGACGCAAACTAAGAATATATTATTATGTTTTATTAATCATAAATTTTAGCAGACTTAGAGCCTCAATAAAATAATCCCTCTAAATTCTTAAATTGCAAACAGTCAATATATTATTATAGGGGCAAATGAGCAAGCGGGATCAAAACTTTTTCGCTTAGGCTGGCCTCACCCGGGAAGAGTACAAGTAGCTCATTGGAATTTCCACTCGAAATAGGACTCCATCGAAGCCCGATTCCATCCAAACATCTAGTCATGACTAGCGGAAGCGAAACTCAGGAAAAAGATAAGGGTATGTGCCCCCAGTAGTACACTAAATCACTCCTCTCATCGTAATGTAATTCTAGCAGTTCCGTACGTGTGTTTAGGATTTGTGTAAAAATATTACCCCCGAAGGCAGAGGCTACATGGACGTCGCCTTATTATATCAGCTCTATAAAGATACTTCTGCCAAAGGGGGAGTCGTTGAACTCAGTAGCATAGGCAATTTCTAGTCTTTTGCTAAGAACGCGCTTATAATGGCTGGCCCTGATCAAGTCTATGAAGAGGTCACTTTCGAGTTTCTTGAAAAAGTGAGGCAACTTCTGTTTAGCATTTAATTCATTCATTGCAACTAAGGACAACATAAAATCTATTAACTAGGACTCGTTCATTTTGTTGATAAGCAATAACTAAGAGAGCACTGTAATTAAAAATCTTGGGGACTAGATCACTTTAATTTTGATCTGACTTTGTTTCAATAAGGCGCCCAAGCGATATCGATCGATCCAGAAATATTTAACCTTGACTATATGTGCAGACACTATGGTAACTAAAAAATTGACATTCGCATTCAGAATCCTTTGGATTACGGGTTCAAACCCTCGAAACTTAAGAATAAAAAATATGAAATGCCATTAAAGGACTACCGATTTTATCAGCTCAATTTCCTAGACGCAGCCAAAATGAAAAATTTCAAGCATGCAGAGCATTTAGGAAAGGGTCAAGTTTTCTTCGGAGTTAATTTCGAGCCGCAGGATCAAATGTTGAACAAATAAATAAAAAAGAATGTGTGCGATACGTTCCTAGATTTTCATGGTGATTTTGATCTCATGTCTTATCTAGATAAAGATGTGCCTGGCTGTAGTCTTCCTCAAATGTACTTTAAAACTCCAGGATGTTGGACAGGTGGTCACCAATAAAATATTTGCATGGCTGCCCTCAACATTAACCACGGCCCAGACTACTCTGAATGGTACACTTTAGATCTCAAATACGTTGAAAAACTTAGATCAGAATTAATATAACGTAATTATTTACTAAATTAGAGTTTGGAACAGATCTTTATTTGTCAGAAGGTTTATGGTATGAAAAACTAGATTGGTTCATCGAACGAGGTTATCCTGTTAAAAGATTTTTGCAGAGGCAAGATGATATTGTAGTCACAGGACCAGGTACTCTACATTGGGTTAGGTCTTTTGGGATAGCAATTCAGACATCATGGAATCTATTTCCTAAAAATTACTCTCAGTTTTAGGCTGCATTTATTCGTCATGCCACAAACAAATAGATTCAGTTCCATAAATCAGACACCATCCCATTAAAATCCCTGATTGTAAAGTACTTGAATCACGAAAGAACGACAATGAACAAGAAAACGTTGCAGTTATGCGTAGCTCAGATTTAAAAGTGGTTCGCCTAAGAAAATCAGTTACTAGAATAGTTAACTTCAACAGTTAAGGTTGAACGATGGGAATACTACTACCTAAAAGATTTATAATCATTTTGTACTCTCTGTCGACAATAAATTCTAGCATATTTTATGGCTGCTCCCATTTAAATGTAGAGAGGTATTTCTTGTCTAGAGTGTTTCAAGAAATCGAAGAAAAATATAACAGTTATCGACATTGTGTACAACAAAGCAGATATTTTCTTTCTCAACCTACTGATCGAATTATGCAAAGACTAGCAATACAGTAGCGCATATCCAGAATAAATTCAAGAACTTTGCAAAGGAATCCATGTGGGCACACTGCCAGTCCCATGCAAGATAGCAGATAAATCGCAAGCCTAGAAAATTATATTAGAAAATTATTTGCAAGGTTCCTAGTAAATAGTAAACAAATAGCGCGAAATTTTTTATAATGACGATGATAAATTTCAGCTTTACTAGAAATATTTCAACAATTTACGAGATTTACAGCAAGGACTAGGAAACGCATCTAGATTCAGAGACAAACTAAAACCGAAAGCTAACATAAGTAGTAAAATGATGGGAGTGATGGAAAGCACAGTGCCTATCATAGAATAGGGAGAAGTAGTACAAATGGTTGATGAAAAAGACTAGAAGGCGAAAGGTTAACAAAAAATCGATGCTTAATGTCAGACTGATATCAAAATTGAGGCAAAATTTTTAGTTTAGTAGAGGGAATCAGGCGAAGTAAGCAGCAGTAAAAGCAAATAAAAGAAAAAAAAGAAGAAATCTAAAAAGAAGAAGAAAGCCAAAAAATAATAATCTTCTCCATAATCTAGAAAATTCGAATCTGAGTAGAACTAGGAAGAGCATAAAGTGCGTTCGCGATCTCCATAATCTCAAAGGCCCCAAAATGACAATAACAATAACAATAGTTATGGAGGAAATCGATACAATAACAACAACAGATATAACAACAACAATGGTAATAACTAGGGTGATGATAACCGACAATGGAATAACAATAACAGATACAACAATAATAACAATTATGGCGGAAACAGAGATAGAGACAGAGACAGAGGAGACAACCAAAACCAAAATGAAGATGGCGGGTACCGTAACAATAATCGATACAACAATGACAGAGGAGATGGTGATAGACCGAATTATAGAAACAACAGGTACAACCAGGACAACAATGATAACAATAATAACAACAATAATAATAATGAAGACTGTGAAGGGCAGTATGGGCGTAGGAGAAATTTCAATGACAGAGACAACAACAACAATAACAATAATGATGGAGGAGGATATAGGCAAGACAGAGGAGATAGGAATTTCGGAGATCGAGGCAGAGGTCGCGGAAGAGGAGGTGATCGAGGCAATTTTGAAGACAGAGGACGCGGCCGAGGAAGAGGACGTGGCAGAGGAGGCTTCAATCGAGACGGAGATCGAAACTAAGGTGATGGATTCAACAACAGGAACAATTAAAATAATTTTGAAGAACAAGAAAAGCCTAAAGTAGATGCACCCTAAGATTATTGATTACTATTTGTTAATTAATGGTTGGTTTCATATCATAATGAGTCTCAGTTTATTGGAGACTAACATAATATTTGTAATAATTTGCAAGCAATAAGCAATGTTCAATTTCGGCGGGAAGACAGATACAACAAGCGCTCCTAAAATATCAAGCCCATTTTCGTTAGGCAGCAATGCATCGAGTTCACCTTTTGCTGGTTTAGCAACACCTATTACCAGTCCAGCCACATCATCTACAGCTGCACTATCACAGTCTCCTCCTGCAGAAGAAGTGACAATTGAGGAACTGGCCAAGGAGTTGAAGAACTTGAACCTGCCAGTATAGCAGAACTCGAAGCGAATAATAAAATAAATTGAGCATTTGAACACCGCCATGCAGGAGAAAATAGCAGAGTGTGACCGTATCTCAAACACTGAAAGTCTCAAATAATTGGATGAAATTTATGATAAAGGTATTAAAATACTAATGGGAGTTAGAGATCGTCAAAATTAGATCATTAAATAACTGCAAAGAGACAAAGACAGCATAGATGGAGCCAATGGAGGTACCAACTGGATATAACTTAACACTAAAGTTAATCAAATTTAAATATCTGTTAAGAAATGGATGGAAGGTTTACCTCTTGTTTAGAAAATCGTCAAAATAGAAAAAGAGCTTAAACGACTCGAAGAAATCGCCAACGAACTATGATCTATTAGTTTTTGTATATGATATACTTGTTCAATAATGTTTTTCCCTCACTTTTCGTTATGTAAGTGGTTTCTAAAATAGGCGGTAAGTTCACATGACAAATCTAGACGGTAAATAAAATCAATTCCCAGGCACTGTTCCAATCGAGAATATCTTGACTAACAGAAAAGTAACGGAAAGCACAATAACGACGCCTACTGCCTGTTTGAACTTAACCTCATAATATCTCCTTTCACCTTCGTACTGATTAATAAGTTCATTGTGTGAAGGGACGTGCTCAGTTGACATTTTTTATGACTCCTTCTTCACCTTCTGCACGTACTCCTCGGATGTGCGTGGTTCATCTGATGCCTATCTCATGGCTCTATTTTTGCACTGTTTAATTATTTATTTTAAAACACAAGCATCAACTGACTACTACTATCAACTCACAAAACATAAAAATAACAAACATATAATTTGACAATACTAAAAATAAAAAGACAGCCAAATCATTGTGAAAACGAATTTTTATAGTAAAAATATATATATTGATAGTAATTACACTGTTTATAATTCTGTACTGATGATAATGACATCATAAAATAGTTTGTAATTATTCCTACACAATGAATCTTAAGGAAATCGTCAAGGCCAAGCGAAACACCTTACAAGTATACGCTACTTTATAAAAATACGAGATGTATAAACGTACGACAGCGATCATACCTCGTCTTTATGAAGATGATAATTTGTTCTACAATGACTCAGTATAATAGCGACATGAACGCAATAAGAAATAAATTCGGAAAGTTATTTAAGCCATACGCTCTGGTAAGATGGTGCCTGAAATGTTGTAGTACAATACCACAAACGCTTTCTACCCCTCATACGTGCTCAATCATCACTACAGCCATTTTGTTAAACTTACTGCAGAGCTAAGCGGAAGTAACTAAGGATTAAGGAAACTTATGCCAAAACTAAAAGATTTTACTATTGTTGGAGCTGTTTTCTAGAGAATGCTTAATGTCAAATTCACGAAAGAGAATAAAGTTTGGCTCGAAAATGGGATTATTAGAATGAGCCCAAATTCTTATTTCTACTCATTCAAAACCAGTCCATATATTCATTTGTGTTGCTTTTAGATCAAAGAAGGCAATAAAAATATATATGTTTATGCACAATTGCGTGATGATAAATCATAATTTTGCCCTGGTATAGAAGTTAGAGATCTTGGTGCCACGATTTCTCCAGATTATCTGACTATTGCTTATCGACTTGACAATGTGAAACCACTCTTCGTTATTGAAAGTAAACTTTTTAATTAACATAGCATCTAGTGGCAAAGTCTATCGTAATATTGTCAGCAACGATGCAGCAGTAGAATTTGGATACTCACTACAAGATTTAGCAAACAGTCTTTATATCACTGTAAAATACACAAACATGAGACTGCAGTTTTCTACGCTTGAGAAATCGAAGGCAGAAAGACCAATCGGTCAGTACCAAGCTGTCACTTCTCGAATTGCTGATGGATTCGCTACACTTTTTGGCTTGTCTTTGTTCAGACAGAGATTGCTAAACATGCAAGAATTCGGTAATTTTATGAGATTCTATATTCCCTTCATGCATCAAGTAGTCCTCTAGAGGCTGATCGATCTTCGTGAGTGCTGTGGAGGATATGGTTATCTACAAATGTCAGGTCATCCAGGATTTTTGTAAAGAGTCAGTATTAGATCGGCAGAACCAGCAGTCACAACTATCCCCGATAATAAGGCAATAATGAAAAGACTCCACTATTACTCCAATGAATAATGCTAGAAAGACTACCAGTCCCAAATATCGGCAGAAGGCAACACCAACAACGATATTTTCAACTACTTCATCATAATATGCATTAACATGCGGAAACAGAGATAAAGCATCTCTCCACGTCAATACATAAAATAATTTTTACGTCAGTCCTGCATTCAAATTATATACAATGCCACTTACTTCGATATTCCTGACCCCTCCAACCAGACAGAAGACTTATTACAGTTCATCATTGTCAAGTACGTGCTTGATCACTCTAAATATTTGAGTGATTCTTTCGTCAAGGTTAACCGAGAGCAGTTCCATGCGTTAATGACTAGCAAGAAAACTGAACTGCTTAACAAAATTAAGGATAAAATACCACAACTTACTGACATTCTGGAGATCGGTTATCTCCGCAATATTATTGTTGGTGATGAGAAAAACCCTAAAGCATTTTATGAGAAAGTGATGGCAGCCTCAGAAAACAATCGTCGTAACAGTCAGTAATACAAAAAGACAGTATTATCCGAGCTGATTACTGTAATCAAATAACAACGGGCTAGCCTTTGAATGTAAAAATGATAATTATTTGTTTAATGTTCCTATTAGAAAGTTCTACTATACAAATATGTTAGTATAAAAAATCAGTTTTGGCACAACATTAACATCTCAAGTAACTTTTTTTCAGCAATCTTCAAATTATTCAATTTAATTTTTGCTCTTTGTTCTAACGTTTTACGATGATTTTATTTGTCATTTCCTAATTAAATTTTATTGACAGAATTATAATCCTTCTCTGATTTATTTAAATGCGCATTGCTTTATTCCTACTTGGTTTTTTATTTTGAATACGTAGTAGAAATTTTTTTACTTAAATTATTTTAGACAGAAATTTATTTAATTTTTTAATAAGTTTAATCTTGCTTAATTGTTTAATTTATTTTTTGCGAATTGTTATTCAATACCTACTTTTTTAATGAAATCTGTTTCTCCAAAAGCTGGATTTAAAGATCCATGCATATGCTGGCTTACATTTCAAGGTACACAGACGTTTTCTAAAATGAGAAAGTAACATGAGACCATTGCTTGGGTCTTTCCCAAATAAAGGTTACAATACCTTCTTAATTTATCTATGAAATTTCGTTTGATGATTTTTTATTTATTTGAGAACAATCTATATGCAATTTAGTCACAGTACTCAATATAAGTGCATTATTGCGCTACATATTTTATGCTGGACTGAGAAACCCTAAGCAATTGTTCATTATGTAATAAAAATTACTAATACATAGGTTTAATATTATTATTTCAGTTACAGCTATTTAATTTATCCTTTAATTTACTATATTTTTATTAAAATTAGAACCAACATTTAAAAATATTCGTTATGAATCCATACTTATTTAAAATAAAATTATTCAGATAAATATTTTTATATTAATTTTTCTATTTATTTTGATCATAGAGTGTCG